>ERZ773075.164-NODE-164-length-58503-cov-74.5955_pt1 | contig 58503 bp, 51 predicted proteins | sample MGYA00580614_ERZ773075 | MGnify/ENA primary metagenome ERZ773075 (study PRJEB29015, sample SAMEA2738021) | human oral metagenome | biome: human oral; feature: human-associated habitat; material: dental | place: China | collected 2043 ...
GCAACCTCACCGGCTTCTGGCTGCTCCAGGAGTGCCAGCGCTCCTGGGACGAGCCTGACACCGGCGCGCTGGTCAAGGCGGCGGGGGAGTGCACCTCGCTCGGCGTCGTGATCGACCCCGACGACGCGCTCTTCGCCACCCCCGGGGACATGCCGGCCAAGATCGCCCACTGGTGCCGTGACCACTACGCGGTGGAGCCCGAGGGGTCGGCGCAGACGGTCCGGCTCATTCTCGAGTCGCTTGCCTGCGCGCACGCCGCCTACGCCCAGGGGCTGCAGAACGTCGTCGGCGACCTGCTGGCCCCCGCCTCGCCGATCCACCTGGTGGGGGGCGGGGCGCGTAACAGCCTCCTTCCGGCGATGACGGCGGCGGCCTGCAACCGGCGTGTCGTCGTGGGCACGCCGGAGGCCAGCGCCCTGGGCAACATCCTCGCCCAGCTCGAGGCCACCGGCGCCGTCGAGCCGGGTTCGCGCGGCGAGGTGCTGCGCCGCAGCGTCAGCCTGGTCGACGTCGACCCCTCCGACTCCATCGTTCCGCCCGGCGCCTTCGACATCATGCGCGAGCGGCTGCTCAACGCCACCGTCCGCTGATCCTTTGGTCTGCGCGCGCTTACACCTATCCACCTTCTACGCCAACACCTGTCAACTCGCTTATGAAAGGAGCGACGATGCTCCGCAATATTCCCGCCAACCTCTCACCCGACCTTGTCAAGATCCTGCTGGAGATGGGGCACGGTGACGAGATCCTCCTGGCCGATGCGAACTTCCCCGGACACCACCTCCACCCCACCACGGTGCGGGCCGACGGTCTGGGGATTCCCGACCTGCTCACATCCATCCTCACCCTCATGCCCCTCGACCGGTACAGCAGCTACCAGGTGGCCCTCATGGAGACGGTCGGCGACGACCCCCGGCCTCCGGTGTGGGACGTCTACGAGCAGATCTGGAACGAGGCGGAGAAGGACGCCGGTCCCGTGAGCGTCAGGACGATCGAACGCATGGCCTTCTACGACTACACCCCGAGCGTCTACGCCGTGGTCCTCACCGGCGAGACCGCGCTGTACGGGAACCTCATCCTCAAGAAGGGGGTGCTGTGAGCATCGAGGATGCCTACACCGAACCGTTGATACGAAGATCCACCTACCTGCAACGGAGCAGAAGCCATGACGTCCTCCACCACCATGTCCACCGCTGAACGTGTGCCCCCGGATGACACGGGTGCAGCCTCGTCGTCCTCACGGAGCGCGCGCTCAAGCCACAATGAGACTGCGCCCGCCGCGCAGAGCTCCTCCGGTCAGGGATTCCTGTACCCCGGCATGCTCGTTCCCTTCATCCTCCTCGTCTCCTGCTTCGCGGCGTGGGGAATGGCTGGGGACATGACCGCACCGCTGGTCAAGGTCTTCCGTTCGGTGTTCTCCATGAACAACGTCCAGTCCTCCTTGGTGCAGTCCGCCTACTACGGTGCCTACTTCTGTCTGGCGATTCCCGCCGCCTTCATCAACAGCCGTCTGGGATACAAGGGCGGGGTCCTCATCGGGCTCGGCCTGGCCGCTGCGGGGGGACTCCTGTTCATCCCGGCGTCCCACGTGATGACCTACTCGATGTTCCTGGCCGCGCTGTTCACCCTGGCCTCAGGGCTGTCCATTCTTGAGACGAGTGCCAACCCCTTCGTCATGTCGATGGGACCGGAGCACAACGCCACTCGGCGCCTCAACTTCGCTCAGGCCTTCAATCCCATCGGATCCAACCTCGGGGTGCTGATCGCGGCGACGCTCATCCTGCCCCACATCAGTCCCGCAACGGCGGAGCAGCGTGCGTCCATGAGTGAGGCCGAGCTGCTGTCCACCCGCTCCTCCGAGCTGCAGGCCGTCATGGGGCCCTTCGTGGCACTCAGTCTGTTCTACATCGCTCTGGCGGTGTCGATCGCCTTCGTCAAGGTGACTGAGACTCCTGTGGTCTCCACGGGGCAGCCGGCCTCATCGGGTGGACGGCTCAAGCGACTGCTGGGCAACAAGCGCTACAGCTTCGGGGTCGTTGCCCAGTACTTCAACATCGCGGCTCAGACCTGCATCTGGACCTTCACCCTTCACTACGTCACAGACGCCCTGGGGGTGTCGGACAAGGTCGCCGGGTACTGGCTGCAGGCGAGTCTGCTGGTGTTCCTGGTCTTCCGCTTTCTCATGGTCGGACTCATGGGAAGATTCGATGCTCGTAAGCTCATGATCATCATGTGCCTGTTCGGCGTCGGGCTGTCACTGTTCGCGATGGTGAGCGTCAATATCGTCGGAGCCGTCGCAGTGGCACTGATGTCGGCCAGCATCTCGCTGCTGTTTCCCACCATCTACGGCGAGGCCCTCAAGGGGTTGGGCGAGGATACCAAGTTCGGAGCCGCTGGCCTGGTGATGTCCATCATCGGCGGAGCGACGATGCCCCTGGTTCAAGGATGGGTCATGGACCTTACCTCAGCGGCATTCTCCTACGTGACGGTGGGCGTCTGCCTGAGTATCGTCGCCGCCTACGGGTTCTACACGCTGCGTGCGGACCGCGAGGACACCGCGACGGTCGACGCGTCCGCGACCTGAGCGCTCGGTCGGAGCAGGGTGACGCCGAGGGGGATCTGCTGTCAGACCCTGCTCACGCGCGGGTGGGGGCTGCCTGGAGCACAGGGAGCCCCCACCCGCGCTCATGGTGACGTCATCCGGGACCGACTGGGCGCGGAGCCCCGAACCACCATTTGCGGGGTCAAGGTGACGCTGCGGGGGGTGCCGCCCGCCACGAGCTCATCGGACAGACTCAGCGCTGCCCTTCCCAGGGCGTCGAAGTCCTGTGTGACGCTGGACAACGACGGCGTGGCCCATCGAGCAAGGGGAATGTCGTCGAACCCGACGACGGCGACGTCGTCGGGGATCCTCACGCCGGCGGCGAGCAGCTCATGGCACAGGCCCAGTGCGATGTCGTCATTGCCTGCGAAGACGGCGTCGGGCAGGCCGGCACCAAGCAGGCGCCGAGCAACTCTGGCTCCGGCCTCTCCTGTCCAGGCGTCCGTGCCCACCCAGCGGCCAGGAATCCCGGCCTCCGCGCAGACCGACTGGTAGGCGGCGAGCCGCTCCGAGGCATCCTGCCAGGACAGGTCCCCGGTCACATGCAGCAGACGGCTGCGCCCCTGAGCCAGAAGGTGCTCCGTGGCCAGACGGGCCCCCAGAGCCTGGTCGATGGAGACAGTCGACAGCGTGGAGAAGTCGTGCTGACCGGAGATGATCGCGACGATGGGGCCGGGGCGTCGTTGGGAGGACAGCACGGCGAGGACATCGGCGCGCTGGGCGAGGACAACAGTGGCGGCCACGCGGTAGCCGTGCAGGTGAGCGAGCGCCTGTCGCACGGATTCCGAGTCGTTGCCGTCGGCGGTGGCAAGTGCGAAGGTACCGCCGCGCTCTCGAACAGCCCGGGCGATCGCGGAGAAGGTGGAGGCCATGCCGTGCGACAGCCCGGCGGTCAGCAGGATTCCCACGGCCCCGGAGGAGCCCGAGGCCAGCGAGCGGGCAGCGAGGTTCGGCTCGTAGCCCAGCGCCTGGACGGCGGCCAGCACCTTCTGGCGCGTCTCGGGGCGGACCGAAGGGTGGTTGTTGAGCACGCGGGAGACGGTCTGAGACGAGACTCCGACCGCGTCAGCCACGTCACTCAGGGTCACGCGTGTGGGCACAGGAGAAAATATAGCAGCGCCGGTGCAGTGCTCCTGGACGCCGGCGGACGGTGGGATCGGGAAGTGATGCGCTGCTGCAGAGTGCGAAGGTGGGCAGGCGGGGGGAGGCTCCCCTGACGGCCCGTACCGGCCCTGGAAAGGAACGACGCGGCGCGCGTCCCGCACGGCGACACGCCCAGACAGTAGCGTGGCCGCATGCGCCTGGCCGTCTACCCCGGAAGCTTCGACCCCCTCACCCTGGGGCACGTCGATATCGCCTCGCGTGCGACCACGCTCTTCGACGTCGTCGTCATCGGGGTTGCCCACAACGCCGCCAAGGCCGGGCGTCACCTGCTCGATGTCGAGGAGCGCCTGGCCCTGGCCAGGACCTCCACCTCCCACCTTCCCGGCGTCGAGGTGGACCTCGTCCCCGGGCTCCTGGCCGGCTACTGCCGCCAGCGTGGCGCGAGCGCCATCATCAAGGGGCTGCGCAACGGCAGCGATCTGGACGCCGAGCTGCCCATGGCGCTGCTCAACCGGGACCTGGGGGCGCCCGAGACGGTCTTCCTGACGGCGTCGCCCGCCTACGCCCATATCTCCTCCTCCCTCGTCAAGGACATCGCCGGCTACGGCCGGGACGTCTCCGCACTCGTCCCGCCCGCCGTCGCCCGGACCCTGGGGACCCGACTGGCCGAGACCTCCCAGTCGTCCCGCCAGGGCCCCGGCCAGAACAGCGTCTCCCCAGGACCCGTCCCACCCGGAACCCCGCCAGGCCGCTTCGTCGGCGACGACCACACACGAGAGGACCTACCGTGACGACCAGCCGCGATGCCGGAGACGACCTGCTGCACATCCTCGATGAGCTCGATGAGCTCATCGCCAACGCCCGCTCCATGCCGATGAGCGCGTCCGTGATCGTGAACCGGGAGGCCGCTCAGCACCTCATCGAGCGCGCCCGCCACGCGGTTCCGAGCGCCGTCCACCGCGCCGAGAAGATCGTCGCCGACGCCGACGCCGTTCTGGCCGAGGGGCGCGCCGAGTCCGAGAGGCTCGTCCAGTACGCCCAGGAGGAGTCCGAACGCCTGGTGGCGGGCGAGAACATCGTGCGCATGGCCAATGACCGGGCTGACAGCATCGTGGCCGCGGCCGAGGACAAGGCCGCCTCCCTGCGTCACGGGGCCGACGAGTACTCCGACCGGGCACTGGCTTCCCTGGAGACCGAGATCGCCAAGATCGCTGAGCAGATCCGCGCCGGCCGCGAGGTACTGGCCGACCGTCTGGGCGGCGGCGCCGACCAGTCGGTGGAGGTTCAGGAGCCCGTTCGACGTCGCTCCGGCTGGTCCGTGGATCCCTCGGCCCGCTGAACCTGCAGTGCGGTGGCCTCGGGGTACGCTCGCGCCAGGCACCTCAACCATCATCCCGCCCACCACCGGCTTACCGCCGTGGACATTACGGTCCACTGCGGCCGCCCTTGGAGAGGGCGGGGTCAACACTCTGTGGAGGAACCCATGTCAGGACTCGTCGTCGACATCGTCGACCTGCCCCGCGCCACCGGCTCGGTCAAGAACCTGCGGATCCGCACCCCCGCCCCCGCGGACCTGGGCACCGAGGTCATCGGCGTGCCCGAGGGCAGCGACCTCGCCCTCGATGTCACCCTGACCTCCATGGACGACGGCGTCCTGGCGCACGCCGACGCCGATCTCCACGTCCACGGCGAGTGCGTGCGCTGCCTGCGCGACCTCGACGAGGACCGCACCGTGAGAATCGACGAGCTCTACCTCTTCCCCGAGGCCATCGAGGCCCAGCGGGCCGAGGGCGATGAGGAGGCCGACGGGCTCCTCGCCGTCGGGGAGACCACCCTGGACCTCGAGCCCGCCCTGCGCGACGCCCTGGTGCCCACACTGCCCTTCCAGCCCCTGTGCCGCCCCGACTGCCCCGGACTGTGCCCCGACTGCGGGCAGCGGCTCGAGGAGCTGCCCGCCGACCACCACCACGAGGTTCTCGATCCGCGCTGGTCCGTGCTGGCCGGTCTGCTGGAGACCTGCCGGCAGGACGACGATCCCGAGGAGGGGCGACCCTGATGGCCAAGCGCCGCAGCGCCCCGCCCGCTCGCACCGACACCGAGGCGCTCGTCTACCGCTGGGGACCGAGTATCGACGCCGGGCTGCTCGACCTGGCCCTGACCCACCGCTCCTACGCCCACGAGAACGGCGGCCTGCCCACCAACGAGCGCCTGGAGTTCCTGGGCGACTCGGTCCTGGGCATCATCGTCACCGAGTACCTCTACCGCACCCACGCGACCGTCCCCGAGGGCCAGCTAGCCAAGATGCGCGCCGCCACGGTCTCCGAGCCGGCCCTGGCCGCCGTCGCCCGCGACCTGGGGCTGGGGGAGTTCATCAAGCTCGGCAAGGGTGAGGCGCTCTCGGGCGGGCGCGACAAGGACTCCATCCTGTCCGACACGGTCGAGGCCCTCATCGGCGCCACCTACCTCACCCACGGCCTGGAGGAGACCCGCACGGTCGTCACCCGGCTCGTCTCGCGCTTCCTGGACTCGGCCCGCACCCGCGGGGCCGGCCTGGACTGGAAGACGAGCCTTCAGGAGCTCACCGCCGCCCACCAGCTCGGCAATCCCGGCTACGAGGTGAGCGGTACCGGCCCCGACCATCAGCGGGTCTTCACCGCCAGCGCTGTCGTCGACGGCCAGGTCATGGGACGGGGCACGGGCAGCTCGAAGAAGATCGCCGAGCACGATGCCGCCGAGGCCGCCTACGCCGCCATCCTGGCCGCCCGGGGCGACGGCGGACTGGACCTGCCCGGTGTCAACGAGGCCCTGCGCGCCGACCTGCTCACCCAGCAGGACTCCCGGCACTCCCCGCAGAGCTGATGCCCGAGCTCCCCGAGGTCGAGGTGGTGCGTGCCGGACTCGCCCGGCACGTGGCCGGACGCACCGTTACCGGTGTCGAGGTCCTCGACCCGCGTCCTCTGCGCCGTCAGGACGGGGGAGTACGGGCCTTTGTCGACCAGCTCACCGGACGTACCGTCACCGCGGTCGTCCGGCGGGGGAAGTTCCTGTGGCTGCCGCTGGACGACGGGCGAGCCCTGTCGGCCCACCTGGGCATGAGCGGCCAGTTGCTCGTGCGCGGCACCAGTCCCGCCGCAGCCTCCGACCGAGACCCGGCTATCAGGAGCGCCGCGGCCTTCCTGGTGGACCCGGACACCCGGCTCGGCAGGCGCCCGGTGGACCTGAGTGCCACCGAGCGGCCCCGCTACGTGCGAGACATCTCGGCCTCTCCGCGCCACCTGCGTGTACGTGTCCATCTCAGCAGTGACCCGAGTGCCGACGGCACCGACGGGGCGGTTCTCGACCTGGTTGACCAGCGCATGCTCGGCGGCCTGCATGTCGTCGATCTGACCCCCACCGTCGACGGCGCCCCCGGCGGTGCAGGCAGCCCTGAGCCGCTGCTGCCGGCCGACGCCACGCATATCGCTCGCGACCTGCTCGATCCGGCCCTGGAGCTCGCCGGTCCCACAGGTGTCGTCGCCCGGGTGCGCGCCTCGAGGCGTGCCATCAAGACCCTTCTGCTCGACCAGGGACTCGTCTCGGGCATCGGCAACATCTACGCCGATGAGGGCCTGTGGGAGGCCGGGGTGCACGGTCTGCGCCTGGGAACGGCCCTCGATACCCGGGTCGTGGCCCGGATCCTGGAGGCAACCGCGGAGGTCATGCGGCGGGCCCTGGAGGCCGGTGGCACGAGCTTCGACGCCCTCTACGTCGACGTCGAGGGCGCCTCCGGCTTCTTCGCCCGCGAGCTGGGCGCCTACGGCCGCCAGGGACAGGCCTGCCGTCGCTGCGGGACCACCATGCTCCGTGAGGCCCTGGGCGGACGCTCCCACACCTACTGTCCCCGCTGCCAGCGCCGTCCGCGCCGGCGCCGGTAGGCAGCCACCGGTGCCGGCTGGGAACCCCACGACAATGGCGCCACGGCGTCGCCAGGGGTGTGACGTAGGTTTCCAGCCCCTGGTAATGTCATGAGCATGGCACACACCCCCTCCTCGGAGATCGTCCGCGTCATGATCGTGGACGACCACGAGATCGTCCGTCGCGGCATCGCCGAGATCATTGACCGCGCCGACGGGCTCGACGTCGTCGCCGAGGCGGGCTCCCGGGCCGAGGCGGTGCGTCGGGCCGAGCTGGTGCGCCCCGACGTCATCCTCGTGGACCTCCAGCTGCCCGACGGCACCGGCATCGAGCTCATGCAGGAGCTGCGCGAGTCGGTGCCCCAGGCCCTGCCGATCGTACTGACCTCCTTCGACGACGACGAGGCCCTGGCCGAGGCCCTGGCCGCCGGGGCCCGGGCCTACCTGCTCAAGACCGTCCACGGCGCCGAGATCAGCGACGTCGTGCGGGCCGTCGCCTCCGGTCGCGTCCTGCTCGACGAGCGCACCGTCACGCGCCGCCGGGCCGACCACGATGACCCCACCGCGGACCTGACCAACGCCGAGCGCAAGGTGCTCGACCTCATCGGCGACGGCCTGTCCAACCGGGAGATCGGTGAGCGCCTCGGGGTCGCCGAGAAGACGGTCAAGAACCACATCACCTCCCTGCTGGCCAAGATGGGCCTGCAGCGGCGCACCCAGGTCGCCGCCTGGGTGGCCGGGCAGCGGGCCTCGGGCTGGCGCAACGGCTGATCGACCCTCCTACCCGCGGGTGCGACAGCTGACCAGCGGGTTCAGTGCAGCCGGCCGCCCGCGTTCAGCGGCACCCGCCAGGTGAAGCAGGTACCGCGTCGCTCTCCGTCGGAGCGGGCCCTGGGGCCGATGACGAAGTTGCCGCCATGACGGCGTGCCCGCTCGGCCATGTTGGCGGTCCCCGAACGTCGCGTCACGGACGGGTTCACTCCGACGCCGTCGTCGCGGCAGACGATCTCCACCACCGGGCTGCCCCGGAAGGGCTCGGCGTCTCCTGAGGCGTGGCCCTCGTCGTCCCCCGGTCCGCAGCACAGCTCCGAGCCGGGCAGCACCCCCTCGAGCTTCACGTCCACCGTCACCGAGGAGGCGTGGGCGTGGCGGGCCACGTTGCTCAGGCCCTCGCGCACCACGGCCACCATGTCGTCGGCGATGTCGGCGCCCACGACGGAGTCGACCGAGCTGATGAGCCGGTCCTCCTCATCGCGGTCCACCTGGGCCAGCCCCCGCCCGTCGACGCTCAGCAGCAGCGAGGGCGCATAGCCCAGGGCGTTGCGCGCCAGAGAGGCCTCCCGTCGCAGCCGCTCGACGACACCGACCTCCTCGTCACGGTCGCGCAGCGAGCGCACGATGGAGCGGATCTGGCCCACGGAGTCGTCCACTGCCTCCAATGCAGTGCTCAGCACGGAGCACACCGTGTCCAGGTCCGCCTGCGCACCGGCCTCCTCGTCGCCGTCCCGGGCCGCGGCCAGGCGTTCCCGAGCCGATGAGATCTGCATGCCGGTGGCGAAGAGCTGCTGGATGGCCAGGTCGTGCAGGTCCCGGCCGATCCTGGCCCGCTCGTCCAGGAGCGTGGCCATCTCCTCGGCGTGGTGAGCATCGGCCAGCTCGAAGGCCATGGTGGCCTGGCCGGCCACGAGCTCGGCGATCTCCAGGTCCTGGGCGGTGAATGGGGCCGCTCCGGGGGAGCGCAGCAGCAGCATGACGCCCACACCCCGGCCCCGGTGGATCATCGGGGCGTAGAGGGCCGGCCCGAACCGGGCCAGCTGGGGGACGCGTAGGTCGCCGCCCTGCCAGGCGTCTTCCAAGGAGGCCACCACCAGACCGGTCTGGTGCGCCAAGGTGGTCAGGGCGCGGCCCTCCGGTGGGAAGAAGGTGCCGACCAGCTCCCCGGCGTGCTCGCCGTCGGCGATCTCGCAGATCCAGCGCTCTCCGATGCTGGGCAGGATGAGGGCGGCGGTGTCGGCGTGGGCGACCTGGCGGACCCGGTGGGCGATGAGGGTCAGGGCGTCGTCCTCCTCGGCTCCGGAGAGCAGCAGCGTCGTCAACTCCTGGGAGACGGCCATCCACTGCTCGCGGTCGCGGGCCTCGCGGTACAAGCGTGCGTTCTCCACGGCCACCGCCGCGGCCTGCGCCAGGGTCAGGACGGCGTCGGCATCCGAACGACTGAAGCCCCCGGGCTTGTCGCACAGGTAGAGGTGCCCGTAGACCTGCCCGTGAAGGCGCAGCGGGGCTGAGAGCAGGCTGCCGGTCTCCTCGTCCTCGATGTCGCCGGTGAAGGCCGAGGCCCGGCCCAGGTCGTTGTCGATGACCAGCCCCGTACCCTCAAGACCGCTGAGCGGGGTGTCCGCTGATGTGCGTGATGCGGTAGCAGTACCGGGGGCGCCGGCCATCTGTGCGAGCTCATCGAGGGTTGCCGTGGGCACCCCGCTGCACAACCCGGTGCTCGAGCCCTCGGGGGAGACCCCGGCGCCGATGGCGTCGACGACGTCCATGTCCGCGTGACTGAGCACGGCGATGGTGCCCCAGGAGGCCCCCGTGATGGAGCAGGCCGACTCCACCAGACGGCGCAGCGCGTCAGGGACCCGCAAAGAGCTGGTCAGCCTCAGCGCCGCCTGGATGAGGTTCACAGTCGCCTCATCCAGGCTCGGCTGCTGGATAGCCGCCTGTCGCCCCCGGGTGGAGACGAGCTGGTCGGCGTGGACGGCGTAGGCCAGCCGCCCCGCCGGCACGGACTCCTCGGAGGACGCTGCCACCGCTTCCTTGCCTAGCAGAGCAGACTCGTCGAGCTTCTGCAGATCGTCCTCGGGCACACCGGGAAAACGGTGCCCCTGCAGCTTGTCTGCTGGGTGGTGCTGGTCGTGTGTCGTCATCGTGCTCAGCTCGTCCGGCTCACGTCAGGCACATCGTCCTGTGGTTTGTCCTGGTCCTCCTGGGAGAGTGACCACCGGTAGCCCTCGGAGACATCCTTGAGCTCGTGGTGGCTTCCCCGGTGCAGGATAGTCGCCGGTGCCTGCTCTGTGGCCGCCTGCGAGGGACGTCCCATGACCAGGACCTCATCGGCGTGCTCCAGGGCGCTGAGGCGATGGGTGACCAGCAGCGTGCCGCGGCCCTGGCGGGCACCCACCGTCAGCAGGTCGGCCACGAGCCGGTCGGCGGTGGCGGCGTCGAGGTGCTCGCCAGGCTCATCCAGGAGCATGAGGGGTGCGGGTGCCGCCAGCGCCCGGGCCAGCAGAAGTCGACGCCGCTCGCCGCCCGACAGCGTCGTGGCATCCGTTCCGATGATGGTGTCGAGACCATCGGGCAGCGCCTCGAACCAGTCACCGAGCCCGGCCTGCCTCAGCAGCTCTCCTGCCTGGGCGGGTGTGACATCCCCTCGTGCCACGCGCAGGTTCTCCAGGACGCTCGTGTGGAAGACGTGAGCGTCCTCCGCGGTCAGGCAGATCCGGGCCGCCGCCTCGGGGCGGGAGACCTGCCACGGCGGAACACCATCGAGCGTCAGCGAGCCGCCCCGGGGCTCCAGCAGGCCCGCCAACGTGGCTATAAGGGTTGACTTCCCGATTCCCGAGGGCCCCACGATCGCCACCCTGCTGCCTGCCTGAAGGTCAAGGTCAATGCCCTCGGCCACGATCGGCCCACCCGGCCAGCCCACTGCCAGGTTCCTGGCCCGCAGACGTGGTCCCCGCGCGGAGAGCGCCGGCAGCTCCCTGGTGACAGCCGAGGCCTGAGTGCCGGCCTCAGCCGTCTCGATGAGCTCCACGATGCGGCAGGCAGCGCCGGCCGATCGCACCAGCTGGACACTGGCCGGGCCGAGTGCGGAGGTGGCCTCGAAGGCCGCCAGCGGCACCAGGACGATCACCGCCAGCCAGACCGGGCCCAGCCGCCCGGCGGTCACAGCGCTCATCCCGACCACCAGGTTGCCCACGACGGCGATCCCCATGGCTGCCACGTCCATGGCAGCTGCGATCGCCGCGGGAACCGCGGCCCGGTCTCGCAGGCGTACCAGGTTCTCCTCCCGGGAGGCGACCTGGCGCATGGAGCCTGCCAGGTGCCCGGAGACGGTCAGCTCCGCGGCGCCCTCAAGGGTTGCGAGCACCTCGGCGGACAGCTCGGTGGACTGCCTCTGACGCGCCTGCTCGGCGATCCGGGCCGAGCGGATCGTGGCCAGAGGCGCCCCCAGCCCGGACAGCAGCAGACAGACGGCCAGGATGAGGCCGGCTGGCCAGTAGACGAGTCCCACACCCAGACAGGTGGCCGCGCCCAGGACCGCCGCGACCGCCGCGGGCAGGTAGGCGCGCACGACCAGATCGCCGACCGCGTCGATGTCGCTGCCCACCCGTGCCAGGACGTCGCCGCGGCGAAGTCCCGCGACCGTGTCGCTGCGGGCCGAGGCCAGCGCCTCGTAGAGACGGGTACGCAGGGCACCCATGCCCTTCAGGGCGGTGTCGTGGGAGATGAGCCGCTCGCAGTAGCGCAGTACCGAGCGGGAGATGCCGAAGAGCCGTACCGCCACCGGTGCCACTCCCAGAGCGACGACGTCGGGCATCTGGGAGGCCCGCGCGATGAGCCAGGCCGCCACCCCGGACAGGGCCACGGCCGAGGCCATCCCGGCCGTGCCGGCCAGGACCGCCAGGACGAAACGGGGACGGTCCAGGTGCAGCAGGCCCACGGCCCGGCGCAGCGCCCGGCGCTCGCTGGCGGACAGGGCGGGGGAGAGGGGGCTGGTCGCCGGGTTCACTGGTCCTCCTCCTGCGGCCGCGACAGCTCATGGACGGGCGCCCGGCCAGGCGAGGCGCCTTCCTGTGGCTCCGGTAGTATCGATTCGCTTGTCACGGCAACGGTCTGCTCCGCCAGGGCGATGAGCGCCGGACGGTGAGCGATGACCACCACTGTGCGCCCCGAGGCGTGCAGGGCGCGCACGCCGGTAAGGACGTGCCCCTCACTGGCGGCGTCGAGGTGCGCGGTCGGCTCGTCCATGATCACCAGCGGCGCCGTCGAGCACAGAGCCCGGGTCAGGGCGAGGCGCTGGCGCTGCCCCACGGACAGTCCCACACCGCCGGTACCCACGAGCGTGTCCCAGCCCTGCGGCAGATCCGCCACGACCTCATCGAATCCGGTTGCGCGGGCCGCCTCCACCAGCTCGTCGGGGGCGCCCCCGGCCACGGAGTCGCCCGGTGCGTCGTCCAGCACGTTGGACAGGACGGTCCCGGGCGTGATGGTGGGACGCTGAGGCACCCAGGCGATCTGCTCCCACCAGGTGGCCGGGTCGATCTCACTGAGATCGACGGCACCGTCCCGCCGGTCCTCGTCGCAGTCGGGCACGATCCTCACCCGCCCCCGGTCGGCGGGCAGCAGGCCGAGGAGGACCTGCGTCGTCGTGGTCTTGCCCGCACCCGATGGGCCGGTCAGAGCCACGAGACTGCCGGGGCGGATCGTCGCGCTGAGGCCCGCCGGGGCCCATGCTCCTCGGGCGGCCACCGACACGGCGTCGAGCTCGATCGTGGCCGTGCGCAGATCAGGGGCCGGTAGGGGGCCTTGCTCGGGGACAGGCGTCTGAAGAACCTCGAAGACCGACTCGGCGGCGGCCACCCCGTTGGCCGAGGCGTGGAACTGGAAACCCACCTGCCGCAGCGGCTGGTAGACCTCCGGCGCCACCATGAGCACGAGGAGACCAGTGAACAGGTCCATGCGGCCGGCCACCAGCCGGAATCCGACCTCGACTGCGATGATCGCCACCGACAGCGTCGTGATGAACTCCAGGACCGCGCCCGACAGGAAGGCGAACCGCAAGGTCGACATGGTGGTGCGACGGTAGGCGCGCCCCAGGGCTCGCACCCGTTCTGCCGGCCCCTGCTCGCGTCCCAGCGCCTTGAGCGTGGGCAGTCCCGCGATGAGGTCGAGCACCTGGTCTCCCAGGACCTGCATCGCCTTCAGCCGCTCCTGTGAGACGGACTGGGTCATCCGCCCGATGAGGATCATGAAGATCGGGATGAGGGGGAGCGTGCACATCACGGCCACTGCGGCAGGCCAGTCCTGGGTGATGAGAACCAGTACCGTCGCCGGGGTGACCGTGGCAGCCAGCACCAGCTGGGGCAGGTACCGGGTGAAGTAGGGCTCGAGGTCGTCCAGGCCGCGGGTCAGGAGGGTGGCGGTCCCGGCGCCGTGCAGTGCCTGCCACCGGGGCCCCAGCCGGGCGGCGTGCTCCAGGACCAGGCGGCGTAGCTCGACGATCGTCCCTGTCGCCGAACGGTGGGCGTGAACCTCCTGAAGGAGGACCACCAGCGCGCGGACCACCACGACTCCGCTCAGAGCCACCACCAGCCCTGTGACCTCCGTGGGGCCGACGCCGCCCGAGATGACGGCGGAGAGAGCACCCGAGATGAGGAAGGCCTGCGCCACTACCAGTGCGGCGGTCACCATGCCGGTCACGGTCGTGGCGGCGATGTATCGGCGGGCTGAGCGGGCGTAACGCATCAGCCGGGGATCGAGAGGCTTCACCCGCTCAAGGATAAGGGAATAGGTCCAAAGGCCCGGAAGCCCTGGCCGATGCGTTAGGCGGCTGATCAGTACCCGAAGTGCGCCTCCGGCTGGGCGGAGTCGCGCACCAGCGTGGGGTGCAGTCCGCCCTGATCGGGGTTGATGCCCTCAATGCTGATGCGCGAAGCGAACACCTTGTAGCTCCAGATCGTGTAGGCCAGGACCCCGGGGACGAACACGGCCGCGGCGACGGTCATGATGAGCAGCGTCGTGTCGGCGCTCGCGGCCTGCTGGATCGTCAGCGAGTAGGCCGGGTCCACCGAGGAGCGCATGACGTTGGGGGCCATCGCGGCGAAGATGAAGACGACGGCGAAGGCGATTCCCACGAAGTGCAGGGCAAAGGCCCGCCCCTCGCTGCCGCTATGTCCCATGAGCAGCGAGCCGATGAGCCCGGCTGCAGCGACGGCCAGTGGGATCCAGGACAGGGCGCTGTCCGAGTAGACCAGCTGCGCCCACAGGGCCCAGGCGGCCGTGACGGCGGTGGCTGCAGGAGCGAGTCGACGCGACATCCGCAGCGCTCGTTGCGAGAGCTTGTCGGTGGTCTTGAGAGCCACGAAGAGCGCACCGTGGTTGAGGAAGAGCAGGCAGGTGACGGCACCGCCCAGCAGGGTGAAGGGCGTCACCATCGTGAGCAGACCGCCGGTGATCTGGTGGGCGGCGCCGGCCACGAGGGAGTCGGCCGGTACCTGATCGGCCGGGACCACGGCGCCGTTGGAGATCTGGACGACCTCGATGTGCATGCCCTGAACCAGGTTCGCGAAGGCCACGCCCCACAGGACGGAGGGCAGCCAGGCGCTGACCGTGTGGACCCAGTCCCATCGGTCGCGCCAGGACTGGGAGTTGACCTTGGGACGCCACTCGATGGCGCACACACGCACAATGAGGCACAGCAGGATGACGAACAGGACGACGTAGGCTCCTGAGAACAGGGTGGAGTACCACTCGGGGAAGGCGGCGAAGGTCGCCCCACCGGCGGTCAGCAGCCATACCTCGTTGCCGTCCCAGTGCGGACCGATGGTGGCCAGCGTCGCACGCCGCTCGCGCTCATCACGGCCCAGGATCTTCAGGATCATTCCGACGCCGAAGTCGAAGCCCTCCAGGGTGAGGTAGCCGATCCACAGGACGGCGATGAGGATGAACCAGAGGATGCTCAGTGTCATGGGTGTCTACCTTCCTCGGTTCAGTAGGCGAAGGACAGGGCCGGGGTGCTCGTGGATGAGCCGGTGGCCTCGGCGTCGGAGCTGTCGGAGTCCTCCGAATCCGCGTCGTCGGATCCTGAGGCCTTGCCGGTGTCGGAGATCTTGTCCGGCACCGGGGTGCGCACGCCCTCGCGGATGTAGCGTCTCAGCAGCACGAACCAGACCACGCCGAGCGCGGCGTACAGCAGGGTGAAGATGACCATCGAGGCCAGCACCGTGGTCGAGGAGACCACGGAGGAGACTCCATCGGCGGTGAGCATGTAGACCTGGGAGACCGGGTCGGACAGGTTGGGAACGATGACCCAGGGCTGGCGCCCCATCTCGCGGAAGATCCATCCGAAGGAGCAGGCGATGAAGGGCAGCCACATAGTGGCCAGCGCCGCCTTGCCCAGGAATGGGTGGGAGATGAGCCTGCCGGAGCGGGTCAGCCACAGGGCCAATGCTCCCAGTCCCATCGAGGCCATGCCCAGGCCGATCATGAGTCGGAAGGACCAGAAGTTGACCGTGACGTTGGGGCTGTAGTCGACGGCGTTGCCGCGGGCATCGGTGGTCCCGTATTGCTGCGCGTAGGTGTCACCGGCCTCTCGGAGCCCGGTGATCTCGGCATTGAAGTCATTGGTGGCCATGAAGGAGTAAATGCCGGGAACCGAGATGAACCGGACCATGCCGTCCTCATTCTTGCAGTCCCCAAAGGCGGCCACGGTGAAGGGGGCACCGGCTTCGGAGTGGCACAGGCCCTCGGCAGCAGCCATCTTGGCCGGCTGGTATTCGGCGACCAACTGACCCTGCATGTGGCCGGTACCGGCGGTGACCAGCCCCGCGGCCACCATGGCGATGGCTCCGAAACGGGTCACGCGGCGCCACAGCTCACGGGCCTCGAAGTCCTGCTCGGCGCGGGCGGCCTTGGTCATCCACCACACGGAGACGCCCAGGATGACGGCGCCGGCGACCAGCAGCGCCGAAGAGATGACGTGCAGGACGGTGGCCCACACCAGCTCGTTGGACAGGAGTTTGAGGAAACCGCTCACGCCGTCGAGCTCGGCGCGCCCCGTCTTGGGGTTGACGATGGCGCCCACCGGGTGCTGCATCCAGGAGTTGGCGGTGAGGATGAAAAAGGCGGAGAAGTTCGTGCCCGCGGCCACGGCCCACATGCACAGGTTGTGCAGCCTGGGGCTCAGGCGGTCCCATCCGAAGATCCACAGGCCCAGGAAGACGGACTCCATGAAGAAGGCCAGCAGGGCCTCGAAGGCGAGGGGGGCGCCGAAGATGTTGCCGACGAACCTCGAGTACTCCGACCAGTTCATGCCGAACTGGAACTCCTGGACGATACCGGTGGCCACGCCCAGTGCGAAGTTGATCAGCAGGATCTTGGCGAAGAACTTGGTGGCCGCCAGCCATTGCTTGTTACCGGTCCGGCGCCACAGTGTCTCCATGAGAGCCACCAGCGGGGAGAGCCCGATGGTCAGCGGAACCAGGATGAAGTGGTAGACGGTGGTGATACCGAACTGCCAGCGCGCCAGATCCAGAGAGTCCAGCGCCATAGGAGAGATGGCCATCCGTGCCACCTTTCGGAGATGACGATGAGATCGATAAGATACTCTGTAGAACGTCCTACAGGTCGATAGGGAGATTATAGGTCATCTATGACGTGATGTCGTGAAACAGGTGAGTTTCAATGCGATGACGGCGCCCGTATGGACCTCCTGCTTTCCTTGTTAAGACTACCGTCCGAAGAAGTTCTCGGAGGGTGTTCGGGCCGTGGATGTTGAAGATTAATGATCTTGCGAGTGGGACTGAAGGCCCGTAAGTAAGGTGTGAGAGTCTACTGAAAACTGACTGAATGCTGGAAGAAAACTGATTGTGGTGTGAGACCTGTGTGGGACGAGACGTGGACCACCCGTGGTTGCGACGAGTCGCGCAGGCGCTTATCGCTGTATGTGTGGGATACTTCGAGCCGACTTCAGGTGCTTCGTACCGGTACCTGGGGTCGTGCCTTCCGACCACCCCTGTCCGAGGACCTTGCGCCGCCTGAGCTGCGCCGCTGCGAGCCCGGTCTGTGTGGACGTCAGGTGAGGCAGGCGCCCTTCACTGGGCGCGTTCGAGACTTTTTCGCTGCTCCCGCTGGGGAGCACAACCGCGCTGACGCGTCGAGGGTACGACGACGGCGTCAGCCTCGGAGAGTGCAAGCCCCATGGCACGTCGCACCACATCAGAATCAACAGAATCCCACGAGCAGGACCAGGCTGCCGCGGACGCCCCGGCTCCGCGTCGTCGCCGTCGGGTCACCGCTGCCGCCGCCGCTCCCGCCCAGGCCCCTGCTGCGGAGCAGCCGGTCGCGGCGGCTTCTGCAGACGCTGTCGCCACCTCAGGTGCCGGCGATCCTGGCCTTGAGCAGCCCGAGCCCTCGGCCGTCTCGGTCGCTCCAGCGGATCCGCCGCGTCGTCGTCGCAGGGTCGTCGCCGCCTCGGCGGCCCCTGAGGCGGTCCCGGCCGCTGAGCAGCACGTGGCCGGTAACGAGGTCGGCGAGCCCGATGAGCCAGAGGATGCTGAGCTGAGCGCCGAGCCGCTCGCGGAAGCAGTAGAGGCTGAGACGGAGTCACCGACTGAGGACGAGCAGGCTGAAGACGCCGCCGACGAGGAACCTGACGTACAGGACGGTCCGGATGACGAGGCCGTCCGGGAGGACGAGGAAGAGCCCGAGGTGCCCCGCCTGCCTGCCGCCTCGCTCCTGTTCCAGGCTCCGGACCCCAGTCGGGCCCGTCGGCGTCGGCGTGTCACCGCTGCGACCGGTGCTCCTCAGGAGGCGCCGACCGTCTCGCGCCATCAGGGCACGGGCGGTTGGACGGACGAGGATGAGGGCCCGCAGACCGGCGCCCGAACCAACGCCGGCAAGCGGGATGAGGACGACGAGGCCGACTCCGCCTCGCCCCGAGCGGGTCGGGGCGAGAGGCGCAGCCGTCGTCGTCGGGCGGTCGCAGGTGCCGGTGCTCCTCAGGAGGGGCGTGAAGGCTCTCCGGCCGACGAGTCCGGTGATGAGAGCGCCGAGGTCTCCGGGACTGACGACGAGTCTCAGGCTGATTCGTCGGATGGCGCCCGCGAGGGCGGAGCCCGCCGCAAGCGCCGCCGCGGTGGGCGCGGTCGGCGCTCGCGCTCACGTGGTGAGGGTGGCGAGGGCTCTGAGCGCAGTGGCTCCGACGACGACTCCCAGGCCGTCGGGGAGGATGCCGCCGCCACACCCTCGGCGCGCGAGACCTCCGCGGATGCAGCTGTCGAGGCGGCTGCGGGGGCCGTGTCCGGATCGCGTCGACGCCGCCGTCGCTCCCGTACTCGCTCTGAGGGAGGGGATCCGCGCGACGAGGTCACCGCGCTCAAGGGCTCCACCCGGCTGGAGGCCAAGCGCCAGCGCCGTCGCGAGGGACGAGCGGCTGGACGCCGTCGGCCCATCGTCACCGAGGCCGAGTTCCTGGCCCGCCGGGAGTCCGTGGACCGCCAGATGATCGTGCGCGAGTCCGACGGCCTCAACCAGATCGCCGTCCTGGAGGACGGGCTCCTCGTGGAGCACTACGTCTCCCGCCATACCCAGACCTCCATGGTCGGCAACGTCTACGTCGGCCGGGTCCAGAACGTCCTGCCCTCCATGGAGGCTGCCTTCGTGGACCTGGGCAAGGGCCGCAACGCCGTGCTCTACGCCGGAGAGGTCAACTGGGACGCCGCCGGGCTGGAGGGGCGGCCCCGCCGGATCGAGGATGCCCTCTCCAGCGGTGACACCGTCCTGGTCCAGGTCACCAAGGACCCCATCGGGCACAAGGGAGCCCGCCTCACCAGCCAGATCACCTTGGCGGGGCGCTACCTGGTCCTCGTCCCCGGCGGCACCATGACGGGGATCTCCCGCAAGCTGCCCGACACTGAGCGCAGCCGCCTGAAGAAGATCCTCAAGCGGATCGTCCCTGACTCGGCCGGGGTCATTGTGCGCACCGCCGCCGAGGGCGCCAGCCAGGAGCAGCTGACCGCGGACGTCGAGCGGCTTGTGGCCCAGTGGGAGAGCATCGACAAGAAGGCCTCCTCCGTCATGAAGGGCAGCGGCAAGGCCCCGGCCCTTCTCAAGGGCGAGCCGGAGCTCGCCGTGCGGGTCATCCGAGACGTCTTCAACGAGGACTTCCGCAGGCTCATCGTCTCCGGTGACACAACCTGGTCGACGATCTCCCAGTACGTCGATGAGGTCAGTCCGGACCTGGCTGAGCGTCTCGAGCACTGGACCGGCCCCGAGGACGTCTTCGCCGCCCACCGCGTGGACGAGCAGCTCGCCAAGGGATTCGACCGCAAGGTCTGGCTCCCCAGTGGCGGCACCCTGGTCATCGACCGCACCGAGGCGATGACTGTCATCGACGTCAATACCGGCCGCTTCACCGGCGCGGGCGGCACCCTGGAGGAGACCGTCACCCGCAACAACCTCGAGGCCGCCGAGGAGATCGTGCGTCAGCTGCGTCTGCGCGACATCGGCGGCATGGTCGTCATCGACTTCGTCGACATGGTCCTGGAGTCCAACCGGGACCTCGTCCTGCGCCGGCTCGTTGAGTGCCTGGGCCGCGACCGCACCCGCCACCAGGTCACCGAGGTCACCTCCCTCGGCCTGGTCCAGATGACCCGCAAGCGGGTCGGGCAGGGGCTGGTCGAAGCCTTCTCCACCACCTGTGAGCACTGCAAGGGCCGCGGCTTCATCGTCCACGACGAGCCCGTGGAGAACCAGCAGGCCGACATGTCGGCCTCTGCCTCCCGCGGTGGTGGGCGCTCGCGCGGGCGCAAGAACCGCGAGGAGCAGGCGGTTGCCGGTGGTGGTAAGAAGGGAGCCAAGAAGGACTCCCAGGAGACCAAGGGCTCCAAGAGTGCCAAGAGCTTCGGTGGTGGCAAGGGAGCCGGAGGGAGCGACGTCGTCGGCTCACCTGAGTCCGGAGCCGATGACGAGGCCCGGGCGGCGGTGCGCGGCGCCCTGGCCCAGATCGCGGCCGCTGCCGAGCAGGCGCACAAGGATGCTCAGCAGGAGGGGCGGGAGTCCCGCGAGGCTCAGGATGCGAAGAGCCCGCAGGGGGCCGTTGAGGACTCGGCCAAGAGCGTGAGTGACAGTGTGGATGACATGGTGGAGCCTGACGGCGGTCAGGAGGGCCAGGTCTCCCCGGTCGAGGACAAGCCGGTCAAGACCAGGACAAGGAAGGCCACTGAGAGGAAGTCGGCGAGGAAGTCCGGTGACAGGGCGGACAGGAAGCCGGGGAAGAAGACCGCGAAGAAGGCTGAGAAGAAGGCCGGCAACAAGCCTGAGGAGCTGGCCGAGCAGTCCGGTGAGGCGCCTGAGGAACCGACGGGTGAGAAGTCTGTGAGGAGAACGAGGAGGCGGGCCACCGCGAAGAGCGCCGCACCGTCGCCGGAGAATTCTTCAGATGCCCCGGAGGTCCCGGAGGTGTCGGCCTGACGTCCACAGGGCCTTCGTGCCCAAGAACACAGGGGATAGGACAGGCCGGAGGTTGGTGCTGGCGACATGATCGCCTAGAGTTATCTGCCGGTGCGTCTTGCGCCATTGCCCAGGACAGGGTCCTCCCGGCGAGGCTGATCAGAGTCTCGCGGTGAGTGAGAGCCTTTCGAAGAATCTACAGAGATGAGCATTCAAGTGGTCTACGCGATCGTCAAGGCCGGCGGCCGTCAGGAGAAGGTCTCCGTCGGCGACGTCGTGGTTGTCGACAAGCTTGCTGGTGAGATCGGCGACGAGGTCACCCTCGCCCCCGTCATGCTGGTGGACGGCGACAAGGTGACCACCGCTGCCGCCGACCTGGCCAAGTCCTCCGTCACCGCCGAGATCATCGGCGACGAGAAGGGCCCCAAGATCAACATCCTCAAGTTCAAGAACAAGACCGGCTTCCGCAAGCGCCAGGGCCACCGCGCTCAGCTGACGGCCGTCAAGGTCACCGCCATCAAGTGACCGCCCCGGCGCCAGCCAGTACGCGGGCATCCTGAACGCACACGCTCGAGAAGAAAGAAGCCTTAAACCATGGCACACAAGAAGGGTCTTGGTTCCTCCCGTAACGGCCGCGACTCCAACGCGCAGCGCCTCGGCGTCAAGCGCTTCGGCGGCCAGCTCGTCAAGGCCGGCGAGATCATCGTCCGCCAGCGCGGCACCCACTTCCACCCCGGTCGCAACGTCGGCCGAGGCAACGACGACACCCTGTTCGCCACCGCCGCCGGCAACGTCGAGTTCGGCACCTTCCGTGGGCGTCGGGTCGTCAACGTCGTGCTTCCCGAGGCCTGAGCCCCGAGCACCTCACACGTCACACGAGGGCGGACGGCACCTGCCGTCCGCCCTCGCGCTATCCCCGGACTCACAGGAGACCCCATGCCCAGCTTCATTGACCGAGTGGTCCTCCACGTGGCCGGCGGCGACGGCGGCAACGGCTGCACCTCCGTGCACCGTGAGAAGTTCAAGCCCTTGGCCGGACCCGACGGCGGCGACGGTGGCCACGGCGGGGACGTCGTCCTGGCCGTCGACTCCCGGGTGACGACCCTGCTGAGCTACCACCGCTCCCCGCACCAGCGGGCCGGAAACGGGACTCCTGGTATGGGGGACTGGCGTCGCGGTACCGACGGCAAGGACCTCGTTCTGCCCGTTCCGGAGGGCACCGTGGTCAAGGACGTGGGCGGTCAGGTCATCGCCGACCTCGTGGGGGAGAGCGCCAGCATCGTCGTCGCCGAAGGCGGTACTGGCGGGCGGGGCAATTTCTCACTGGCCTCCTCCAAGCGCAAGGCCCCCGGCTTTCACCTTCTGGGCGAGCCCGGCCAGGCCAGGGACGTCACCCTGGAGCTCAAGACCATCGCCGACGTCGCCCTGGTGGGTTACCCCAGCGCCGGTAAGTCCTCCCTCATCGCCGCCATGAGCGCGGCCCGCCCCAAGATCGCCGACTACCCCTTCACGACCCTCGTGCCCAACCTCGGGGTTGTCGAGGCCGGCGAGGTCCGCTACACGATCGCCGATGTCCCCGGTCTCATCCCCGGCGCCTCCCAGGGCAAGGGGCTGGGGCTGGACTTCCTGCGTCACATCGAGCGCTGCGCCGTCATCGTCCACGTCCTGGACTGCGCCACCCTCGAGCCTGGGCGCGACCCCCTGTCCGACCTGGACACCATCGAGGCCGAGCTCTCCGCATACTCCGAGCGCCTGGGCGAGCAGGAGGACGATCCCGCTCTCACCGGCCGGGTCCCGCTCATGGAGCGGCCACGTATCGTGGTGCTCAACAAGGTCGACGTCCCCGATGCCGCCGAGCTCGCCGAGTTCGTGCGAGCCGACATCGAGGCCCGCGGCCTGCCCGTCCACATCGTCTCGGCGGTTGCCCACACGGGGCTGCGTCCCCTGTCCTTCGCCCTGGCAAGCGAGGTTGAGCGGGCCCGCAAGGCCGCTCCGGCGACTCCCCAGCGCGACCGCGAGTCCGGTGAGACCGAGGGATCCGGTGAGCCGCGCCCCATCATCCGGCCCGCAGCGGTCGGACGCCGGGAGAAGGAGAGCGTCGCCCAGGTACGTCTGCTGGCCCATCCCAGCGAGGGGCAGGTCTACCAGGTCCGCGGGCAGCGCCCCGAGCGCTGGGTGCGTCAGACCGACTTCTCCAATGACGAGGCCGTCGGCTACCTCGCCGACCGCCTGGCCGCGGCCGGGGTCGAGGACGGGCTCGTCAAGGCCGGCGCCCACGCAGGAGACACCGTCCTCATCGGCGAGGTCGACGGGGGAGTGCTCTTCACCTGGGAGCCCTCGATGACCACCGGCCCCGAGCTGCTGGGCGCCCGAGGCACCGACCTGCGCCTGGAGACCAGTCGGCGTCGGACCAACGTGGAGCGGCGCAGCCAGTACCACGAGATGATGGACGCCAAGGAGGCCGCGCGCCAGCAATTGCGCGACGAGGCCGCCGAGGGCCTGTGGACCGATGCCGCCTCCTGGCACGGGGACGACGAGGACTGAGGCGCGAACCCATGACTCCAGCAGCAACCGGCGCCAGCTCCGACCACGGACAGGAGCGCCCCGAACGACTGCCCGCAGGCGCTCGCGTGGTGGTCAAGGTCGGTTCCTCGTCCCTGACGCGCGCCGACGGCGGGCTCGACCTCAACCGCATCGACATCCTCGCCGGCCTCATCGCCGGCATGCGACGCCGTGGCCACGACGTCGTCCTGGTCTCCTCCGGGGCCGTCGCCTCAGGGCTGGTGCCCCTGGGGCTGAGCCGGCGCCCCGACGAGCTCAGCCTCCTGCAGGCGGCCGCCTCCGTGGGACAGGGGCGGCTCGCCGCCCGCTGGGAGACCGCGATGAGCGCCTACGGACTGGTGACCGCCCAGGTTCTCCTGACCGCCCACGACGTCGCCATCCGCAGCCACTACCGCACGGTGCGCGCCACCTTCGACTCCCTGCTCTCACTGGGAGCCGTCCCCATCATCAACGAGAACGACGCGGTGGCCACCAGCGAGTTCAGCCTCGGCGACAACGACCGCCTGGCCGCCCTCGTCGCCCACCTGGTGACCGCCGACGTCCTCGTGCTACTCACCGACGTCGACGGGCTGTGGACCGCACGGCCCGGAACCCCCGGCGCCCAGCCCATCCGCCACGTGCGCTCATCCGGCGACCTCGAGGGCGTCAGCGTCTCCGGGCGCGGTTCCTTCGTGGGCACCGGCGGCATGACCACCAAGCTTCAGGCCGCCACCATCGCCTGCGCCTCGGGCACCACCACCCTCATCGCCCGGGCCGACGACGCCGCAGGGCTCCTGGGCCAGGAACAGGTTCTCACCGACCTGGGCACCTGGTTCGAGCCCACCGGGCCCCACCGCCCCAGCCGCCGGCTGTGGATGGCCCACGCCTCCCAGCCCGAAGGGCGTGTTCTCATCGATGCCGGGGCGGCCCGGGCCCTGACCGTGGGGAAGAAGTCGCTCCTGCTGCCCGGCCTGACCGGCGTCGACGGGGACTTCGAGTCGGGCTCCGTGGTCGATATCGTCGGCCCCGAGGGTGTCCTGGCACGGGGAATATGCCGCTACGCCGCTGCTGAGCTCGGGGAGGTCCTGACGGCCCGGGCCGAGGGCGCCGCCGCCCCCGATCACGTGGCCCCAGTGATCCACCGCGACGACCTCGCCGAGCTGCCCCGCATCGCCGGAGTCTGAGGACGCCGCCTCAAGAACAGGTGTGAACCCCCAGCGATCCGAGCGATCGGTAGGACACAATGGTGGGGTGAGCTACTCGTTCCCGCAGCAATCCTCCGCCCAGCCGCCCACCGGGGCGAGGATGCAGCCACCACCACTGTCGCCCTATCCCTACGGCGGTGGTTCCTCACCGTACGTGCCCTTCCACTCCGTCCCACCGCCTTCCCCTCGCACTGGTGTGGAGAAGGCGGCCCTGATTCTTACGATCATCGCCCTGCCCGTGTTCTACGTCGTCACGATCGTCAGTTCCGTAGTCCTCGCAAGCATGACAGGGATGCCCGGTTCTGCCGTTGGTCAGACGGTTATCGCGGTCATCGTCAACCCTGTTCCCTACCTTCTCCTCGTCGGGTTGATCCAGTTGACCCGGCGTCGCCCCTCCAGTGCACCGCTCTCGCTGATCGGTGTCATGGTTCCGATGCTCGGGCTCAATGTGGCTCGCCTCCTGATTAACGACAGCTTGTCACCCGGGCCTGTGACGGCGGGTCTCAACATCGTTCTTGCCGTGCTTGTCATAGTCACCGGCATCGTGGTGACCGCAGCATCGACTCACGGCCCCCGTCCTCGACCGAAGGCAGTCACCACGGGGATCGGGTCCTCAGTGTTCCTGGGGGTCAGCAGTGCCCTGTCCCTGGTACAGGCCCCGCTCTTCCTCATGCTCGCAAGCCGGCGCGATCCCGGAGGACATGCGCGCAGTCCTGAGTTGGGACTATGGCTGGCGTGGGATTCTTTCACCGACACGCAGCAGCGCGCCGGACTCCCTTTGGCAACAGGCCTCGTCGTGCTTATCGGCATCCTCGCGCTGTCGATCGCCTCGATCGTGACGGGGGTGCGCAGGTCCGGTCGCGCCATATTTCTCCTGGCGACGATCTGCGCCGCAGGCCTTTTCACTGCCTCCCAGGTGGGAGTCCTTGTTCTGGGGACCGGCGGACTCAGTTTCTACGGCGTGCAGATGGTCGGCGAGTTCTTTGGCTGCGGGGTGGCTCTACTGCTGGTGGTCACCATGGCTCTGCTCAGTCTGGCGCCATCGGCCCGCCAATGGTTCTCCCCATCCACCGGGACGCCTGCGCAGAAGGATTCTTCTTCTATGGTGGCCTCATGAACGACGTCGACGCCCACGAGCTCGTCACCGCAGCCGCCCATGCCGCCCGCACCGCGCAACGAAGCCTGGCCACGGCCCCGCGCGCCGTCAAGGACGCCGCCCTGGAAGCCATGGCCCACAGCCTCACCGAGCACACCGAGGCCATTCTGAGCGCTAACGCCGCCGACCTGGAGCGCGGACGCGACTCCGGGATGAAGCCCGGACTCCTGGACCGCCTGGCTCTGGACGCCGGCCGCCTGGCAGGCATCGCCGACTCCCTGCGGGAGGTTGTCGCCCTGCCCGACCCCGTGGGGCAGGTCGTCGACGGCTCGGTCATGCCCAACGGGCTGCGGGTGCGCCGGGTTCGGGTGCCCCTGGGAGTCGTCGGCATGATCTACGAGGCCCGCCCCAACGTCACCGTCGACACCGCCGCACTGGCCGTCAAGTCCGGCAACGCCATCATCCTGCGCGGAGGCAGCGCCGCCCAGGACTCCAACGCCGCGATCATCGCGGCCCTACGCAGTGCCCTGAACGCCCAGGGGCTGCCGGCCGACCTCGTCACCAGCGTAGACGCCGCCGGACGGGACGGGGCCCGCGCCCTCATGCGGACCCACGGCCTGGTCGACGCCCTCGTGCCTCGCGGCGGGGCCGGGCTCATCCGCACCGTCGTCGAGCAGTCCACCGTTCCCGTCATCGAGACCGGATCGGGAAACTGCCACGTCTACGTCGATGCCAGCGCCGACCTCGAGGCCGCTGTGGACATCATCGTCAATGCCAAGACCCAGCGCGTCGGCGTGTGCAACGCTGCCGAGACGCTCCTGGTCCACACTGATGCCGCGGCCGCCTACCTCCCGTCCGCAGCCGCCGCCCTGTGGGGCCAGGACGTCATCCTGCATGCGGACCCGGCCGCCGGCCGGATCCTGGCCACGGCGGCCGCCGACAGCGGGCACGAGGCCCTCCTGACCGAGGCCACCGAGGAGGACTGGGACACCGAGTACGGCTCCCTGGACCTGGCCGTGCGCGTCGTCGAAAACCTGGACGAGGCCATCGACCACATCCGGGCCCACACCACCGGGCACACCGAGGCGGTCCTCGCTCAGGACGTGGGCGTCATCAGTGCCTTCATTGCGGGTATGGACTCGGCGGCGATCATGGTCAACGCCTCGACCCGATTCACCGACGGCGGCCAGCTGGGCCTGGGTGCCGAGCTGGGCATCTCCACCCAGAAGCTCCACGCCCGCGGCCCTATGGGGCTGAGCGAGCTGACAACGACCACCTGGATCGTCGAGGGCGACGGCCACATCCGTCCCTGAACCGTCGCACCTCCGAGCGACGCCGGGACGCCTCGGAGTTGTGCTGATTCTGAAAAGCTTGCGCATCAGTTCTGTGACTCCTTGGTGCTATGCTCCGGTGCTTTGTCATCTCATTCGTGTTACGGTCGACGAGAGTCGGGCAAGTCCAGGAAGGCTGGGGAGAGGGGGCGCTGGAGTGGCGAGTCTGCTACATCGTTTCGGTCGTGGCCGCGTCGTCGCCAGCGCGGTTGTCGTGGTCACAGCGGGCCTCCTGCTCGCGGTCACCCGCATGGTGTTCTCCCACCCCACCGAGTCCGCGAAGGAACCGGGAATCGTCCTGACGGCAACCCCACGGGTCACATCCTCCCAGTCCTCGACCACGGCGACGCCGAGCCGGAGTGCCGGTGGTGCCAGTAGTACCCAGCACGAGCCAGACAGCACCGAAGCGGGATCCGCAGCCTCATCGGACTCCTCGACGCAGGGCCACCACGCGCCTCAGGCGGTGGAGCCCGACCCGCCTGTCGCCGTCGACCACGGCAGTCGTCAGCCGGCGCCGGCCGCCCCTGCTGCCCCGGCCGCCACTGGACGGTCCGATGACTCCCGCACCGAGGTCGACGATGATGACGACAGGAAACCGGCGAACAACGGCGTGAGAGAAGCCGGTGACGACGACCACGACATCGACGACTGAATGGATGACCGACTAGACGGCTGACGCAGCGGTCACGGGCCGGTGCTCGGAGACGCAGGCGTTGCGGATCAGGTGAGCCGGTAGCCCATGCCGCGTACCGTCTCCACCCTGTCCCTGCCCAGCTTGTTGCGCAGGTAGGAGACGTAGACCTCCACCACGTTGGAGCCGGGGTCGAAGTCCAGCCCCCACACGGCGCTCAGGAGCTGCTCACGGCTGAGGACCTGGCCGGGGTGGCGCATGAAGGCCTCGGCCAGGGCGAACTCCCGTGCCGAGAGCTCCACCGTCCGGCCCTCCAGCGTCAGGGTCCGGGTGCGCAGGTCCAGGACCATGTCGCGGTGGGTCAACCGCATCTGGTCCGCTCCCGCGGCCTCCGGACGCAGTCGCACTCGGATGCGGGCCAGGAGCTCCTCGAAGGAGAAGGGCTTGGGCATGTAGTCGTCCGCGCCGCCCTCGAGCCCGGCAACGCGATCGGCCACTGAGGACCGGGCCGTGAGCATGATGACCGGTGCCGTGACCCCCTGACCACGCAGCTGCTGAAGCACCTCGAAGCCATCGATGTCGGGCAGGCCCACGTCCAGGATGATGAGGTCGAAGCTTGTCTGGAGCGCGAGCTCCACCGCCTCCCGACCTGCGGCGGTGGTGTGCGTGGTGAACCCGGCCGCCTTGAGACCCTTGGTGAGGAACGCGACGATGCGGGGCTCGTCCTCAACGATGAGGATGCTGCTCATGGTGGGTCACTCCTCGGACGCCGTCGGGGACTGTTCAGGGGGTGAGGCACCGGCGTCGCCCGAGGTCGTGGTCTCGGACGAGGACGGAACAGGGGACGCCTCCAGGGGGATCGTCATGGTGAACACCGATCCCTCGCCTACCTTAGAGCGTATGTCCAGTCGCCCTCCGTGCGCTGCGACGATCGTCTCCACGATACTCAGTCCCAGCCCTGTTCCCGAGGTCATCTCCTGAGCACCGACGATGCGTTTGAATCGCTGTCGCACCATGTCGATGTCCTCAGGGGCGATCCCGATGCCCTCGTCGCCCACCCACATCAGCAGGTGGCCGTCTCGGACGGCGGAGCCCAGGGAGACGGTGCTGCAGGGCGCGGAGTACTTCACCGCGTTGGCCACCAGCTGGAGCCACGCCTGGGTGATCCGGGTGGGGTCGATGCTGGCCCGGGTGAAGGCCGCCGACTCCATCTGCCAGCGGCGCTCGCCCAGGGCGAGGGACTTGTCGAAGACCAGCTCGGTCAGCTCGGCGACATCCGTGTCCACCGGGGTGACGAAGTCGCTCTGGACGCTCTTGGCCAGCAGGATCAGGTCGCCCACGAGCATTCCCATCCGGTCGAGCTCGTCAAGGGCCAGCAGCTGGGTCTGATGCACGTCCTCAGGATCGGCGGGATCGGTGAGCTCGAGGTGACCGCGGACCACGGCGATGGGGGTACGCAGCTCGTGGCCGACGTCGTCGAGCAGGCTGCGCTGTGCCTCCACCGAGGTCTGGACCCGGTCGAGCATCCGGTTGACGGCTTCGGCCAGAGCGGTGAGGTCGTCTCGGCCCCTGACCGGCACCCTAGTGGTCAGGTCGTCCTCACCGATGGACTCGGTGGCGCGCCGCAGCTGCTCGATGGGGCGCAGGAGGCGCTCGACGGCGAACCAGGCCAGACCTGTCACCAGGGCTACGGTGAACACGGCCGCCGCCGCGTAGAAGGCCATGGTGCGCAGCAGCTGGGACTCGGCGACCTTGAGATCGACGACGTGCACCAGGGCCCCGTGCTGGGAACCGTCCTGGATCGGGACGATGAGAACCCGGTAGCTCGATGAAGGAGTGTGCACGGTCTCGATGACGGACTCCGACGCGGCGGCCCGGGAGGTCACGTGCTTGAGCAGCTTCGCATCCTTCTCCGGGCGGAAGGAGACGTTGTCGGAGGAGACCCAGGCCAGTTCCGTGTTGGAGCTGGTGCCCACGAAGCCGAGCTCGGCCTCACCGGGTCCCTCGGCGGTGCGCTGGATGTGTGAGCGGAGGACCGCGGAGACGTCCTCCAGGGGCTGACCGGTGGAGGGGTTCTGCCCGTCCGCGGCCAGCTGGCGGATCCTGTCACGGCTGTGCTCAAGACGGCTCGTTGCATCGGCCGACACACTCGAGTACCCCAGAGCCCACACGATCGCCCCGCAGGTGACCAGTGCGATGCTGGCGACCAGCACAATCGCCCATATGACGCGGGTACCGATGGTGACGGTACGAGTGTGCATCAGTGAGGTCACATCGCCATTGTGCCCGGACCTACTGGGCTCCGCCCGACGAGCCCGGGCACGGGCGGAGCCGGTACCGGCCCGACTCAGCGTCCCACTCCGGCGTAGGTCCACCCTGCCTGGCGCCAGGCCGCAGGGTCTAGGGCGTTGCGTCCGTCGATGATGACGCGATCGGCGACGCCGGTAGCGGTCTCAGTGGGGTCTAGGGCCACGAACTGGTCCCACTCGGTCAGCAGCAGCACGAGCTCGGCGCCCAGGAGTGCGGTGTGGGGGTCGTCCTCCAAGGTGAGATGGGGATGGGACCGGGCCACGACGGGCAGGGCCTGCGGGTCGCAGACGGTGACCTCCGCCCCGAGGTCGGTCAGGCGGGAGGCGACATCCAGGGCGGGGGAGTCGCGTACGTCGTCGCTCAGGGGCTTGAAGGCGGCTCCCAGGATGGTGATCGCCTTGCCGGAGAAGTCTCCTCCCGCGTGAGCCCTGGCCAGATCGACGATCCGGTTGCGCTGCTCGCGATTGATGGAGTCGACCCGCCCCAGCAGGTCCGCCAGGTGCCTGGCGCCGTGAAGATCGGCGCTGGCCTGCAGCGCCCGGATGTCCTTGGGCAGGCAGCCTCCGCCGAATCCGGCGCCGGCCTGGAGGAAGCGCTTGCCGATGCGCGGGTCGTGGCCGATCGCATCGGCCAGGACGGTGACGTCGGCGCCGGCTGTGTCGCACAGGTGGGCCATGGCGTTGATGAAGCTGATCTTGGTGGCCAGGAAGGAGTTCGCCGCGGTCTTGACCAGCTCGGCGGTGGGGTAGTCGGTGACGATGCGGGGAATGCCCTCCTCCAGCAGGGGCTGGTAGACGGCGTCGAGAGCGGCCTGGGCCTCGTGGGCGTCGCGGGAGTCGGCGGGCATCCCGTAGACGATGCGGTCGGGGTGGAGGGTGTCGGCCACGGCGAAGCCCTCGCGCAGGAACTCGGGGTTCCACAGCACCAGGGCGCGGTCGGCCAGGCGCTCGGCCACCTGCTGGGCGGTGCCGACCGGGACGGTCGACTTGCCCACTACGATGCTGCGCTCGCCCTCGGGCAGGGCATCATGAAGCATGTCGACCACGCTCCACAACTGGCTAAGATCCGCCTCACCGCCGGTGGCGGACTGCGGGGTGCCCACGGCGATGAAGTGGACATCGGCCTCCGCCAGCTCCGCCGCTGTCGGCGCTGAGGTGAAGCGCAGATCGCCCTGCTGGGCGCCGGTGATCAGCAGCTCGGGAAGGTCCGGCTCGTAGAAGGGGGCGCGGCCCTGGGAGAGGACGTCGACCTGCTCGCTCCGGGTATCGATTCCCAGGACGTGGTGCCCCAGGTGGGCCATGGCGGCGGCGTGGACGGCACCGAGGTATCCGCAGCCGATGACGGTGAGCTTGAGAGGGTTCATGAGTTGTTCCAATCGTTGCTGAGGTCGAGGGGCATGAAGGGGGAGGCGTGTCCTAGGCAGTGGCGCACCCAGATGGGCAGCCACTGGTGGGCGGTGGGGCGGAAGGCATGGACGAAGACGAGTCGCAGCGCCGAGGATCGGTAGTAGGTCTCCAGACGCTCCGCCGTCGTGGGCAGCGTGCGGGCCAGGTTGTCGAGCAGCCCGCGGACCTGTGCGTGGGCCTCGGGGCCGAGCCGGCCCTGAACCGCCATGATGTCCGCGTGGGCCCAGAGGTTGCCCAGGTCGAGGGCCGCCTCAGCCACCGCCGCGGTGTCCAGGTCGAGCAGGGACAGTTCGATTCCGTCCCACAGAAGCTGACCGTCGTGGAGGTCTCGGTGGGCGATGATGCGCACCCCGTCGTCCTCCCGCAGGCTCAGGCATGTGTCCACCACCTGCTCGTGCAGGAGAGCCGGCTGGTCGATGACGCCGTAGCGTTGGGCGGAAGCACACCATCGGCGCAGCACCTCGGCTTCCTGACGCGGCCCGTGGACGGGCAGGTCCGCCTCGGCTCGGGCCAGATGGGACCAGGACTCAGCGATCCGCTGCCACCCGGGCAGGCCGGCATCGCCGAGCTCATTGAGGCTGCGGCCGGGCAGCAGCTCGAAGTCGACGAGGTTGTCGTTGTTGCTCAGGATCCTGGAGGTGCGCAGGCCGGTGACCCGTAGGACCGAGGCGGCGGTCGTGTGCGCCCGCACCAGGGAGGCAGCCTTGTGGGGCCGGACCATCTTGCGGACTCGGGCCTCCTCCACCACCACGGCGCGACGGCCGACCCGATGAACGACGAGCGCCCCGGTCAGACCCGCGGACAGGGCCGGCAGCGCCGGGTCCGCGGCGTAGGGCAGAAGCTCGGGTGCGGCGCCTGTGGTGACGTGCCCGGCGCGCAGACGGCCCTTGCCGTCGACGCACTCGATGCTCACGCTCGTGGAGCCCGAGTCCCGGTGCCCGGGCCAGGCGCGGCGCAGCCCTGGGATCGCGCGCAGCGTGCTCAGCATGCCGTTCATCTCTGGTTTCTGAGTCATCTCAGTCATCTGTGTCGTAGTCGAGACTTCTGTCATGTCCAGGCGGCCTCCTTCTCAGGTGACCGGGCGATGCTTTCAATGGCGGCCAGCTCCGCCCCGATGCGCTCTCGCCAGGACGGATCGGCATGGCGCAGAGGATCGGCCAGCCGTGCCAGGCGCGAGCGGGCGACCGCCACCCCCAGCTGTTCGGCAGCGGGCACCGGTCCGTGCTCGGCGTAGCCCTCCAGCAGGGCACGCCCCTGGGAGGCCGGCGCCATCGCGAGGTAGGAGCCCAGATCGGTGGCCGCTGGGGCTAGGCGCACCCGGTCGAAGTCGGTCAACCAGATCCGCCCGGAGGAGCGCTCGTACAGCACCTGGTCGGGGGAGGCATCGCCGTGGGTGAGGACCGGCTCGCCAGACGACCGGATGGGCAGCATGTCGCCCACCGCCCGCACGCGGCGGGCCAGCTCGGGATCGAGGACATCGAGCTGACGGGCGTGAACCTCGGCCAGGTCCCAAGGATCGGGATGCTGGTGAGGCAGCCGGTCGACGAGGTCCGGCTTCAGTGCTTCCACGCAGGAGTGCAGCTCGGCCAGCAGCGCCCCCACGCGCCGCGTGGCATCCGCTGCGGACTCGGTTACGGCCTCGGATGCGGCGTGCTCAGCGGTACGGTCATCGGAGAGCTCGGCCAAGTTCGTGTCGCCGCACCGCTGCTGGAGGCTGACACGCCCCTCGCACCGGGCCACGGCCTCAGAATCGAGCAGACGCGGGACCGGGAGGAACTCGGACAGGGCGCGATGAACGTCGTCGGCCGGGCTGCCGGCCTGAGCACGCATCCGCACCACCGTGGAGCCGTCTCGCAGTACGAGACGGCGTGAGGGGTTGTAGCGTAGAACGTCCCTAGCCTCCCAGGATCTCAGCACCCCCTGGCGGGCGGCGCCCGCTATCGGCTCGGCCAGCTTGGGGTCGGTGTGGATCGGACCGCTCTGCAGCAGCAGGTCGCCGCCTGCGGACCGGGTGACCGGAGCATGGTCGAGCCCCAGGGAGGTGGCCAGGCGCTCGGCCTGGGCGGCCTTGGAGTGCGAGACCGGCCAGAGCAGCCGTGCCCACCCGGACGTGAGCCCGGTGGAGCGCCCCGTCAAGGACATCAGGACCGAGACGTTCGGCTTGATGCGCAGCCGGCCTGCCCGCACTGGTTGGCCGATGAACTCACTGAGCCGGTCGGCATCGAGAACCGCGCAGACGGCGTCGGCTGTGGTCGCTGTGGAGATCGTTGGCAGGTTCACGATCCGCTCCCCTCCAAGGCGAAGGAGTCCGACAGGTGGCTGTTCGCCCACCGGCGGAACTCGTCCGAGATGTCCATGAGGTGCTGAGGACTCCCCTCCAGCCGGATCCGCCCGTCCTGGATCCACACCACCCGGTCGACGCGCATGGCGGCCTGCGGATCGTGGGTGACGGTCAGGGTCGTGCGTCCGGCCACCAGCTCGTCGATCGCCTCGAGCACCGCCGACGTCGAGGCCGGGTCCAGCCCGGTGGTCGCCTCGTCCAGAATGACGATCGGCGAGTCGTGCAGCAGTGCCCGGGCGATGGCGATGCGCTGACGCTGGCCCCCGGAGAGGGTGCCGCCCCGCTCGCCCACGGCCGTGTCGTAGCCGTCGGGCATCTGGGTGATGAAATCGTGCGCGTGGGCCGCGCGCGCGGCCGCCTCTACCTCATCGTCGGAGGCGTCGGGCCGCCCCAGGCGGATGTTCTCGCGGATCGTGCCGGTCAGCAGCACCGCCTCCTGGTGCAGGACCGAGACCTGCGAGCGCAGGAACCTCAGGTCCAGCTCGTTCAGGCTGTGCCCGTCTAGGCTGACTGTGCCCGACGTCGGATCCAGTGCCCGCACCACCAGGGACACCAGGGTGGACTTGCCCGAGCCCGACGGCCCTACGAGCGCCACGTGCTCACCGGGGACCACCGTCAGACTCAGGCCGTGGAGCACCTGGTGGCCCTCGTAGGCGGCATGGACACGGTCGAAGTGGACCATGCCGTGGACCGTGTCAAGCACGATGGCGTCGTGGGGGGAGACGATCTCGGGCTCGACCGCCATGAGGTCGGCCACCCGCTCACCCGAGGCCGCCGCCCGAGCGATGCGGCCGGTGTACTTGGCCATGTCCCGAAGCGGCTTCATGGTGGTGCGCAGGTAGGTCGTGAAGAGCACGAGGTCTCCTGGAGACATGGCGCCGTTCAGGACCCGGATGCCCCCGCCGACCATGACCACGGCCGTGGCCACGCCGACGATGACGTCCGTGGAACGCTCCAGGCGCGCGGCGATGCGGCGCGAACGCACTCCCTCGCTCAGAGAGACAGTGTTGGCGCCCGTGAAGCGCTCGTGCAGCAGGGGCTCCAGACCGTAGGCCTGGACCACCTTGATGGCGCCGAGCGCCTCCTGGGCCGTGTTGGCCAGGTTCCCCTCCGACTTGCGGCTGCGCAGGGAGGCCGCGGAGATCCGCCGCGAGTTGCCCGAGGAGGCGAGCATGAAGGCCACCACCGCCAGGAGCACGATCATGGCCAGCAGCGGGTCCAGGAACACCATGACCACGACCATGACCAGCAGGGTCAAGGTGTTGGCGGCCATCGGCAGGCCGGCGGTGACGGCCACCTCCTGCATGCGGTTGACGTCGGCGATGAGCCGCTGAACCGTGTCCGCGCTGCGGTTGCGGGCGTGGAACTGCTGGGAGAGCCCCTGCACGTGGTGGAAGGCCCGGCTGCGCAGGGAGGCCGCCGTGCGCGAGCCGACCAGGGCGAAGGCCACGGTGGCCAGGTAGCTGCACAACGCCCGACCGGCCACGATCACCAGGAGGACCACGCCCAGACCCACCAAGGAGGAGGCCGTGGCGGGCGCGATGCCCGTGTGCTTACCCAGCGCCGCCACCAACGAGTCGATGGCGATCTTCAGGGGCCAGGGCTCCAGCACCCGGAAGACTACCTCTGCCAGAAGCACCACTGTGCCCCCGGCCATGAGGCGCCACTGCGGCGCGGCATCGGGCCCCACCAGACGCAGGGTCTGGCGCATGGGGAGCGGTGCGGCCGGGCTGTCTGCCGACGCGCAGGAGCACCCATCACCGCTCACCATCCTGAGCGAGGCCGGCCAGCTCCAGGATCCGGTCGACGGTCCGACGCCAGGAGTGGCGTTCCTCGGCCAGAAGGCGCCCGCCGCGGCCCATGCGGGCGCGCCGATCCGGGCATGCCGCCAGATCATCCAGGGCTGCGGCCAGGGCCGTGGGGTCCGAGGGGACCACGAGTACGCCGTGCCGGCCAGAGCCGTCCTCAAGCAACTGGGGGACCTGCCCGACGTCGGAGGCCACGACCGCGAGCCCCGCGGCCAGGTACTCCAGGACCTTCATGGGGGAGAAGTACTGCTGCTCGCCCCCGCCCAGGTCCGGGTAAGGGGCCACTCCGATCGCCGAGCCCGCCAGGTGGGCGGGGATATCCTGCGGAGCGACCGCCCCACGGAAGTCCACCTCCACCCCGAGGCGCTCGGCCTGAGCACGCAGTGAGTCCATCTCAGGCCCGTCCCCGATGATCCGCAGGCTCCAGCTCTCACGCGCCAGGGCCGCCGACGTGATGAGGTCGGCCACCCCGTGCCAGGGCTTCAGAGTCCCCACGAAGGTGACGACCACCCGGCTCGGGTCCTCCGGCTGGGGCTGAATACGGCGCACACTCACACCGTTGGGAACCGTGTGGATCCTGTTGGCGACATCGTCCGCGTCCGCACCGGTATCGGACAGGTCGGCGGTGCGATGACACACCCAGTCGGTCACCGGGTCCGAGACGCACACTGTGGCCCGGGCGGCCGCCACCTGACGGCGCAGCACCTGCGCCGCGCCGGAGGCGTCCACCAGCGAGCGGTGACGACGCTGCTCATCGATCAGCGGAGCATTGACCTCCAGGATCCCGGGAACACCGGTGGCGGCCGTGATGTCAGCAAGCGCCGTGGAGAACAGGGAGTAGCGCTCGTAGACCAGGTCGGCGCCGTCGGCGATCACCCGGGAGACGATCCGCTCCGCGGCGTGCGCCTGCGCCTGCTCCCGCGCAGCGGGCTCGACGTCGGCCACGGCCTCCAGCTGCAGCTCGAGGTCGGTGAGGTCGTCGGGAACGTGCTTGCCGGAGCGCACGGCGTACAGGGCCACCTCGTGGCCAATGGATCGCAGTTCGCGGACGACCTCCTGGATGTGCACCGAGGCGCCCTTGGTCCCGAACACCGGGATGCCCGGGTCGCAGCAGATGTAGGCGATCCGCATCAGGCGGCTCCTTCCCGATCGGCCAGGCACACGGTGGGAGCGGGACGGGGACCCGACTGCCAAGCGGCCAGGACCTCGGCCTGGGCGCGGGAGTCGAAGTGCTCCTCGATCAGTGACCGCGCCCCACGGGACAGGGAGACGGTATCGACCTCGCCCAGCGCGATCCTGCGCAGGGCAACTGCCAGTTCGGTCGGGTCTCCCGGCGGCAGCAGGAGCCCGGTGATACCGTCGCGGACCACCTCCGGCAGCCCCGAGACCGCCGTAGCCACCACCGGCGTCCCGCAGGCCATCGCCTCCAGGATCACCGTGGGAAGACCGTCGATATTGCCATCGGCCGCCTCGATGCAGGGCGCTGCGAAGACGTCCGAGCGCTCCAACAGATCACGCACCTCCGCCTGCGTGAGCGGACCCAGGAGGCGGATCCGGTCCGCCAGGCCCAGGCGGTCGATCTGCGCGGCCAGGCGCTCGCGCTCCTCACCGTCACCGGCCAGCTCGACCTCGACGTCGACACCGGAGCTCACCAGGATCCGCACCGCCTCGATCAGGTCCGCGAAGCCTTTCTTGGGAACCAGGCGCCCGACGGCGCACACCCGTAGTGGCCGTGAGTTCCCGGCCGGCACGGGCAGCGGAGCGCGGTAGGAGAAGCGGTCGAGCTCGATGGCGTTGTAGCGCAGTGACACCGTGGCCCCCGTGCCCACCAGTACTGTCCTCAGGTGCTCCTTGTTGTACCGGCTGATGGCGATAACCCGCTGCGCGTCGGCGCAGATCCGGCGCAGCCACACGGGATCCACGGACTCGTGGAAGATGTCCTTGGCGTGGGTGGTCACGGTGTAGGGGATACCGGTCAGGGCCGAGGCGATCCATGCCACCCGGCCCGCCAGAGACGCGAAGTGCGCGTGCAGATGCGTGATGGAGTCCCTGCGCGCCTGACGTGCCAGCTCCACGCCCTGAGCCACCTCGTCACCGGGAAGGTCGGCCAGCACCGGCATGATGGCGGCGAAGCGCTCGCGGTCGTCCTGGCGGGTCAGACCGTCGGTGAGCCGGCTCCACAGGTCGATGGCCCGTACCGGCCGCCCCACCCAGTTGACCCGGGCGGCCACCCGGGCGATCTCGGGGTGGAAGCGCGAGTCCGTGGTGGGGCGCAGCGCGTAGATGCTCAGGTCCTCGCCCTGGGCCTCGCGGGCCAGGATCTCGGTGACGATGAAGGTCTCCGAGAAGCGCGGGTAGACCTTGAGGACGTATCCGATGCGGGCACCGTTGTAGCGAATGTCCTGGTGGTTGTCGGCTGCGGGATTCATGCGGGGATCTCCATCCTGGTGAGGCTGGCGGTGTGGTTGGTGAGGTGGGTGTCGAGGACGCCATTCCGGTTGTCGAGGAGTTCGGCGGCGAGCAGGGGGACGGTTTCCAGACCGTCCAGGCGCAGACGACGTCGCCCCGCCAGCTGGCTGCGAGCGCCGGCGTCCTGGTCACGCAGCAGCTCGGTGAGCCAGTCCTCGAGTGCCGCAGTACTCAGGTCCGTGACTCTCAGGAGGTCAGTGGCGCCTACGTCCTTCAGAGCGGTGGCCCGGATGAACTGCTCGAGGCGAGGCGTCTCACGGGGAACGAGGAGAGCCGGGGTGTCGGAGGCGAGGATCTCGCTGACCGTGTTGTATCCGGCCATCGAGATGACCGCTGCGGCCCGCTGGATGTGGTGGCTCATCCCCGCCCAGGTCCGGCGCACGATGGTGCGGGGGCCTGCCGCCTGAGTGACCTGGTGGAACCGGGCGGCGTCGAGCTGGGGGCCGGTGACCACGACGTGCCGGTACCCGTCGGGGACACGTGCCGCGGCCGCGGCACGCAGCAGGTTGATGCCGTCGGAGCCGCCACCGGCGGTGGTCAGGATGAAGGCTTCCGCAACCTCGGCGTTACCGGCCAAGGCGCCTGACGCCTCAGAGCCATAAGTGGTTTCTACGGCGTCGCGGCCGTGGGCGAGGTAGCCGGTGTAGCGCATCCGCTCCTCCAGCGCCGCCGGAGCCTCGCCAGTAGCGCTCAGGTCATGAACCGAGGCGTCCCCGTAGACCCAGACCTCGTCGATGAGCCCACGCAGCGTGTCGGCCTCGCTCAGCTCCTCCCACTCGCGCTGCACGGTCTCGGGCGTGTCCAGGACCTCGCGCAGGCCGAGCACCACGCGAGCGCCGGAGCTCGCCTGACGCAGACGTGCCAGGGGCTCGCGCAGCTCCTGGTGCACCCCGTAGGGATGACGGTCGATGATGAGCAGGTCCGGGGTGAAGGTCGTCAGGACACCGGACAGCAGGGCGCTGCGGACCAGGCCCAGGTCCTCACGAGTGATACGCAGGCGCTGGGGCAGGTAGGTGCCCTCGGCCTTCTTGACCCCCGGCAGCACCAGCCAGTCGAAACCCTCAGGAAGCCGGTGCTCCTGTCCCGGAGCCAGCCCGGTGATGACCAGGCCGGTGATATCACGGCCGGTGAGCCCCGGCAGTGCCCGGGCCAGGTGATGGGCCAGAGCAAGGTTGCGGCGAAGGTGTCCCAGCCCCTTGGCGTCGTGACTGTAGAGCGCCAGCCGTAGGGGAACGGTTGTCATGGATCGTCTCTTCCCTTGGTATCAGTTCTGGATCGTTCTGAAACGATTCTGACCGGCCAGGGGAAGACGATGATTAGGGGTGGATGAGAAAGCTCTCAGGTTTGTTGGAGGCTAGACCAGCCGCACCTCGGCTCCTGCCCGACGCAGGGCCTCGACCTGGTCGGCTGGGGCACCGTCGTCGGTGATGACCACGTCGATCGAGGCGGTGGGGCAGATGAGGGCGAAGGCGGTCGTGCCGAGCTTGGAGCTGTCGCACACGACGACGACGCGTTGGGCGGCCTCGACCAGGGCGGCGTTGACGGCGGCCTCGCCGTCGTGCTGAGCGTAGGCGCCCCGCTCATCGAGGCCCTCGACGCCCAGGAAGAGCGTGCCCATGCTGATCGAGGGCAGGATGAGCTCGGCCAACGGGCCGGTGAGCTCGAAGGACCGGGCCCGTGCGATACCACCGGTGACGACGACGCGCACGCACTGGCGCACGGTCATCTCGCTGGCGATGTTGACGGCATTGGTGACCAGGGTGACCGGCACGTCCGGGTCGGTCAGCTCCGGCAGGAGCACGATCTCCCGGGCCACCTCCGTGGTCGTGGTGCCGCCGTTGAGGCCGATGGAGTCCCCCGGGTGCACCATGGCGGCCGCCGCCTTGGCGATCCGGGTCTTCTCATCGGCCATCCTCGAGGTGCGGTATCGAAGAGGCGGCTCGGTGGAGGTGGGATTGGCGATGGCACCGCCGCGGGTCCGGGTGACCAGCTGCTGGTCCGCCAGGTGGTCGAGGTCGCGCCGCGCGGTCGCCGCCGAGACGCCCAGGCGGGTGATGATGTCATCGATATGGACACTGCCCTCGTCCATGACGATGTTGAGGATGGCCGAATGGCGATCATGCCGAGACATCTCGATCCTCCTGGAGATCAAGGTGGGCCCGGGTCGGGAGCGGGGCCGGGTGGGGCTGGAGCACGACATATGATTTGTGAATCAACTACTCGCCTTATCCTGCTGACCGCGCGGCAGGTAGTCGGCGTGCTGACGTCAGCATAGATCAGTCATGCCCTGAGTTGCCCGCTGAGAGCGGCACATAGGGGTACGAACCTTGCTACTGTCGTCGACACCGATCATTCCAACGTGTGGGGTGGTGGTCCTGCGACTCGCCGTCCCGCCCCTGAGAACAGAGAAGACATGGTACATCCCGCTGACCTTTCCGAGTGCTCCTGCTCCGAGGAACGCGCCGTTGCGCTGGGGGTCGACGTCGGCGCCGACGGAATCACCGCGGTGGCTGCCGATGGGCGGGGGAGGGCCATCTCCTCCCTGGAGCGTCCTGCCCCGCAGGACTGTCACTCGGACGCTCGCCGGTTGGCCGAGGAGATCGGCAGTGCCATCACCTCCTTGCGGGCGAGTGCCGCCGAGGAGGCGGCCGGAGATATCATGGGGGCTCCGGCCCCGGTCGTGGGGATCTGTGTGCCGGGCATCGTCGATGAGGATGAGGGGTGCGTCCGTCACAGCGACGTCCTCGGGCTGCAGGACGCTCCGCTGGCGAGCCTTGTCGGTCGGATCCTGGCGGCCGACTCCGGTGAGTCTGCCGGGGCTGTTGGGGTGACTCTCTACCAGGACGCTCGGTGCGGTGCCTTGGCTGAGAGCCGATGGGGAGCGGGTGGACAGAGCTGCCTCTACCTCTCCGTTGGTGAACGCATCTCCGCGGCTGTTCTGCTCGACGGCGTCCCGGTGCTCGGCGGGGGCTGGGCCGGCCAGGTCGAGCGGGTCCTGGTTCCCGATCCTGACTGGAGCGGCGAAAGAGCCCGTCTGAAGGATGTCGCCTCCGTTGATGCGATGGTGAGGCGCTACACCGCCGGCCTCGTCGACGACTCTGGTGGCTCTGTCGGTTCTGTTGGCTCTGACGTCTCCGCCGCACGTGCCGACTCCCTCTCCTCGGGGCTCGACTCGCTTCTCGGCGTGATGCGCTCAGGGGACCGGGAGGCCCGCCGCGTCTGGGACACGGGTCTGGACGCGCTGGCCGACCTCATCGCTCGCGGCGCCGGCCTGCTCGGCCCCATCGACGTCGTCATCAGCTCGGAACTGACCCGGGCCGGGGAGGCTGTCTTTCTTGAGCCGCTGCGTGGGCGAGTGGCTGTCCTCATGGCAGGTCTGCCGGCCCCGAGGCTGGTGCCGGCCCGACTCGGGAACTCGGCCCGAGCGCTGGGAGCGGCCGGACGCGCCCTGAAGAACTGTCAGTAACCTGATGTTATTCTGAGTATAACCTTGTGTCTCTGCGCCGTTGGCTGACAACTCGCTTATGGCGTTGCGGAGACCCACAATGGGTGCAGGCCGTGGCAGTATGTTCGCCAACTGCAGTCGTCCGAACCGGTTGAGGAGAGCCAACGTGTCCCCCAGGAAAGAAGCGAGGCGTAGCGCGTGACACAGTCTGCTCGTCCGCTTCGCATCGGTATCATGGGCGGGACCTTTGATCCGATTCACCACGGGCACCTCGTTGCGGCCAGTGAGGTTCAGAACGTCTTCTCCCTCGACGAGGTCATCTTCGTGCCCACCTGGGCCCAGCCCTTCAAGAAGGATCGCCGGGTCTCCCCGGCCGAGCACCGCTACCTCATGACCGTCATCGCCACGGCCTCCAACCCGAGGTTCACGGTGTCCCGAGTCGACATCGACCGGGGCGGTACGACATACACGATCGACACCCTTCATGACATCGCAGCCAAGTATCCGGGCGCGGAGCTGTACTTCATCACCGGCGCGGACGCCCTGGCGCAGATCCTCACCTGGAAGGACAGTGAGGAGATCTTCGACCTGGCCCACCTGGTAGGGGTGACGCGTCCCGGGCACGTCCTCAGTGACTCCGGGGTGCCTCGTGACCGGATCTCGCTGGTGGAGGTGCCGGCCATGGCGATCTCGTCGACGGACTGCCGTCAGCGAGTCGGAGAGGGGTTCCCGGTGTGGTACCTCGTTCCCGATGGTGTCGTGCAGTACATACGCAAGTACGGGCTTTATCGTATGGCCTTGCGGTCGGCGTCGGCGACGTCGATGACGGCGAGAGTGGCCCGCGAGCAGTCCCTGAGGAAGGAGAACGACGGTGAGCACTGAGCAGACCGGCGTCAATGCCCCCACGTCCGAGGAGCCGACGCAGGATGAGCACGCTCCGCGCGGCAGTCGTCGTGCGATCCGGCAGGCGGAGCGCGCCGCCGAGCGGGAGGCGATCCTGACCGGCCAGCAGCCGCTCCTGACCCGGCGCGAGATGAGGCGCCTGCGTGAGGAGGCCAAGGCTCTCAGGGCGGCCGTCGAGGCGGGCGAGATCACTCCTGAGCAGGCTCAGGCGCTTCAGGATCCTCTTGCCGACCCGGCATCAGTCACTCCCCGTTCCTCCGCCCAGTCGGGCGACGACGCCGAGGTCGGGCTGGAGGAGTCGGCCGAGTTCCCCGCCGTGGACGAGGGCGGGGCGGCCTACCTCGAGCAAGAGGGGCAGAACCCGCCCCTCAACCTGTCCGTACCCGAGGGACCGTCCGCCTCCGCTCCGAGCTGGCGCTCGCTGTCGGCGGCCGAGGCCGTGGCGATCTCCGAGATCGAGACCGGCCTCATGGAGGCGGTCGACCTGCCGGTGGCGACCCTGGACTACGATGCCCACTGGGCGGCGAACGCCAGCTCTGAGCCGGCGCCGGTGCCCACCCGCTTCTCGCTCAAGGAGCGCCTTGAAGGTGGTTCCACCTCCGAGGCTGACGAGCAGGAGAGTATCGAGCCACGGGGACCCGCAGAGGGTTTCGGCGGTGCGGGGGCCGATGAGCCCGCCACCAGCCCCTATGACTACCGAGAGGGCCTTGCGACAACGTCGCAGGAGAGTGAGGCAGTGTCCTCGCAACCCTCCTCTCAGTCGGCGGAAGCCGTCACCGCGGTCTCCGCCGTGTCCGCATCGGCTTCCGGGGCCGCCGATTTCGCCACCTTCGGGGGCGGCGCATCTGAGGCCACTGAGTCCGCCCGCAGCGGCCTGAGCGCTGGATCGGCCTCCTCCGCCGGCTCGGTGCGTCGGCCCATCGTGCGCATTCCGGCCGCTGCGCAGGGGGTGCGCACCGTTAACTCGTCCACGGGCGAGCTCAGCTCGGTTCAGCCCGTGGACAGCTCCCCCTCCGCCCAGGACGCCGTCGATGTCCAGGAGCCCTATGGCGTCGCCTCCATCGAGGAGCCAATGACGCAGGAGAGCGTCGCGATCGATGTCGAGGCCCAGGCCATGATGCCCTCGTCGCTCACGCAGCAGGACGCCGAGTTCGGCGCCCCCGGTGCTCCGCAGTGGAAGTCGCTGCACCAGCCCTCCCAGGCGGACAGCTTCCAGGAGACGATTGTGACCGGGATGGCTGAGACCAACGACGTCATGTCCGGTGAGGCCGTCAGCCCCTACGCCTTCTACTCCGACGAGGCCGAGGTCGGCAACGGTCCGGTTGGCGGCTCCGAGTGGGACTCCGTGGCGGTTCCTGCCGCCGAGGCACCCGAGGAGCCCTACCTGGCTCCCGTCAACGAGGTAACCGGCAGGGTACCCACCCCCGACCACGTCCTGCCGATGGAGCAGCCCGGCTCCTCCTCGCGTATCGGTAGGATTCTCATGGCCGCGCTCATCGTCGTGGTCGTGCTGCTCATCATCGCGGTCGTGGTCGTGCTGCTGATGAACAGGGGCACCAGTAGCAGCGCCATGAGCGCCGCTGCCGGGGCCGGGGAGTGGATCCGCCAGCTCGTGTGAGGACGGCGCGCGCGGTACAGTCGCCGCTGCTGCAGATGCCTGACTGACCGTCCCGAAGGAGACTCGTGCCCGCCACCGAACATGCTGCCGATCTGACTATCGCCGCTGCTCGCGCCGCGGCCGATAAGAAGGCTGAGTACCTCGCCGCTATCGACGTATCCGAGCGACTCGGTCTGACCGACGTCTTCCTGCTGGCCTCCGGCACGAATGAACGCCACGTCCACGCCATCGTTGACGCGGTCGACGAGGCCATGCATCGTGCCGGGGCCAAGCGTCGGACTCGTGAGGGTTTCGCCGACGCCCACTGGGTGCTGGTGGACTATGGGGACGTCGTCGTCCACGTCTTGCAGAACGAGGATCGGGAGTTCTACTCCCTGGAGCGTCTGTGGAAGGACTGCCCCGCTATCGAGCTGCCGGCGGACCTGACGCGGCCGGGTGGCCCTGAAGGCGGCGAGGAAGACGGTCAGGTGGGGGCTGCATCATGACCGACCTCATCCTGTGGCGCCACGGCCAGACCGACTACAACCTTCAGGGGCGCATCCAGGGACGGGTCGATATCCCCCTCAATGAGACGGGGCGAGAGCAGGCTCGGCGAGCGGCCGACGGTATCGCGGCACTGGCACCCACACGGATCGTCTCCTCCCCGCTGACGCGAGCGCGCGCCACTGCCGAGGTCCTGGCGTCACTGACTGGGCTGGGCGTCGAGATCGACCCGGGACTGGCCGAGAAGTCCTTCGGAGACTGGGAGGGCCTCAAGGCGGCCGACATCAAGAAGCAGTGGCCCGACCACTACGCGACCTGGCGCGCCGGCGGCGATCTTCCCCGGTTCAGCATCGAGAGCCGCCGGCAGACAGCTGAGCGGGTGGGGGAGACGCTTAAGACCATCGCTTTCGATGCCGGAAAGGATGAGGTCATCGTGGCCGTCTCCCATGGGGCGGCCACCAACCTAGGGGCCACCTATCTGCTGGGCATGGACCCTCAGCAGTGGTTCGGCCTGCGCGGCATGAGCAACTGCTGCTACGCGCTCATGCGCACTAGCGAGCGTCCCCCGGGCTGGTCCGTGGTGAAGTGGAACGCCGGGCCGCCGGTGGACCCTAGCCCTCTGGGCAAGATCCTCGGCTGAGTGGGTGAGGTAGTACACGCGTCGCGGATTTGCCCTGACGGGGCCAGTCTCCATACAGTTATCCGCGTCGCCGCACGCGAGCGACGCCCGGACGGGGCTATGGCGCAGTTGGTAGCGCGCTTCCATGGCATGGAAGAGGTCGGGGGTTCGAATCCCCCTAGCTCCACGAACCGCTCGGAGTTCTTCTCCGGGTGGAGCACCCACGTCGGGGCTATGGCGCAGTTGGTAGCGCGCTTCCATGGCATGGAAGAGGTCGGGGGTTCGAATCCCCCTAGCTCCACAGTTCTTCATCAGCAGGTCCTGCCGTCAGGCGAGGGCCGTTTTGTTTCTCTGCTCGCCGCCGGCGTGTGCGGCACAATGCGGATATGGCTATCGCTGTGCTGGTCAAGGCCCTGGGCGCCTTCTTCGCGATCATGAACCCCTTCGTCAACCTGCCCCTGTTCCTGAGTCTCACACAGGACCAGGATGCCGCGACCCAGCGGTGCACGGCGGTTCGTACAACGATCTCCTCCACCGTCATGTGTGCCGTCATCCTGCTTCTCGGCGCGACAATCCTGAGGTTCTTCGGCATCGGCGTCGACGACTTCCGGATCGCAGGCGGAATCGTCCTGCTCATCATCTCCCTGTCCATGCTCAACGGCAGTGGATCCAGCGCCCACGAGGGAAGCGCGCGGGAGAAGGAGCAGCACGACGCCGTTGCTGGCAGTGGGAACGATGTCGCCTTTTACCCCATGACCTTTCCTATCCTCGTGGGTCCGGGAACGATCGCGACCATCATCGTCATCCAGTCCCAGGCTCGGGGGCTGGGCGGGCATGCGGCTGTTGCGACTGCGCTGGCAGTCATTCTCCTGACACTCGGGATCGTTCTCTACTTCTCCGCCACCATCGGTGCGCGTCTGTCCATGACGATGCGCACCATCATGACCCGCCTCATGGGCATGATCCTGGCCTCGATCGCGGTACAGATGATCGTCGTCGGGATCCAGCACCTCTTCCCTGGGCTGGCTCGCTGAGACGCGCTCCACGTACATGTGTCCCTAAGGGCTGGCTCTTCAGGGACTCTGAGGGTAGCCTCACCTTCAGATGTTGCTGGGGCACCCGCTCCCACGTGCAGCAACACGGTAGGAAGGTAAGCGTGTGACGTCCGTTCAGGTCCCCGACATCATGCAGCGCGCCCGGCGCACGGCCAGGCGCCTCCTGGCCGGCGGTGGAAGCGCCGCGGTGACGGCCTACCGCATCGACCCCTCCGCGCCCGCCGCCTTCGTCGCTCACGCTATGCGGGCCGATGGTCGGATCCTCGTGGCCGCCTGCCCGCCTCAAGGTACCCCGCTGGCCATCGCGCCCGACGACGTCGCCGTCGACGTCCGCCTCGACGTCACCCTCGACGCCGCTGAGCCCGGCGTGCGCATCACCGCTGCCACGGCCCACCTGCTGGGCAGTCTGACGTGGGTAGACGGTGAGGACCGGGCGCTCGTTCTGGCCTCATCCCGGACATCTGCCTGCCACTGCGCCATCGTCGGTGAGGACCCTCTTGAGCGCGTACGTGAGATCGCCGCGGGGCCCGGAGGGCGCCTGGGCGTCATCGCCTGCGAACGGGTCATGCTCCACTGCGTCTCCGGGGTCTCCAGCCATGGCATCGAGGAGATCCTCGACGTCGCCCCTACCGATGCCGGTATGGCCTCCTCAACCTCCTGGAGCCCCCAAGAGGTCATGGACGCCCATGAGGCCGTCAGCGCGGTCGGCCAGCTGGGACTGCGTGCGGTCTGCGATGCAGTGCGCGAAGGACAGATGCCCGGCTGGACCTGTTCCTCCCGCCCCGCCGTCGGCGTGTGCCCTACGCTGTGGGACAGAACCCTGTGCGTCGACGTTGACTCTTACGGGGTCACCCTCATGTCCATCACCGGGGAGGAGGTTGCCACTCTCGTGGTCTCCTTCCCACAGGCCCTGGGCAGTGCTGCGGAGGTCGGGCCCGCGCTGGAAAAGCTTGCCTCCCAGGCCCTCCCTCAGCGCCTGACTCATCCCTGAGGTCGCCTACCGCAGCTGGCCCGGGCTGGGCTCTAGTTGGCCTGGCCATGGATGCCGAAACGGGGGATGCCACCATGCGGTGGCATCCCCCGTTGGCCCCCAGCCGCTCGAGCTGGAGAGCCTTCCGGTCAGCGAACCTCGTAGGTCTGGCAGGAGGCTGTGTCGCCGCCGACGGTCACCGCGTTGGCGGTGCACATGAGGTCCTTGTTGTGGACGCACTCGAGGCGCTGGCAGGCGCCCACGTGCCCCTCGGCCACGGGCAGACCGCCGCGGGCGTCGAGGCTGATGAAGGTGTCACAGGCCGGAGCGCCGTTGTCGCCGCCGACGGTGATGGCATAGGCGGTGCAGCCCCCGTTGTTGAAGGCGCAGGAGGTGGTGGTGCAGGAGGTGATCTGGGTGACGGACATGATGCTTTTCCTTTCGAGCGGGTGTGCGCTGCGGACATGAATAACGTAAATCCGTCCCCACGTCCCGGCAACGAAGGACAGCCTGGCCTGCTTTGCTGGAGATGATAAAACGTTGGAATGACAACGTTTGAGTGGGTGATGTCGAGGCGGGTACGCGCAATCTCGACTACTCGGAGAATGTGCGGTTGCGTGCCGGCGATTTTCGTTATTCCTTGCAGGTAAGGCAGTCCTGCGCGGGCGTGACAAGAGCTTCCCCGTTGCAGGGGAGGGCGCCCCTCAGCGGTTTGAAGGCGCTGCTTCGAGGCTCCTGAACGAATTCGCTGTACTCCTCGGCGGACTCAATCCGCGCTCCGATGAAGGAGATCGGTAGTCCGAGGGCCATCGGCGGCTCGGCACGGTCCATGAGCTGGGCGTGCACGTGCGGCTCGCTGGTGTTCCCGGAGTTGCCGCACCCGCCGATGACCTCGCCGGCGCGGACCCGCTGACCGACCTTGACCCGGATACTGCCGTGCTGAAGGTGGGCGACGAGGGCATAGATGCCGCTGTCGGTCCTGATCGTCACATGGTTGCCGAGCAACCACCCCACCGGCCCCAAGGAGCGGATCGCGTCCTCCGCTATGAGGTAGATGAAGCCGATCCACCTGCTACGGGCGCGATGATCTCGGTAACGGTCCTCAGACGAGACCACGACGCCGTCAACCATTGCCCGGACCGGCATTCCGAACGCCGGGTAGGCGCGCGGGGGCTTGAAGGGGCTGCCGCGGAAGAAATCTGGCCGGGCGATGGCTCCTTCACTCACCTCCTGTCTGGAAGGGGCGGCCACCAGGTCGATGGCGTAGGCCTGTCCCAAGAGCCAGTTGTGGCTCGGTACCTTGCTCGCCGGAGAATTGAGGGCGACCCACCGTCCTGTCGTCGGGGCGAGAACCGCGTGCTCGCGCCCCGAATCGGTGGCGGCCGAGCGCTGATGGAGGAAGGTGATGCGAAGATTGCACAGGACTGTGAGGGTCAATCCCGTGAAGAGGAGTGCCGTTTCGATATCTAAGCCAGTTCGAAGGAACGAATGCGCCGGCAGGCAGAGAGATGCCAGCGTTGTGGCGAAAAGGGCCATCATGGAGCATAGGGTAAGTATCAGGAACCAGCGACCAGCGATCACGAACGCCCTCATGACTCGCTCCCATGGACGATGACCAGCAGGGGCACGATTCGCGAGGCGGGAACCTCGTAAGCCGCGCGGCCGGCGTGCCGCAGCCATCCGGCCGAGACGAGTTGACGCAGGTGGTGGTGCAGCTGGCCGGCCGAGGACAGACTCAGGGCCTCGGCGATGTCGGCCGTCGTGCCGATGCCGCTGAGGACCTGTTGCAGGATCTGCAGGCGGACGGGGTGCCCGAGGGCCGCCAGCGATGCCGCGATCTCCTCCCACGGGGAGTCCAGGATCTCACGGCTGGAGCGCGCCTCCTGCCACTCCACCGGGACATCGCCTACCAGGGTGACAGAGCCGACCAGCATGACGACGCCGTCGGCGATGGACTTCTCGGTCTGACGCTGACGCTGCAGTTCCTCCAGGGCCCAGAAGGTCCGTGGAGATGATTCGGGTGCCGTTATCGCGGATCCAGGGGGCTCGTTGGAGGTGCGGGCCTGTTCCAGCGCGCAGAGGCGGCGATCGACCTCCGACATCCAGGTGTCGAGGTCCCGTGTCTCGTGATACATGCATCGATATTACGATATTTCGATTTTTCGACGCAAACTGGGTGTGGCGCGTTCACCGGTGTGTGGGTCCGGGGTGTCTACGAGTCGGCTGCGGGTCAGCTGAGGGCGGCGGCCACGGCTAGGCGCAGGGAGTCGGCGAAGCGTGTCTCCCGCTCAGTGGCACTCATGTCGCCGGAGTGGTCGAGCAGGTGGTCGGAGATGGTGAGGACTGCCAGTGCCTGCTTGCCGTACTCGGCGGCGACGCCGTAGAGGGCGGCGGCCTCCATCTCCACGCCCAGTACTCCGTGGGTGGCCAGGGCCTCGGTCTGGCCCTTGGGAGTGAAGTAGAAGTGGTCGCGCGAGATGACCGTGCCCAGGTGGACCGTTCCGCCCGTGCCGGCCCGGCCGGCCTGCGAGGCGTCATGGGCGGCTCGGGCCAGCTGGAAGTCGGCAACCGCGGAGAAGTTGACGCCCGGGATGCGCAACTGGTTCATGGAGGAGTCCGTGTGGGCGCCGGTGGCCACGATGACGTCGCCGACCTTGACCTTCGGGGAGATGCCGCCGGCAGTGCCCACCCTGATGATCCGCTCCACTCCGAACTGGCTGAACAGCTCGGTGGCATAGATCGTGAAGGAGGGCTGCCCCATGCCCGAGCCCATGACGCTCAGCGGCCTGCCGTCAACGGTTCCGGTGAAGCCCAGCATTCCGCGCACGTCGGTGACCAGGCGGGCGTCGCCCATGAGGGTCTTGGCGATGCGCTGGGCTCGCCTGGGATCGCCCGGCATGAGGACGGCGGGGGCGAAGTCTTCGGGTTCTGCGGCGATGTGCGGGGTGGCCATGGGGTTCCTCTCGAGGTGTGTGGGACGGAGTGCCGTTCAGTGTGGCACGGGACGCATGAAAAAAGACAGGTCAGCGAACTGTACTCGCCAGTCCGCATCGTGGACATCAGGCGACACATCGTGGTCGCCACGACTAGCGTCCAGCGACAAAAGGGCCTGCGACCAATCCGCAGGAAAAGGCGGCCGTCGGGTCGCCTTCATTCGTGACATGACGGAAGGTTGCTCATGACCTCCAGGACAGGGGAGAGCGAGTCTCCTCAGGCGCCTCCGCGCGAGCAGTGGAGCGGTCAGCTCGGATTCCTCATGGCCGCCATCGGGTCGGCGATCGGGCTGGGTAACATCTGGCGCTTCCCGGGTGTGGCCTACACCAACGGCGGCGGGGCCTTCGTTGTCCCCTATGTCATCGCGCTGCTGGCGGCCGGGCTGCCGATCCTCTTGCTCGACTACGCCCTGGGCCACCGTTTCCGCGGCTCAACGCCCGCGGTCTTCCGGCGCATGTCCACCAAGCTGGAGTGGCTGGGGTGGTTCCAGGTCTTCATCTGCTTCGTCATCATGACCTACTACGCGGTGGTCGTGGCCTGGTCGCTGCGTTACATGTTCTTCTCCTTCACCATCGCCTGGGGGGACGACGCAGCAGGCTTCTTCCAGAGCTACATCGGGATGGACCGGCTCGGCTCAGAGGTCGGCTACTCACCGGCAGTCGTCATGGGCGTGGCCGTTCCACTGCTGTTCGTGTGGGCCTTCGGCCTCGTGGTCACCGCACTGGGCGTGAGCGACGGCGTGGAGAGGGCCAACAAGATCTTCCTGCCGCTGCTCGTCCTCATGTTCGCCGCCCTCGTGGTGCGAGCTCTCATGCTCCCCGGCGCGGGGGCGGGGCTCAACGCCCTGTTCACCCCCAAGTGGTCGGCTCTGTTGGACTACAAGGTGTGGATGGCGGCCCTGGGACAGATCTTCTTCTCCCTGTCAGTGGGATTCGGCATCATGCTCACCTACGCCTCCTACCTCCAGCGGCGCCGCTCCAACCTGGTGGGCACCGGCCTGGTGGCGGGCTTCGCCAACTCCTCCTTCGAGCTGCTCGCCGGCATCGGGGTCTTCGCCACCCTCGGTTTCATGGCCAACGCTCAGAACACCAGCGTGGACAAGCTGGAGAACATCGCGGGCCCGTCCTTGTCCTTCATCACCTTCCCCACCGTCATCTCGCAGATGCCCGGTGGTGCACTGTTCGGGGTGCTCTTCTTCGCCTCCTTCGCCATGGCGGGGCTGACCTCATTCATCTCCATCATCCAGGTGGTCTCGGCGGGTTTCGGCGAGAAGCTCGGTCTGGCCCCGAGGGCGGCCTCGCTCGTCGTCGGCGTCCCGGCCGCCGTGCTGTCCTTCATCCTGTTCGCCACCAGCTCGGGCCTGCCGGATCTCGACGTCGTCGACGCATTCATCAACAACATCGGCGTGGTCGCCTCGGCCATCATCATGTGCGTGGCGGTGGCCTGGGTCCTGCGGCGCACCAGGCTGCTCCAGGACCACCTCAACGCCGTCTCCGAGTCGCGGATGGTCGGCCTGTGGTGGAGGGTCCTCGTCGGCGGTATCGTCCCCGTCCTGCTGGGCTACATGTTCTTCCAGACCCTGTGGACCTACATGACCCAGGGGTACGACACCTATCCGAACGGGTTCGTCATGGTCTTCGGCTGGGGGATGCTCCTGCTGGTCGCTCTTGCAACCGCGATCATGACCCTCGTCCCCTGGAAGACTCCGGTGGACGAGTTCGAGCCCCTTGAGCTCGAGGTCACCGCCGAGGAGGAGGACTGAGATGACCGGAACCGCCGTACTCATCATGCTTGCCGCCATCATCATCATCTGGGGCGGCCTGGCGGTCTCCGTCACCGCGCTCATCTCGCGTGGGCGCCGCGAGGATCGTGACGCCCGTGCGGAGGCCTCCGCACGGGCCCGCGAGCACATGCTCCATCCCGAGCAGATCGACTGACCCACTGGCTGCAAAGAGACTAACTCCACCACCCGCCTGGGGCACGCTTCGGCCGGTTTCCAGGCGGGTGGGCCACAATACGCGTATGACTCAGACTGATGTGAGCCCTCAGGTGCTGCCCCGTCTGGTGGCCTTCGACCTCGATGACACGCTGGCACCCTCGAAGTCGGCCATGCCACCCGCCATGGCCACGGCACTGAGGCGGTTGCTCGACGTCGTCCCCGTCTGCATCATCTCCGGCGGACAGGTGGGACAGTTCCGCGACCAGGTCCTGGCCCACCTCGATGCCGATGCCGACGAGCTCTCCAGGCTCCACCTCATGCCTACCTGCGGCACGCGGTACTACACCTACGACCCCTCTCAGGCCGGCCAGAGCTCCGACGCCTGGAGACTGGTCTACGCCAATGACCTCACGCCCGAGCAGATCCGCACCGGCTTCGAGATCGTCGAGGCCCAGGCCCGCCGACTCGGTCTGTGGGAGGAGCGGACCTGGGGGGACATCCTGGAGGATCGCGGCAGCCAGATCACCTTCTCCGCGCTGGGGCAGGACGCCCCCCTGGAGGCCAAGCGCGCCTGGGATCCCACGGGGGAGAAGAAGGCGGCCCTGCGCGACGCCGTCGCCCCGCTCCTGCCGGACCTGGAGGTCCGCTCCGGCGGCTCCACGAGCGTGGACATCACCCTCAAGGGGGTGGATAAGGCCTACGGCATGAGGCGTCTGGCCGAGGTCACCGGGATCGCGCTGGAGGAGATGCTCTTCGTCGGCGACCGCCTGGACCCCGAGGGCAACGACTACCCGGTCAAGGCTCTGGGTGTTCCCTGCCAGGCCGTGGGCGGATGGCAGGACACTGTAACCTACGTCACCTCCTTGGCGGGCCTTATCGCCTCCCAGGAGCACAGCGGTGAGGACCACGCCGCTCAGGTCGCCCTGGGTGCCCGTCTCTGAGGTGGGCCGTGGTACGTCCTGGCACGGATACCGATACAGATACCGACGCTGACAAGGGTACCGGCGTCGCGGCTCGCGCAGCCGACCTGTGGACCGGCCTGCTGACGGCCGTCCGCCGTTGCGGTGCCCTGGCTCTCACGGTACTGCTGTCGGTAAGAACCCGGTGGCGCAGACTCCGTTCCGGTACCCGCACGGTCCTTGGCACGACGGCGATGATTCTGGCCTCCAGCCTGGCCTCCCTCCTCCTGGGGCTGTCCACGGCAACGGCCTCGGCTCCGGTCGGCCCGCATGAGGCGACCTGGTCGGCGACCCTGGACTCCACCATCTCACTCGACCTTGGACCGCTGGGCACCGCCTCGATGGAGTCGCCCGCGGGGGTCCTCGGCGTCACAGTGGTCCTGGGCGAGATTCCCGGCGACCCGGCCCCCAATGCCGCCAACGCAGCCAGCGTGGGACAGTCGCTGTCCTCCGACGCCGCATCCTACCTCTCGCTCGTCTCCCACCCCGATCTGACGATCCGGCAAGGGCTCTACGGTCTGGCCGGAGACGCTCTGCGCCGGGCCGGGGTCATCGAGGCGATCTTCCTGTGCTGCGTGGCCGCCTGGCGCCTGGCACCGACGAAGCCCTGGCGCGAGACGGTTCGCGCCGGCGTCTCGCACCGCTGGGCGACGACCGTGGCGTTCTCGGCGGCAGTGGCCACCGTGGCCTCTCTCCTGGTGCCGGCCATGCGCACGGCCACCACGCACGGCTCCACCCTGTCCGTTCTGGAGGGCACCCCGCTTGCCCGGGCCCGCTTCTCGGGACGTATCGCCGACGTCGTCACCGCCTACGGCCCCAAGGCGCGCTCCTTCGTCGAGACCAACAATGACTTCTACGCCAAGGCAGACACCAACCTGCGCGCCGCCTGGAAGGCCGCGGAGCAGACCGAGGGCCTAGTGGACGTCACCGCCGCTGATAGGAAAGTGGACGCTACGGACCTGCAGGCGCGGGTCAAGGCCTCCTCCGCCAAGACCGTGGTCGAGGCAGAGCCCGCGTCGCCCCCGTCACCGGGGGAGACGCCGGAGTCCTCCGGGAGCCCGGCGGGTGCTGAGACGCCGTCGGCCTCCGCGACCCCCTCGGCCTCGGCGCCGCCGGTGACGGGAGCCCGCTCGGTTCCCCAGCGCGGGCACAGGACGGCCGTGCTCACCACGGACCTGCACTGCAACCTCGACGTCATCGCCTTCTCCGGGGTCCTCGACCAGCTCTCCGGCGCGGATGTCCACATGGATGACGGCGACCTGACCATGACCGGCTCCGACCCGGAGCGGGTGTGCGTCGACGCACTGACCCAGGCGGTCCCGAGCTCGACGGCGAAGGTCGCCACCATCGGCAACCACGACTCCGACGCCACCGCCTCCCGCCTGCGCTCCCAGGGGTGGACCGTCACCGACGGCTCGGTCCAGAGGGTCGCCGGTATCGATGTCCTGGGCGACGATGACGCCGAGCGAACGACAGCAGCAGGCACCAAGCTGCGCAGCGGCGAGACCACCGAGCAGATCGCCACTCGCCTGGCCAAGGTCAGTTGCGGGCGCACACCGGTCGACGTCGTCCTCATCCACCAGCCGGCCACCTTCGACCCGCTCATGAAGGAGGGCTGCGCGCCGCTGCTCCTGGCCGGGCACGTCCACGCCGAGCGGGGGATGACCACGGCGATCAGCCCCCGCTCCGGCAGACCCGTCACCGGGATCATCTCCGGTGCGGGCAAGGGTGGTACCTCGCTCGGCTCGGTGACGGAGGACGCCTTCCTGCACGTCATGTCCTTCGACTCCACGGGTGCACTCGTCGCCTGGCGAGCAGTCATCCTCCACCCCGACGCCTCGGTGACTGTGGGGGCCTGGAGATCGGTTCCAGGCATCTCCTCCGACCAGGAGACGGCGACCGCGGCCTCGACGCCAGTCCCATCGGAGTCGGCCGCCCCGGCGGAGGCGCCGGCCGACTCCGAGGAGGGGACGGGGCCGCAGGAGGACGCTGAGCCCCAGGACCAGACTGAGGTTTCATACGGTTAGGGCGAGGGCGAGCCGTTGTGGCATACGCTCACACCCCGATAACCCCTGACAAGCACACGACACCTAGAACTGATGACGCACCACCGGTGAGGAGACTGACGATGTCGCGCATGCCCACAGATGCCGAGATCGATGAGATGAACGAGGAAGAGCTCGAGGCCTATCTGGGCTCCGCCCCCGGCCAGGAGCTCGACCGGCGCACCCGCCGCGATCCCGGCGACGACTCGGTCGAGTGTCCCACCTGGCTTCGTCGTTCCGGGGCCGAGCGTGGATTCGGCTGGTTGCTTCTCGCGTGCGCGCTGATCGGCATCGTCGCCTGCTGGGAGCTCATCAGCTCTCAGCTCGACCTGCTGCGCAACCCGGATGCGGAGCTCATCTGCGACGTCAGCCCCCTGGTGTCCTGCGGGGACTCCCTCAATGTGTGGCAGGGCAACCTGCTGGGGGTGCCGAACTCCTTCATCGGGGCCATCGCCTTCGGCGCACTGGCCGCGATCGGGACGGCCCTGCTCAGCGGCGTGCGTCTGCCGCGCTGGATATGGTGGGGGCTGGGCGCCGGCAGCCTGGGAGGGATCGTCTTCGTCATCTGGTTCCTGTCCGTGTCCATCATGACCTTCGGTAAGCTCTGCCCCTTCTGCATGGTCATCTGGTCTGTCACCATTCCGGTGGCCGCCCACTCCTGGGCCTGGGCCGCGGCCGGCGGGCACCTGGGACTGCGTGACAACCTGGCGCTCGACCTGCTCAAGGCCCGTTGGTGGGTCATGGCTGCGATGTACCTGGCGGTGGTCCTCACGATCGTCATCGCCTTCGGCAGCCAGCTGGCGAGGATGTTCGGGTGACGTCGCCTGTGAACCTGACAGCCTCGGCCAGGCCCTCGTGGAAGCCCTCGGTGGTGGGGGAGTCGACCGTCACCCAGGACTACCTCAAGGTCGTGTGGGCCGCCTGCGAGTGGGGCGGCGCGGGTGCCTCCATCACCGGCCTGGCCAAGCGCATGGAGGTGGCGCCGTCGACCGCCTCGGAGAACGTGGCCCGACTGGTGGAGGAGGGGCTCCTCGTCCATGAGCCCTACAAGGCTGTCCTCCTCTCCGAGGAGGGCAGGCATCGGGCCATGGGCATGATCCGCCGCCACCGCATCCTGGAGACCTATCTGGTCACCCAGCTCGGCTTCGGCTGGGACGAGGTGCACGCCGAGGCCGAGGAGCTCGAGCACGCTGTCTCCGAGCGGCTGCTGGAGCGGCTCGATACGGTCCTGGGGCACCCCACCCGAGACCCGCACGGGGACCCGATTCCTACGGCGGACGGACGGCTCGTCGTACCCGATCTGGTGCGTCTGGAGACGATGCCGGTGGGTTCCGACGGTGTCGTCGGGCGGATCCAGGACGACACTGAGACGCTGCGTCGCCTCAGGAAGGCCGGCATCGGGCTGGACAGCCGGGTGCGGATCCGCGACCGCGGCACCGTGGCTCCGGCCGAGGAAGGCGGCAAGCGCCGTCGGGCAACCGTCATCACCCTGCTGGACCCGGAGGCCTCACACGGCGCAGTGCCCGAGATGACCCCGGAGGCCATCATCCCCGACGGCTCCCTGTGGCTGCTGGCCTGACCTGGGGTGGGGCCTGGACGGATCCGGGCGCGGCTGGGGGACAATGGGGCCATGAGCACGATTTTCACCAAGATCATCAAGGGCGAGATCCCCGGCCGTTTCGTGTGGGCGGACGAGGTCTGCGTCGCCTTCGCCACCATTGAGCCGCATACCGATGGGCACGTCCTCGTGGTCCCGCGGCTCGAGGTCGACTCCTACGTGGACGCGCCCGACGACGTGGTGGCGCACCTGGCCGTGGTGGCCAAGCGCATCGGCGCTGCGCAGGTGCGCGTCTTCGAGGTGCCCCGGGCCGGGCTCGTCGTGGCCGGCTACGGCGTTGACCACTTGCACCTCCATGTGCTGCCGATCCGCTGTGAGGAGGACCTGTCCTTCTCCTCGGCCCGCCACCCCGAGGCCCCCGAGCTCGACGCCGCCATGGAGCGCCTGCGGGCCGGCCTCGTCGAGGACGGCTGGGGCGAGTTCGTGCCCGCGCAGATGGGCAGTTCTGCGGTGTGATGACGCACTAATCGACGTCTTCATTGAAGAGGATGTCGGTGTCGAGAGTCCGATGCGACTGCGTATCCCAGGGCCTGTGCCGATCAGTCAATCTCCGTTGATGAATCAAGTGAGAAGTACTGGAGGTCGGACTGCCCCGACATCGTTGGTCGGGGTAGCCCGACAGTGCTGTTGAGGTTATCTGGACAGATTTATTAAATCAGTGCCGAAAGGCGGAGAACTGTTCCCTTCCACTGCTCCCACTGCTAGTGTCGCAGGCATTGGATATGTGTCCCTGGTGGAAGGCAGACAATGTGTGCTCGCGACGTCCTGGAGAGGACGAGGAATCGTGGTGAGGGTGGAGGCAGGCCTGTTTCTCTGACGGTTCTTTGGATTGTTGTCATGGCTCCGGCTTCTCGAGTGATGGCAGGACTTCAAGAAGGTCACACAATATTCGGGCATATTCCGTATGAAGCGTTCCCTCTTGTGATGACCGGACCGTTGATCGCGACGGTGGTGTGCAGACTCGTGGTTCCTGGGTGGTTTCCGGGAGATGCTCCTCAAGTTTCTTCAAGGAGACTGCGTAGGGGGTGGATTGCGGTCGGGTTCACTGCTTCTGTGTACGGAGTTCTTATGGTTCTGCTCATCGAGCCCGGAGGGCTGCCATTCGTCCCGTCGGGCTGGGTGGGACCTGGTGCGGTGCTGATGGTCGTTGTTGGTTTGTTCGTTGGTGGTTGGTGTGAGGAGATCGGGTACAGAGGGGTGATGTACCGAGCAATGGCTGAGAGGTGCCACCCCTGGCTGTGTGTCATCGTTAACGGCGCCTTCTTCGGTGTTTGTCATTTGCAGTATTTTGATCTTGGTCTCTTGTATGTCACTCTATTCGTGGGATGTGCTGTTGGTTTGGATGTGATAATGGCGTCCGTCTGGGTGGGATCTTGGCGGAATCGTGTTCTTGCAGCCTCTGTGGTTCATGGCGTTGCTAATGTTGTGCTTCAGGCTGTGGGTGTGGAGTATACGGTGGGGACATGCTTGATGTGGTTCTTGGCAACGGCCCTGAGTGCAGTGATGGCGTACATTATTGGCGTGAAGATGGGTGTTGGAGATTTTGCTGCTGCACGTCAAACCAAGATTGGGGTGAAGAGCGAATAGGGGTGACTTATGACGTTGCTTGATTTCTGAGAGCCGTTACGATCTGTGGAAGCGACGTGACGCCGTCGGAGGCCAGGAAGTGGCCCGCGCCCGGAACGGTGACGACGTCGGCGCCAAGCGCGGCGGCGACATCCAGCGAGGCCTCTTGGGGGACGAGCGGGTCGTTGTCGGAGTGGATAACCGTGGTGGCGCCCAGAAATGGACGCAGCTCACGAGGGTCGGCGCCCTTGAGGAAGTCGCTCAGTCCAGTGACGAGGAAATGGTCGAGCTCCGCCTCTCCCGTCGGTGGAAGCTGCTGCGCGAAGGG
>ERZ773075.166-NODE-166-length-58031-cov-7.12966_pt1 | contig 58031 bp, 42 predicted proteins | sample MGYA00580614_ERZ773075 | MGnify/ENA primary metagenome ERZ773075 (study PRJEB29015, sample SAMEA2738021) | human oral metagenome | biome: human oral; feature: human-associated habitat; material: dental | place: China | collected 2043 ...
GGTGCGATCGACAGAGGCCTTGGCGCTGAAATGTTTCACATTTTTGGGCAGGCGGTGCACTTTTTTTGAATGGATAGCGAGGGATCAAGTCCGCTTTGGGGGGCAGTCGGGCTTTTCCGATGGGCTGATCCGGATGCCGCTGCTCAAAGATGCCGCCGCCCCAAAGCCGCTGGGCGGCGCAGGGCCGCGCACAAAAACGGCGGGAAAAGCGGCTTTTCTCATGGCCTGTCCGCAAGGCGGCGTAGGCTGGCTGGCGAGAAAAAGCCCGGCGCGCAGCGGGACGCGGACCGGGCTGAGAATGTCAAAAACAGGAGCAAATTCTGAGGTTAAGAAAATGCCGTTTGCGCCCGTTTCTCTAGGACATCACGCTATTGAAATGGGAGCTGAATTGGCGCCTTCCCTGCTCTCATGAAAGGGCCTGTTTGAAGCTTTCCCAGGCCTGCTTCAGTTTGGCGGTGCGCGCTTCATAGCTGGCTTTGGCTGCGCTCAGGCGTTGTTCCACCTTGGCTTTCTGGCGTTCGCTGGCCGTCTGGATTTGCGCCTGCATGGCGGCGGTTTTTTGTTCGGCTTCCTTGCGTATGTCTTCCAGAGCGGCTTGCGCGCGCGCTTGCAGGGCCTGGGCCTTTTTTTCCAGCGCGTGCAAATGCGCCTGCACTTTGGTTTTGGCTTCGTCGCTGGCTTCGGCCAGTTCGGCCTTGAGCTGCGCGCGCTCGGCTTTGAGCTGGGCGGCTTCGCGGTTTAGCTGGTCTTCTTCCACTTCAGCGCGCAGGTGGCGCACGACGACGGCGCCCAGCGGCTCCAGGCGGGTGTCCACGGGCACGGTCCAGGTTTCATCCATGTCGGCCAGCACGGCAGATTTGCCGGGCGCCAGTTTTTCACTGACTTCCTGCACGAATTCCTCGCTCATGCCTGCGCGGCGCAAGTCCAGCAGCAGCCCCGTCAGTCCGCCAGCGGTGGCGCCCAGCGCCAAGCCCAGAGGGCCTGCCAGCAGCCCGATCAGCGATCCGGTGATCAGGCCCAGCGCCGTGCTGCCGGGGCCTTGTTCGGCGGCCTGGCGCAGGCCGAGCGCGCCGTCGGCGCTTTTGGCGATGACGGCGGTGGCGTTGAGGGTGATGTCGCCGCTGGCGTTCAGCTCCTTGAGGGCGCTCAGTCCTTCATAGGCGGCGGTTTCGGTGTCAAACACGGCAACCAGGATTTTGTTCATGGGACGGCTTCCTTTCAGGGTTTGCTTGCAGTTGGGAAAAAGGCGGGAAAAAGACCGGGCCGGGCGGCCCGGCCGCACGCATGTCTGCCATGCGCTGCCTGCGCAGATGCCCCGCATTGGGCCGCTTGCAAGACTGCGATGGCAGCCGGGATGTAATGCTTTGTTGCTTCGCTTCTTGCTCCGAGTCTGTTTTCAGCCGCAGCGGCGGGCCGCAGGCCGGTGTGCGGCGGCCCTGGAGCTTGTTCAGAGGCTGACAGTGGAGGGGTGGAAGGAGTGAAAGGGCGGCTTGAGCAGGATCAGACATGCGTAGAGGGCGATATTTGCTTCTCTATTCATAGCATAATGTCCTAGTGGAAACTGCGCGAGAGGCATTTTTATATCCCCTAAATTTGCTCCTGTTTTTGATGCCATTCAGCCTGTGTAACCCTTTCCGGGGCGCAACCTTTTGCCTGCTGGCCACGCCTGCCTGCCCAGGCTCGCAGCCAGGCTGCAACCGGGTTCTGACGCTGGCGCGGCCTGGCTTCGCGCCTTTTGCTGCCACGGACAGATTGCGAACCGGGGTTCTCAGGCCGCGCCCAAGCGCTGAAACAAGCCGCCGGGCAGGCGGCCAACCTGGCCGGCCAGTTCCAGCTCCAGCAAGGCGGCTTGCAGCTGGGGCGTGGGCCAGCCGGTGCGCGCCTGCAAAGCGTCCAGGCTGGCCGGGTCGGCGCCCAGGGCGGTCAGCAGGCTGGCGTGCGGCCCTCCGGCTGGCGGCGGGGCGCTGACGGTGGGCGCCGTGGATGGGGCGGGCGTGGCGGGTGCAGCGGGCGCGGGCCGGGAGGCGGGCAGGCGCAGCTCTTCCAGAATGTCTTGCGCGGTTTCCACCAGCTTGGCGCCCTGGCGGATGAGGGCGTGGCAGCCGCGCGACTGCGTGCCGTGAATGGAGCCGGGGATGGCGAAGACCTCTTTGCCCTGCTCCGCAGCCAGCCGCGCCGTGATGAGCGAACCCGATTGCAGCGCTGCCTCCACCACGAGCGCGCCCAGCGAAAGGCCGGAGATGATGCGGTTGCGCTTGGGAAAGTTGGCTGCCGCTGGCGGCGTGCCAAGCGGGTATTCGCTGACCAGCAGGCCTTGCCGGGCGATGCGGTGGGCCAGATCGCGGTGGCGCGCCGGATAGACGCGATCGGCCCCCGTGCCGATGACGGCAATGGTGGCCAGCCGCTCCGGCTGCGCGCCCTGTAGCGCGCCTTCATGCGCCGCGCCGTCGATGCCCAGGGCCAGGCCGGAGACGACGGCCATCTGCCCGGCCAGCGCCTGCGCGAACTGGCGGGCGTTGATTTGCCCTTGCGGCGTGGGATTGCGGCTGCCGACGATGGCGAGCGCGGCAGGCCAGCCCGTGGCCTGGAGCCAGTCGCAGCGGCCCATGAGATACAGCAGCAGGGGCGGGTCTTCCGTGGCGAGCAGGCTGGGCGGATAGTTCTCATCGCCCAGCGTGACGATGCTGCGCGTGACGGCGGCATCCTGCGGCCCGCCAGCTTCTTCGCCAGGCTGCATCAGCCACTGCCAGGTGGTTTCAATCTGGGCGGGCAGCCCGGGCGGCTCCTGGAGCAGCGCCGAAGCCTGGGCGGCCGTGACGACTTGCCGCAAGGCGCTGGCGCTTTGCGCAAACACTTGCTGCGGCAGACCAAAGGCGGCCAGCAGCCGGCGGGCCGTGGCATTGCCAACACCAGGGGTGAGCGTCAGGCGCAGCCAGGCGGCGAGTTCGTCAGGAGGCATGGCGGGGCAAAAGATGGCGCAGCTGAATGAAAAAACCCGCCGTCCGGAAGGGGCCGGGCGGCGGGCGCGGAAAGACGGTTGGGAAAACCGGTGACGGCAGGAATGCGGCGCGGCGCGCCCGCCGGATCAGTTCACGATGTCGGCGCCTTCCATGTCGGTGGGATTGATCAGCTTGTCGCCCACTTCCACGGGCAGCAAGGATTCCATCACCAGCACGTAGGAGACGCGGTCGAACACGCGGAAGACCATGCCGATGCCGTTGCGTTCATCCGGCAGGCGGATGATCCGGTTGCCATCCGTTTTGTCCTTGATGTTCTTGCCCACGGTGTACAGCGCCAGCACCTGGCCTTTTTCCACGCCGTCTTGCAGGCCCTTGTTGATGGCCACCACCTGCAAGGAGCCAGCGTAGTTCACGCCCGGCCCGTAGATGGAGACCACGCGCGCATTGACCGGATACAGCGGCGCATGCGGCGTGTAGCTGCGGAATTCTTCCGGCGGCTCGGGCACCAGGATGTCGCCCGCCTTGATTTCTTCCTTGGTGCTGATCACGTCTACCGTGGCGGGCACGGGCGTGCCTTTGACCGTGGAGCCATCCGCCGACATGTAGCCCATGCGGATCAGCTCGGCATCGGTGTATTCGCCAGCGCTGCGCATGCCGGAAGCGGGCACGCGGGGCGGGTCAAATTCGGAGTTGCGCTCGTCGTTGGCTTTTTTCTTGTCGCGCTCGTCCAGAATGGTTTCGTTGCGCACCAGTTTCACCTTGCCTGCGAACTGGCCTTCGTAGCCCAGGATTTCGCCGGTTTCAGGGTCCTTGAGCGGCACGGCGCGGCGGAACACGCGGTAGAGCGTGGTCTCATTCGGCGTGATTTTCAGCGGCGCATCTTTCGGGCCGCGCGCATAGGCGCGGTCGCCTTCGGACATCAGCACGCGCTTTTCGGTGCGGGCAACAATGCGCGGCGCTTTCTCGAAGGTTTCCAGATCGGCCACGATCGGCTCGGTCAGGAACGGCTCAATCATGTGCGGCTGCAAGGTGGGCAGCGGGCTGCTGTCAAGCATTTCCACGCGGGTTTGCGGCGTGACGCGCACCGTGCCATTCGTGCCGTCCAGCGGGCGCATCAGGCGCAGGCGAGCGCGGCCATTGGACTTGTCCAAATACAGCTTCTGCCCCGGATAGATCAGGTGGGGGTTGCGAATGTCGTTGATATTCATGCCCCACAGTTCAGGCCAGCGCCAGGGCGAGCGCAGAAACAAGCCTGAAATGCGCCACAGCGTATCGCCCCGCCGCACCGTGTATTCGTCTGGCGCGTTGGGCGCCAGCGCGGACAACGGCACGCCGTCTTGCGCCACTTTCTGTGCGGTAGCGCGCTGCTGCGATGTGATGGGGTAGTTGGGGAAGCGCGCCTGGGCGGGCAGGGCCACGGCGGCGGCCAGCACCGCCAGGGCAGGCAGAGCGAGGCGCTTGGGGAGATCCGCAAAGGTGTGTTTCATTGTTTTGCAGCTTGTATTCTTGACTAAGCGCCTGTATTTTGCATTCAACGAATGTGTCGGAGCAACGGATGTGGCGCGTGAAGCCAACGCGAAAAGCAAAAAATAAAGAAAATAGCCACATTTTTTGCAGCCGGCTTAAGCTGACTGCGTCATTTGCCGTGGTTTTTGCGCACAGGCTGGTCAGCCGGGCCGCTTCTCGCAAACCACGGGCCGACTGTGAACAGGTTCTCTAAGCTTCATGGCGCTTCTTCCCATTCTTCACTTTCCCGATCCGCGCCTGCAAAAAGTGGCGCAGCCCGTGCAGGCAGTGGATGGCCGCATCCGCACCCTGGTGGCCGACATGCTCGAAACCATGTACGAGGCCAAGGGCATCGGCCTGGCCGCCACGCAAATTGATGTGCACGAGCGCGTCATCGTCATTGACGTGTCCGAAGAACGCAACCAGCCCATCGCGCTCATCAACGCCGAGCTGCTGTGGGCCAGCGAGGAGCGCGTCAAGGGCGAGGAAGGCTGCCTGTCCATTCCCGGCGTCTATGACGGCGTGGAACGCGCCGCACAAGTGAAGGTGCGGGCGCTGGATGAAAACGGCCAATCGCGCGAAATCGAGGCCGATGGCTTGCTGGCCGTGTGCATTCAGCATGAAATGGACCACCTCAAGGGCAGGCTGTTCATCGATTACCTCTCCGCCTTCAAACGCAACCGCATCAAAACCAAGATGCTCAAGGCCGAACGCCTGGCTGCGCAGCAGGCCAAGGAAGCCGCCTGACGGCCACCGCTGGGGCTTGTTCACGGTCAGACCGCGGGGGGCAAAGCGCGGTTCAAAGATGGGAAGAAAAGCCGCCTGCGGATGAATCAAGTCGAGGGCATGGCTTTTAGCTCCTTTATATATAGCGTGATGTCCTAGTGGAATCTGCGCGAGGCTGCGTTTCAGCCCCTCAAATCTGCTCCTTTTTTTGATAGTTTCTGGCATGCGGAGCCTGACTGGGGCCGTTTCCATCCGCCGCGTCCGCTCTGGCGTCTGTGTGGCGTCTGTGGCACGGGCCGGGGGCGGCCTGATTCAGTTCTCGCCAGCGCGCTCTACCGTCGCCCATCGGCCCCACCAGCGGCCGCGCCAAGGGCGCAGGGTGACGGCGCTGTTCTGCGGAAAGTCGGACATGGCGCGGCCCTCGGCCAGCACGCGCAGCGCGGGGGCGCCGGGGCCGGTCTGCACATAGACCTCGGCGCCGCCGGGGCCGCGCGAGGTGGGGGCGATTTCGCGCACGAGCAGCACTTGTGCGGTCTGCGCGGGCTGGGCGCTGCGGCCTGTGCGGTTGAGGTGGCTGGCCACCAGCCAGGCTGCGGCGGCCAGCCACAGCAGCAGCCACAGGGCCAGGGCGGCGAGGCGCAAGCGTTGCCAGCCGCAGCGGCGCAGCGCCTGGCGGCCTGCCAGCCACAAGGCCAGCAAGGCGGCCGCTGACAGGATGAAGGGGCGCGAGGCGAGCCACAGCGCCTGTCCGGCGCTGGCGGCCTGGGCGGCTTCGCGCAAGGGTTGCAGCGCGCCATGCGGCCCTTGCATGGCTTCGCCCGCGTGGCCGTGCAGGCTGGCGCGCAGCGCAAGGGTGGCGATGACGGGGGCAGCCGTCCAGATCAGCGCGCGCCACGCCGCGCGATCCTGCTCCGGCGTGCGCGGTGCAGCCGGCTGCTGCGCTGCGGGCGCGCTCATGGGGGGCTGCCTCAGGCCGCCAGCCGGGCCAGGTCGGCCACGCGGTTCATGGCCTGGTGCAGCATCTTGAGCAGGCCCAGGCGGTTCAGGCGCAGATCGGGCTGCTCGGCATTGACCATCACGTCGTCAAAAAAAGCGTCCACGGGCGCGCGCAGGGCGGCCAGGGTTTGCAAGCTGGCGGTGTAGTCGCCCGCCTCGAACTGTGCGCTGGCAGCGGGCGCGGTGGCCTGCATGGCGGCGTAAAGGGCTTTTTCGGCATCTTCCTGAAGCAGGGCGTCGTTCACGTGGGCGTCCACGGGGCCTTCGGCTTCGGCTTTTTTCAGGATGTTGCCGATGCGCTTGTTGGCGGCGGCCAGCGCGGCGGCTTCGGGCAGGGCGGCAAAGGCGCGCACGGCCGCCAGGCGCGCGGCGACATCGCCCAGGCGGCCCAGCGGCAGGGCCAGCACGGCGTCTACTTCCTGCGCGCTGTAGCCCTGCTCGCGCAGGCTGACGGCCAGGCGGTCGCCAAAGAAGGCCAGCAGCGGCTGCGCGGGGTCTTGTATGAGGCTGCCAAAGGCGGGGACGGCAGCGGCAATGAGCGCGGGCAGCTCCAGCGGCAGCCGCTTTTCGCCCAGGATGCGCAGCACGCCCAGCGCGTGGCGGCGCAGCGCGAAGGGGTCGCGGTCGCCCGTGGGCAGGCTGCCAATGCCGAACAGGCCCACCAGGGTTTCGAGCTTGTCGGCCAGCGCGAGCACGCAGCCGGTGTGGTTGCGCGGCAGGGCGTCGCCCGCAAAGCGCGGTTTGTAGTGGTCTTCAATGGCGATGGCCACGCCGTCGCGCAGGCCCTCGTGGCGGGCGTAGTAGCCGCCCATCACGCCTTGCAGCTCGGGAAATTCGCCCACCATGTCGGTGAGCAAATCGCACTTGGCCAGGCGCGCGGCTTGCTGGACTTTGCTGTCCAGCGCGTCAAAGGCGCTTTTGTCTTCGGGCGTGTAGGGGTATTGCGCCTGCCGCAGCTGATTGACGATGGCATGGGCAATCTGGCGCACGCGCTCGCTGCGCTCGCCTTGGGTGCCCAGCTTGTTGTGATAGACAACTTTGGCCAGGCCGGGCACGCGGCTTTCCAGGGTTTTTTTGAGGTCTTGCTCGAAGAAAAAGCGCGCGTCGGCCAGGCGCGGGCGCACCACGCGCTCGTTGCCGCCGATGACGGCGCCGGCGTCTTGCGGGCTGATGTTGCTGACCACGAGAAAGCGGTTGGCGAGCCGGCCCGCGCCGTCGAGCAGCGGAAAGTACTTCTGGTTGGCCTTCATGGTGAGGATGAGGCACTCTTGCGGCACCTGCAAAAACTCTGGCTCGAACTGGCAGATGAGCACCTTGGGGCGCTCCACCAGGGCGGTGACTTCATCGAGCAGGGCCTCGTCCTGAATGGGGGTCAGCTCTTCGCCCAGCTGCTGTCCGGCCTGTGCGGCGGCCGCTTGCAATTGCGCGGCAATGTCGGCGCGGCGCTCGGCAAAGCTGGCAATCACCGCGCCTTGCTCGCGCAGGGCGCGGGCGTAGTCGTCGGCATGGGCGATTTCGATGGGATCGGCCTGCGCTTCAAAGCGGTGGCCGTGCGTGAGGCGGCCCGCCGTCAGGCCCAGCGCGGTCACGGGCGCCACATCCGCGCCGTGCAGCGCCAGCAGGCCATGCGCGGGGCGCACGAACTGCACGCTGTCCCAGCCGGGCAGGGGCGTGCCGCTTTGCAGCTGGTAGGTCATCACCTTCGGAATGGGCAGTTTGGCGATGGCCTCATGCAGCGCCGCCTGCAAGCCGGCCTGCAAGCTCGCGCCGGGCGCCACGCTGTCCAGAAACAGGGCCTCGGCCTTGCCGTCCGGCGCGCGTTGCAGGCGGGGCACGGCGGCGGCGTCAGCGCCCACGGCGTGCAGCTTTTTCAGCAGCGCGGGCGTGGGCTGGCCGTCTGCCGTCAGCCCCACGCTCACGGGCATGAGCTTGATGCGGCGCGGCTGGTCATCGGCCCGGGCCTTGACTTGCGTGATGTGCGCGGCCAGCCGGCGCGGCGTGGCGTAAGGCGTGGCCTGCGCGCCTTCGGCGGCCAGGCCCTGCGCGCGCAGCTGCTCCAGCAACCGCCCGGCAAAGGCTTCGCCCAGCTTTTGCAGCGCCTTCGGGGGCAGTTCTTCGGTGAAGAGTTCGACGAGGAGGTTTTGTGTAGTCATGTTCTGGAAAGAAAAGGGCTTCAAAAAGAGACGGATGCCAGCCCCAGCTTGCGGGCGGCTTTTTGCATGCCGGCGTCAAAAGTAGCCAGCGCGTTGCAGCCGCTGCGCGCGGCCACGGCCAGATGCAGGGCATCCGGCGCGCGCAATCTGGCGGCAGCAGGGGCGCACAGCGCGGCAGCGGCATCAAAGTCAGCCAGGGTGATATCTGCGCACGGCACGTTGGACAAAAAGGAGCGGCCCTGCTCCAGCGCCTGCTGCGCCTTGGCCGCACTGAGCTGCCGCAAACGCTGCTTGACGGCCAGAGCGCCAGCCAGTTCAGCGTGCGTCCAAGGCGAAATCAGCAGCTCCTGCCACTGGCAGGAACCCAGCCACCGCAGCGCGCGCTCCGATTCGGGTTCGGGGCACACCAGGGCCATCAGCACGGGGGTATCCACATAGGTGCGGGCGATGGTCATGCGCGTGCGGCTCACAGTTCTTCATCGCGCATCTGGCGCACGACGGAGTGGCCCACGGGCATGGAGCGTTGCAAAGCGCGCAACTGCTCGGCCCATTCGGCAGGCGTTTTGCTGCGCGGCTGCGCCTGCGCCACGGGCCTGATCAGCAGCCCGCCTTCAGGCAGCGGGCTGATTTCAACGCGTGCATTCTTGTCGCCGCCCAGATGAACCAGCATTTCCGCCGGAATGCGCAAGCCGGTGCTGTTGCCCCATTTGCCCAGTTGGGTTTGCATGGCGATCCTTGCCGTGTGTTTATACAAAGCTGGCAATTGTAGATACGCCCATCACGGCGCAGCCCTTGCCACGGAACCTGCTTGCGGCCTGCAGATATATCAAAAGCAGGAGCAAATTAAGAGGGGCTTGAATGCTGCCCTGCGCTGATTTCACTAGGACGTATAGCTATAGATAAAAGAGCAAATCAATGCGCTCGCTGCCAGCGCCTCATCCCTTGCGGCCCAGCGGGGATTTGCAAGGCCGCAGACTTCTCCCTGTCCACGCTCTTCGCGCTCCCACAGGCGGGTGGCAAACAGGCTCTCAGCGCAGGTGCTGGAGGCCGCTGGCTTCCTGCCCGTCCAGCTTCAGCCCCTTGGGCAGCGGGAATTTCATGCTTTCTTGCACGCCTTCAAGCGTGCGCACCGATACCGCGCCCAGCGCGCGCAGCCGCTCAATCACCTGCCGCACCAGAATGTCAGGGGCTGACGCGCCTGCCGTCAGGCCGATGCGGGATTTGCCCTGCACCCATTCGGGGCGCAGGTCTTCGGCGCTGTCCACCATGTAGCTTTCAGTGCCCAGGCGGCGGGCTACCTCGCGCAGGCGGTTGGAGTTGCTGCTGGTCGGGCTGCCCACGACGATGACCACATCCACCTTCGGACTCATCACTTTCACCGCGTCCTGGCGGTTCTGCGTGGCGTAGCAGATGTCTTGCTGCTTGGGCTGGCGCACTTGCGGAAAGCGCGCTTTCACGGCGGCGGTGATGCTGGCCGCGTCGTCCACGCTGAGCGTGGTTTGCGTGACGACGGCCAGTTTTTCGGTCTGCGAGGGCTGCACGCGCTGCACGTCTTCTTCCGTTTCCACCAGGTGAATCGTGCCGGGCGGCAGCTGGCCCAGCGTGCCTTCCACTTCGGGGTGGCGCTTGTGGCCGATCATGATGAATTCGTAGCCTTCCTTGTGGAGCTTGGCCACTTCCACATGCACCTTGCTCACCAGCGGGCAGGTGGCGTCGAAGATGCGAAAGCCCCGCTGCTGGGCTTCACGCTGCACGGCCTTGGGCACGCCGTGGGCGCTGAAGATGAGCGTGGCGCCGGGCGGTACGTCGTTCAGCTCTTCGATGAAGATGGCGCCTTTGGCTTTCAGGTCATTGACCACGTAGGTGTTGTGCACGATTTCGTGGCGCACATAGATGGGCGCGCCGAATTTGGCCAGCGCGCGCTCCACGATTTCAATGGCCCGGTCCACGCCGGCGCAAAAGCCGCGCGGCGCGGCCAGCAGCACTTCGGCATCCTGGCCTTGCGCGTTTTCAATGCCGTTTTCGATGCGGCTTGCAACAGCGCTTGCAATGCCGCTGGCGGCGTCCGCCGCTTCAGTCATTCATCACCCCGATGATTTGCACTTCAAAGCTCACGGGGCGGCCTGCCAGCGGGTGGTTGAAGTCCAGCTGCACCGCGCCATCGTCACGCACGGCCAGCACCACGCCCGCAAAAGTGCCCTGGCCATCAGGCCGCGCCAGCTCCAGCACTTCGCCCACGGCATAGGCGGCGTCGGGCGCGTCCAGCTCGTCCAGCTCTTTGCGGGGCAGCCACTGGATCATGTCGGGGTTGCGCTGGCCAAACACTTCGCCTTCGGGCAGCTCGAATGTGGCGCGCGCGCCTTCGGCCAGCCCCAGCAGGCGCTGCTCCAGCGCGGGCGCCAGCGAGCCTGTGCCCAGCGTGAGCGTGGCCGGCGGCCCCGCAAAGGTATTGACGACATCGCCTTGCGGCCCCGCAAGGCGGTAATGCAGCGTGAGAAAAGCGCCCGGATGAATGACGTTCATGAAAATCAGCTGGTGCGGTTTGAGTGAGCTGGCCGCGATTCTAGAAATGCCCCTGAAAGCCTGTTGGCCGCCCGGCTATCCGCTCATCAGAATCGGTTTGCCTTCTGTCCGATGGCAAGCAGGCTTTGGCGCGGGTGCGTCTTCCGGTCCTATCATCGCCGCCCGCTTGGGCCTGAGAGACTGTTTGCGGTCTGTCCGCGCCGGGCAACCTTCGCCCCGCCTGCCCGGGCATCCCCGCTTGAATCCCCGCTTTGCGCCCCCTTCTTCAGGCGCGCGAACCCTTTTCTTTTTTCTGACCAGGAGACACCTGCCATGACATCTGCCTTCCCGAGTCGCCCCGCGCGCCACTTCCTGCAACACATCATGCGCCTCATTGCGCTGGCGCTGGCCTTTGCGCTGCTGGCCGCATTCAGCTTCGACGCCGAGGCCGCGCGCCTGGGCGGCGGCCGCTCGGCGGGCCGCCAGTCCAGCCAGGTCACCCAGCGCGAAGCGGCCCGCCAGCAGCCAGCCGCGCCCGGCCAGCAACAGGCCGCCCAACAGCCGCGCCGCCAGTGGGGCGGCCTGCTGGGCGGCCTGGCCGCTGGCCTGGGCCTGGCCTGGCTGGCCAACGCCCTGGGGCTGGGCGAGGGCTTCGCCAATGTGCTGCTCATTGCCCTGCTCGTCATGGCGGGCATGGCCGTGCTGCGCATGCGGCGCGGCGGCGCAGCCCAGGCCGCAGGCGGCCCCGCCTGGCCAGCGGCCAATTCCTACAACCCGGCCAAGGTAGGCAACGATGCCAGCGCCCGCCCGTGGGAGCGCGCGGCCACGACCGCAGGCGGCTCCATGATCGGCTCGGCCCTGGGCGGGCAGGCGGCGGGGCCGCGAGGCGCTTCGGCCCTTTCCGGCCCGCAAGGCTGGGGCATTCCTGCCGGCTTTGATATTGCGGGCTTTACCGAAGCGGCGCGGCGCAATTTCATCTCGCTTCAGGCCGCCTGGGACAAGGGCGACGAAGCCGCCTTGCGCGCCATGATGACCGATGAAATGCTGGCCGAAACCCGCGCCCGCCTGGCCGAGCGCGGCGGCCAGCCCAGCCAGACCGTGGTCAACATGCTGCAAGCGCAGCTGCTGGGCATTGAGGAGCTGCCTGCCGAATACATGGCCAGCGTCGAATTCAGCGGCCTTATCACCGAAGACGGCAACGGCCCCAGCCCATTTCGCGAAGCCTGGAACATGACCAAGCCCAAAACCGGCCCTGGCGGCTGGCTGGTGGCGGGCATCCAGCCTTTGTCCTGAAAACCGGCTTACGGAAACCCACCCCCCCTTGGGGCGCGGCCTGGCAGGCGGGGCCAGGCGCGCTTTTGCACCCACGGACAGGCCTTGAGCAGGCTCTCAGCCCTGCTCCGGGAAATCAGGCGGCTCGATGCCCCGCTCCTTGCCGCCGCCCAGCTGCCACCAGTCCACATGGCGGGTGCCCAGCATCAGCGCAGCCAGCATGGCGAACACAAGCAGCGCGCCCAGCAAGAGGGCGTTGTTTTCAGAAGCCAGCAGCCCATACAGCGCCGCGTAGAGCACGGCCACGTAAGCCGCCAGCGCCCCGCCGCGCTGCGCGCCGCCCAGCACGGCGCTGAAATACAGGCCCAGCAGCGCCACGCTGGCCGCCGCCGCGCCCGCGTAGGCCCAAGCGAAGGCCATTTTTTCCGACAGCGCCAGCAGCAGCAAGAAGAACACGGCGATCGACAGCCCCACCAGCCCGTACTGCACGGGGTGCAGGCGCAGGCGCTTGAACAGCTCCACCATGAAAGCGGCCATGATGACCAGCGCGATGAACAGGCCGCCGTACTTGGCCGCACGCTCGCTCATGGAATACACGTTCACGGGCTGCGTCAGCGTGACATCAAAAGTTTCCAGCCGCTCCAGGTTCGCCGCTTTTTCCTGCTTGAGCGCTGCGGCCAGCTGGGCGCGCGCCTGCGTGGTCAGGGAAGAGATGCGCCAGTGCGCCTCAAAGCCCGTATCGCTCACCGTGCGTTCAGCAGCCAGAAAGCGCCCGCCAAAGCCCGGGTGCGGCCAGGCCGATGAAAGCTGCGCCGTGGTGTCCTCGCCCAGCGGAGCCACGGCCAGATGGCTTTGGCCGGCCAGCGTCATATCCAGCACGTAGGGCAGCGCCTGCCCTTGCTGCCAGGTATCCAGCGCCTGGCCCGACAGCGCCGCCTGCACGCTGCCAGCGGCCAGCGCGGATTGCGCCGCGGCCCGGGGCAGCCCGCGCTCCAGCGTCAGCGCCTGCCCGGCGGCTTCAAGCTGCGGCGCGCCTTCCAGCCCGCGCAAATCAGACATGGACAGCACCAGCACCGGCGCGCCAGCTTCGCCGCCCACTTCAATTTGCGAGCCTTCCACGCTATGCGGCAGGCTGTCCACGTCAAACGGGGGAATTTCGCCCTGCACCTTGGCCGTCAGCCGGTAGAAAGGCACTTTGAAAATGCCCCGGTAGCGCTCTTGCGTGGCCAGCGCGCCCTGCATCGTTTGCGTTTTGGGGAACACGATGGCCACGTCCTGCCGCTGGCGCAACTCTTCGCCCGTGATCTGGCCCTTGTCATCGCGCACCGGCTCGCGCCAGCGCTCCACATAAGGCACCAGCAGATAAGGCGCGGCCAGCGTCTGCGCGCCCACATGGGTTTGCGCCAGCTCTTCAGCGGCGCTGCGCTGGCTGTCGCCGCGCTCGCGAATCAGCCCCAGAATTTCGCTCAGCGGAATGCACAGCACGAGCCACAGCACAAAGAGCAAAGCGGTTTTGGCCAGCAGCGAGTCGCGCCAGGCCGTCAGGCGCAAGGTCATGTTTTTTTCCTTTTCCGGTTCAAATGAGAGAGTCTGCCTGCCATCTGGCCGCGAGGGCAACAGCGCGGGAATCGGGATGGGCCGCAAGGCGAAAGCCGCAGACGGGCCTGACTGTCCGCAGACCGCCCGGGGCCGCGTTATTTGCATCTGAAAAACAGATGGCAAACAGACTCGACAAAGACCGCGATGATCGCGCCGTTTTGCGCGGAGGCGATGAAATTCGCCTTCACGCCAGCCGCACGCAGGCTTTGTGCGGCGGGCCGCTTCACATTGCCCTCAAACCACCCGCCTTCAAGGGCCGCCCGCGCAGTGCGGAGCATGCCCAATTCCACTCCTTCGCCTCTACAGACCCAAAACCCGAATTTGCTCCTCAATCAATAGCAATATGTCCTAGTGGAAAGAGCGCGGGAGCCGTTTTCCGGGGTCATGAATTTGCTCCTGTTTTTTAATGCCTGCATGCCTTTCTGTAAGCCTGCTCAAGACCAGAAATCGATTTTTTACCCTCAAGATTATTCCCTGCCCCATGCAAACCGTATAACCTGCCTTGCGGCATCAACCGTTGCTTCAACATTCAACGGAACAATGCCCCTCGGCGTTGCGTGCCCGACATTCAAGTTATACACAATCGGCAAATCCGGCTTGTTTATTTCGCTTATCAAGAGGCGCTTGTATTCTTCATAATGCACCTCATCCATTGGCTTTCCGGCAAGAACGCCATTTACAACTTCAAAAATGCCGGCCGCTTTCAATGTTTGCAGCATCTTTTGGTAGAGGTCAGGTTTGGCGCACTCTTCGCCTGATTCCAGAAGCAGTATTTTGCCACGCCAGTCATCAACACTCGGGAAAATATCATACTGGCGGCACAGGGCAGGGCTGTCATCATGGCGGGTATTGTCAAACATATCATATATTGTTTCAATGCAGCCGCCCAGGATTTTGCCGGAGAATACGGCATTGCCTTGCAACAATTCAAATCCGCGATTCGGATGCCGCACCCGTTTGACGCCAATTTGCGATTCATCAAATGCCGTGCGTTCAACATACCAGACATCGCTCGGGCGTATCTCTTGTATTGTGCCGGTTGCGAGCAATTCCTCAAAATACTTCCGCGAATAGGGCAGCATTTCATCTTCAAGCTCGCACACATCTGACAAAAATGACTGGCCATAAAACGTATGGATGCCTGCTTTATGCAGCATGAAATGATTCACCGTCGCATCGGAAAAGCCGAGAAAAATCTTTTGGCTATTTCTGGCTGCATGCAGCAATTCATCATGTCCAAACAAATGCGGCAGCAGCCGGTAGGCGTCATCTCCGCCAATGGCGCACAGTATCATGTCGACAGACGGATCACGAAAAGCATCCAGCAAGTCCTGCGCGCGGGCTTCGGGATGGCGTTTGAGAAACTCAATGCCCTTGCAGGCATTTGCAGCGGCAACCACTTCTATTCCGTATGAACGCAAACGCCTGAAGCCTATTTCTTTCTCGTGCTTCACAAACGGCTCGCCAAGCAAGCCCAGCGAAGGGCTGACAATAGCGATCTTTTTTACCCTCACAGGTTTTCTCCCAATATTTCTCCGGCATGCAGGGATTTCTTTTGTCTGCGGCAAACCCCTTAATATCAGCCCCGGCGCTTGCAGGAATTAAAATGGCTTTACTGTTACCATATGGATGATAAGGTTTAACAGTGAGGGGCCGCGAATCGGCATGGGCTGCAAAGCGCAGACCAGCCTGACTATCTGCAACACGGCAGCCCCGCCCAATACCACCCACGCTTTTTGCGTCCGCGCACAGACTTTGAACCGGCCCCGAACGCCGCCGCCACACCCGCTCCCTGCTTCGCTCATGCCTGCCCCAACCTCTTTCGCCCGCCGCCGCTGGCTCCGCGTTCTTGCCTGCGCGGCCGCCATCCTGGCCGCCCTGCCGCTCATGGCCTGGGCGCTGCTGCGCGCCGCACTCGCCCCGCAGGCGGGGGAATGGGCCGTCACCCTCGGCAGCGGCCCCTGGGCCATACGCGCCAGTGCCGTGCAACTGGCCTGGCTGGGCACCTCTCCCTGGCTCGGCCCGCAGCTTGACGGCCTGCAACTGCGCACCCGCTACGGCCCGCTGGATATCGCCTGGCTGCCCGCCCGGGGCAAGGGCTTGAACGAAGCGCCCATCCTCATCCTGCACTGCGAGCCTTGCGCACTGCCCCTGCCTGCCGCAGGCCGGCCCGCCCATGCCCTGCGCCTGCCCGCCGTCCAGCTTGCCCTCATGCGCGACCGCGTGCAGCACCTGCGCGGCACCCTCATGCTCGGCGCCAACCCGCTCACCGCGCCGCCCGCGTCAGACAGCTTGCCCGCCAGCCCGCAGCCGCCCCTGATCACCCTGTGGTGGCAGGCCGACCGCGCCCCGGAACAAGACGGCCGGGGCTGGCTGCTGCGCCTGCACGGCCCCGCCATTCCCGTGCGGGACTGGCTGGCCTTGCTGGGCGCGCCCGGCAGCGGCAAAACCAGCGGCACCCTGGCCCTGGACGCCGAACTGCCCATGCCCGGCCCCGCCAGCGCCTGGCGCGTGCGCTGGCGGCACGACGGCCCCTCGCCCTTGCCCGTGCGGGCCTTTCCCGCCTTTTTGCAGACCTGGCTGACCCGCCCGGCCAGCGCCCCGCCCAGCCTTCCCGCCCCAGCCCTGCCCGCTGGCGAAGACGACGACGCTGGCAGCGCCCCCGCGTAAGCGCCTGCACGCAATCTGTCCGCGAGTGCGGAAAGCGCAGATTGGGGCGCGGCCTCGGCCCACGCGCTTTTTTGCCCGCCAGTGCGGGGGATTGGCCCATCAAAAGCAGGAGCAAATTCAAGAGGCCAAAAACAGCGTTTGCGCACATTCCACCAGGACGTAACGCTATGAATACGGGAGCGAACTGAAGGCGGCTTTCCCTTTTCCGCCAGCGCGGGCGTTTCGTTCGTCAGGAACAGACGGGGTCAGGGGCGGGGTCAGGGGCGGGAGCGCTCTTCGTGCGGGCCGCGCCGGAGCTTGCGGCGTTGTTTCGCCTTGATGGCCGGGGCAGGCCGCTTCAAGCAAGACGCCGCCTGCATGCACATCAGAAAGAGGAGCGAATTCAAGGGCATGAAAACGGCTCTTGCGCCCGCAGCACTAGGACGTCTTGCTATGAATCAAGGAGCTGAACTGGCCCCTTGCCAAGCCCTCTGCCCTCTCCCTCAGAACCGGTTCAGAGCCTGACCGTGAGAGCAAAAGCGCGGGCCGGGATGGGCGGCAGGCAGCGCTTGCGGCCCAGCAAGGCGGCTGCAAGGCCCCAAAGCGCCCAAGGCTGCGCCTGTCGCTCCCTCAGGCGAACTTTGAGCCGGTTTTCAGTGCGGCAGCGTGCCTTGCACGCCCTCGGCCAGCCAGTTCATTTCCATGATTTGCTGATCCGTGAGCGTTTGCCCGGCGGGCAGCACTTCGCGGCCCGTGTTGTCGCGCAAGGGGCCGGCAAAAGGGTGCAGGCGGCCTGCGGCCATGTCGGCCTGGCGGGCAAGCACCTGCTTTTGCACGGCTTCGGGCACGCGCGGGCCGAAGTGGCCCACGCTGACCATGCCGTCTTTCACGCCGCCCCACAGGCGCTGGCTTTGCCATGTGCCGTCCAGCGCGGCTTGCAGGCGGCGCGTTTCGTAGTCGCCCCACTGGTGCGTCACGGCCAGCAGCTGCGCATCGGGCGCGGCCATGCGCATGTCGGAGTGGTAGGCCACGGCGAGCTTGCCGCGCTCCTGGGCGGCGGCCATCACGGCGGTCGAGCCGGTGTGAAAGGCCAGCACATCGGCGCCCTGGTTGATGAGCGTCATGGCCGCATCGCGCTCGCGCGGCGGGTTGAACCATTCGTTCAGCCACACCACCTTGACGCGCGCCTTGGGCGCGACGCTGCGCAGGCCCTGCGCGAAGGCGTTGATGCCTTGCAGCACTTCAGGAATGGGAAAACCGGCCACATAGCCGATTTGCCCGCTTTCGCTCATGCGGCCCGCCGCAATGCCGGCCAGATAGCGCCCTTCGTAAAAGCGGGCATTGGCCACGGCCACATTGGGCGCGGTTTGCAGGCAGGTCAGGCACTCGAATTTCACGCCGGGAAACTCCGCCGCCACCTTCATCACGGGCTGCATGTAGCCAAAGCTGGTGGTGAAGATGACGCGCTTGCCTTGCCGCGCCAGATCGCGCAGCACGCGCTCGGCGTCGGCGGCGTTTTCGGGCACATCAGGCACGGCGCTGGTTTGCACGCGCCCGCCCAGCGCGCGCTCGGCTTGCAAGCGGGCCTGATCGTGCTGGCGCGTCCAGCCCGCAGGCGGCACCACCGACATGTAAACCCAGGCGGCTTGCAGCGGCGCGCTTTCGGGCGCGCTCGCAGGCTGGGCCAGGGCAGATTGGGAAGAAGCGGCCAGCACAAGGCAGGCAACTGCGCAAGCCCGCACAGAAAGGGCAGCCGCACGTGCCCGCACAGAAAGGGAAAGCGCCGCGCGTGCCCTCGCAGAATGCGAAATCGCCGCGCGTGCCCTCGCGGCGGGGAGGTTTTTGTACATGGTTGTCCTCGACATGGCCCCGGATGAAATGAAAACCGCGCGCCAGCCGGGGCAAAGCTGGCGCGCGGGCGGCGGCGATTGTAGGCAGGCGGCGCTTTTGATGCCTTTTGCTTTCACGCACCGCAAAACCGCACGGCCTCAAAACCGCGCTGAAAAATGCACTCCACCGTCCGTGCGCTGATGGCTCCTTTGGTTGCAAGGCCCCGCAGCCTGCCAGCCGCCGTACCATCGCGGCCCTTTTCCTGACGCTCCCGCTGCCGCATGCAAGCCACGCCGCCTCTTTCTTTTCTCTGGCACGACTACGAAACCTTCGGGGCCAATCCGCGCCGCGACCGGCCGGCGCAGTTCGCCGCCATCCGCACCGATGCCGATCTGAACGAAACGGGCGAGCCGCTCATGCTGTACTGCCGCCCTGCGGCAGACGCGCTGCCCGAGCCTGAAAGCTGCCTGATCACCGGCATCACCCCGCAGCTTTGCGCGCAGCGCGGCCTGCCGGAGAGCGAATTTGCCGCCCGCGTGAACGCCGCGCTGGCCGAGCCGGGCACCGTGGGCGTGGGCTACAACAGCATCCGCTTTGACGACGAAGTCACGCGCCATCTGCTCTGGCGCAACCTTATCGACCCCTACGCGCGCGAATGGCAAAACGGCAATGGCCGCTGGGATTTGCTCGACGTGGCCCGCTGCGCCCACGCCCTGCGCCCCGAAGGCGTGCAGTGGCCCACGGGCGAAGACGGCCTGCCCAGCTTCAAGCTCGAACACCTGGCCGCCGCCAACGGCCTGGCGCATGAAGCCGCGCACGACGCCCTGTCCGACGTGCGCGCCACCCTTGCCCTGGCCCGCCTCATCCGCCAAAGCCAGCCGCGCCTTTTTGACTTCTGCCTGGCCCTGCGCAGCAAAGAGCGCGTGGCGCAAGAGATGGGCCTGCCCGCTGCCGTGGCCTCGGCGCGGCCCTTCCTGCACGTCAGCGGCATGTTCGGCGCGGCGCGCGGTTGCATCGCCCTCATGGCCCCGCTGGCCATGCACCCGGCCAACAAAAACGAAGTGCTGGCCTGGGACTTGATGCACGACCCCGCCGAGCTGGCCGCCCTCACGCCCGAGCAAGTCCGCCAGCGCCTGTTCACCCCCGCGCAAGAGCTGCCCGAAGGCACGCCGCGCCTGCCCATCAAGGGCGTGCACCTGAACAAGGCGCCCATCGTCATCGCCGCCCTCAAAACCCTGCGGCCCGAACAGGCGCGGCAATGGGGCATCGACTTTGCCCAGGCCCAAACCCACCTGGAGCGCCTGCACGCCCTGCCGGACTTGAGCGCGCTGTGGCAGCAGGTTCATGCCCGCCCCGAAGCCGCCGCCGTGGACGTGGACGAAGACCTTTATGGCAGCTTCACAAGCCGCGACGACCGCCGCCGCCTGGACGAGCTGCGCCGCGCCTTCAAGCCCGGCAGCAGCGAGCCGCCCCGCCTGCCCGGCTTTGACGACGCACGCCTGCACGAGCTGGTCTGGCGCTGGCGCGCCCGCAACCGCCCCGAAAGCCTCACGCCCGACGAGCAGCGCCGCTGGCGCGAACACTGCCAGGCCCGCCTGCTGCACGGCGCGGGCGGCGCGCTCACCCTGCAAAGCTACTTCGACCGCATCGACGCGCTGGCGCAAGCGCGCGAAGACGAGCGCTCGCAAGACATCCTCGGCGCGCTCTACGAATGGGGCGAAATGCTGGGCGAAGGGCTGGATGAAGCGGCCTGACCAGCGAAGCCCGCACCGGTTGTCTTTGCTTTCAGCGCATCCAGCGAGTTCACCGCAGCGAACGCCACCGCCTGCGCCAGCCCGAAATGCTTGTGTCCGCATGCAATCTTGAGGCGTTCATCCCGGCGCAGGTTTTTGTTTGCCGTACTGAACTTGGTCTCCGCCACAAAAAACACGCGCGCGCCGTTCTGAAACACCACTGCCCAATCCGGGTTGTAAGTGCCCAGCGGCGTATCTATCCTGAAGCGGCCCGGCAGCTTGAAGAAAAAGCGCACGCGCTCATCCAGTGCGCAGTCGCGGGCAAAGTCGCTTTCCACCTGGCTGTCGCTGATCACGCAGTCAAACGGCGCGGCTGCCGCATCTGTATTCAGCGGCTGCGCCTGCATCAGCGTTTTGCTCAAAGGCGGCGCGTTTGCGTCACCCGCTGGCGGATACACGCTGCTCGAAAAAACCTCTACCGGATCAAACAGCGTCATTTCATATTGACTATCCACCTTGTGATATTGAATGCCTTGCACCTGCAATTCATTCAAAGTATCTTTCAGGGCCGCCACTGTCATATCCAGAAACGCTTGCGGATTCACCATCAATTCATCCAGCCGCCCGCACCGGTCAAGAATGGAAAACAAGCTGGCGCGGCTCATGTGAACACGCTCCTGAATATAGGCATACACATCCGGCACTATCACAGGAAAATCCGCATTCCTTCCATTCACGCCGCAGGCCACGCCCGCCACGCCCGCTTCATTCATCACGATTTTCCCACGGCTGGCCTGCACGCCCGGCCTGGCCACCGGCGGATATTGCTGCCGGTCAGACAAAGCCTTCACGCATTCGTCAATCAGCTTTCTTGAATCAAGCTCTACACTGTAGCGCGTCTGGTAATTGATTTTCTGCCAGATGGCTTCAAACAACGCCTGCTCTTTGGAATCGAGCAATTTGCGCTTTACGCACGCCTTCTTGCGGGCATTTTGTATGCGCCCTTCAAAATGAATGCCGGTATCTTCTTCAATTTCGGCCTGCAAGGCGCTGGCAAAGCTCTCATAGCTTTCGTTGGCGATAACGGTCAGTATATTGATGGCCTTGTCCTGCACGCGCGCGCCATTTGCATTCACGCAAAGGCGCAGGCCACGGCCTATTTCCTGGCGTTTTTTCAGCGCGCTCTGCGTTTCATTCAGCGTGCAAATCTGAAACACATTGGGATTGTCCCAGCCTTCACGCAGCGCCGAATGGCTGAAAATGAATTGCAGCGGCTCATCCGGCGAAAGCAGCCGCTCCTTGTCGCGCATGATGAGCGCGTAGGTGTCGTCATCTTTCGCGGTATTGCCGCCCGTGTCTTTCCACTCGGTGCGCGCCTGGCTGCCTCTGCCTTTTTTGTCGCCTGAAAAATAGCCGCCATGCACCTGGCCGGCATCATGCGCAATCAGGCCCTGATATTGCGGCATGGCGGCATGGCGGGCAAATATTTCCTCAAACCACTGCGCAAATGGGCCGGGTTTCTGCCCGTTTTCGTCGTACTGGCGGTAATTGGCCACCTTGTCAATGAAAAACAGGCTCAAAACCTTGATACCCAAAGGCTTCAGCTTCTTCAGCTTTGCAAAATGCGCCGCCACGGTACGCTCGATCTGGTAGCGCATCACCTCGTCTTTCAGCGCGTCTTGCCGCTCGCCCAGGCGCAGCACGCGTCCGCCGGAAAATTCAATTTCATCCCCGCGAATATCGTTCAGTTTATAGCCTTCACGGTACGCCTCGCGCCCGTTTGATTTTTCATGCAAATCATCGCCAGGCCGAATGCGTATTTCCTTGCGCAGCACGCCGTTTTTGCCATTCACATCCATGCGCACGCGCGCGTTCATGCTTTTGGCGCCTGCGCCGATTTCCAGCAGCTCGATATACGCCTGATTATGGCCGTCATGGCCCGTTACGCCATCCACTTCAATCTGCTTGACCAACCCCATGTCATAAGCCTGAACAGGGCCTAGCGAATACAGCAGGTTGTATGTGTTTCTATGCGTGGCCGAATAACGAAGCGTGCAAATCGGATTCAAATCCAGCAGGGCCTGCCGGCGAATGTCCGTCTCAAAATTCTGCGGTTCATCCACAATCACGATGGGCCGCACGGAGCGGATATATTCAATGGGCGCAAAGGCGCGCTCGCCCTGCTGCCTGATTTTGTTGCCATCCTTGGTGAAACTGTCGATATTGATCACCAGAATACTCAATGCGTCGCCTTGCGCGAAGTGGCGCAAATCATTCAGGCGGCCACTGTCATAAAGCATATGCACGCAAGGCACATGGCCATAATCTTGCGCGAAATGATCGCGCGTGACGGCCAGGTTTTTCATGGCGCCTTCGCGTATGGCCACGCTGGGCGTCACGATCACGAATTTCCTGAAACCGTATACCTTGTTCAGCTCGTAAATGGTCTTGATGAAGGTGTAGGTTTTGCCCGTGCCGGTTTCCATTTCCAGCGTGAAATGGGGGCAAAACCATTCTGTTTTTCCTTCATTTCTGCGATCAGCCGCCAGCTTTTCAATCACGGGCATGGGTTTCCGGCCCTGTTTTTCCTGCTCTTCCGCCATTGCCCTTTGTATTTTTTGCACGTTCTGCGAAATCTGTTCTTCCGTCAGCAAAAGCTGGTTGGCAATGCTGCCATCGGGCGCATATTCCACGCTGCCCGAAGTCTGTTGCAGGCGAAAGCCGGGGCTGCTGATAGGCTGGCCTTCAAAAGCCTGCACCACAGCGCTCACGGCGCGGGTTTGATAATCCTGCGGCGTGAATTGCAAACGCAAGCCGCCCGGCAGAGTCGCTTTGTTTTCATTCATGGCGGCGCCTTTCAAATCACGGTCAGGGCAATACCCAGCCCCTGCAATTCCAGTTGCAAATTGGCCAGTTGCTCGTCCGCCTTTTCGCCCGTAAAGCAGGAATTGAGCAAGACTACTTGCGCCGGGCGCGCTTTGGCGATTTCGTCCTTCAATGCGGACTGATAGGGTTCAAAGCACAGCCAAAGCTCCCGGTTGTCATTGAGCAAAACGCGGTGAACCGTGAGGCCCGCCACGGTTTCGGATTTGGCAATGGCCTGCACGCCCAATGCGCCCAGGCCCATTTTCAAAAGCAGCTCGGCCAGCATGGCCGTTTGCGCGTCGGTTTTTTCCTCTTTTTCCGCGTGCCGGAACATTTCCAGTTGCTCGCGCAAGGCGGCGCCATTGGCCACATCGGCGCGCCAGACCTTGAAGCAACTGGGCGACAGCGTGAATTGGGCGCAAGCCTGATTTTGCGTTTCGGCGGATTTTTCCTTTTTCAGTTTTTCAATCACCTTGGCTATGCGCGCGCGGGTAATGTCGGCAATCGTGCGATAACCGGCCTTGTAGGCTTCGGTATTTTCTTCCAGTTTTTCGGGGAATTGCACGCAAATGCATTGACGATGGCCGCCGTCTTCCAGATTAAGTTCCATCACCGCTTGCATGGTGGTTCCGGAGCCGGCGAAGAAGTCGAGAATCAGGCTATCGGATTGTGTTGCCAGATTCAATAAATACTTGATCAAACCTGTTGGTTTTGGTGTATCGAAAATCTCTCTCGGTAAACCCAAATTGGCAATTTCATCTTTTGCCGTGGCCAAACTACCGCAATCCGTCAGTAAATTGTAATATACGTTTTTTGATTGCGAGTAGTCATCAGGGCGTTTTATTACATAAACTTTCTTTTTCTCGTCATCAAAATACAGCCTGTTTTCCTTGATCAATTCTTCAATCTTTTCTTTTCCCAAGGTCCAGCGCATGCCACTGGATGGATAAAACAATTCTTTCGTTTTCTGATTTTTTATTCCGAAAAGCATCGTGGGACGTTCATAAATTCCGGAATTGGTTTTTTCAATTCCCTCAAGGTTGTATTCAGAAATCTCATCTTCATATTTGTATACCCTGTCCATATTCCTGTAATTAAATATGCCTGCCGCTTTCTTCCTGAAGTAACAAAGAACATGTTCTGTCAAACAACCCAGAATTTTTTCGGTGTTGCCTGCTCCACCTTTTTTCTTCCAGACGATTGATTCAAAATTATCTTCTCCAAATATCTCATCACAAAGCAGCTTCAAATTCGCCGCCTCATTGTCATCTATGCTGATGAAAATCACGCCGTCGTCGCGCAGCAGGTTGCGCGCCAGATACAGGCGCGGATACATCATGGAAAGCCAGGCGCTGTGGTAGTGGCCGTTTTCTTTTGTGTTTTTCTTCCACAGGCTTTGCCGGTTGAGAAAACCGGCTTCGTTTTTATCGCCAGTGCGGCGCTGGTATTCGGCGAGCGTTTCCGAATAATCGTCGGGGTAAACGAAGCTGTCGTTGCCGGTGTTGTACGGCGGGTCGATGTAAATCATCTTCACCTTGCCGTAATAGCTTTTTTGCAGGATGCGCAGCACTTGCAGGTTTTCGCCCTCGATGAGCATGTGCGGCGCTTGCGGCGGGTTGCCGGCGCCGGGCAGCAGGGTGTCGCTGGTGGTTTGCTGGATTTCGCGGCGGGCGGCAGCCTTGCCCGCCCAGCCCAGTTCGTAATGCTCTTGCGCGGCGGGCGGATCGGGTTGGTCAGGCTTCAGCAGTTGTTGCAGGCGGCGGATGTCGATTTGCCCGTCGCTGATGGCTTCAGGCGCGGCTTGCCGCAGCAGCGCCGTGAGGGTGCGGGCGCGCTCTTTCAGCGCATCGGCGCTGAAGCCCGGCGCATGCGTCAGGCTGTTGGCTGTTGGCTGTTGGCTGTTGGCTGTTGGCTGTTGGCTGTTGGCTGTTGGCTGTTCATATTATAACTCATAACTCGTTGATTTAAAAAGGAAAAATTCCATTTCGGCGCGTGGCGGAGCCGATTTTGCAACAAATTTTGACGCGCTCAGGCCAGCAGCGTCAGGCTCTGGTCGGCGCTGACGAGCACGCGGCCCGCTTGTGCGTCCATGCACAGGGGCGTGCCGTGCAGGCGCAGGCGCTGCGCGGGCTGGAGCAGGTTGGTCAGCCATAGCGAGCCGGGGGCGTCGCCGGCTTCGGTCAGGGCCAGCACGCTGGCGCGGGTGGCGGCGGCCAGCGCCAGGCAGCGCTCGTCCGCAAAGCGCAGCTCCTGCCAGGGCGCGCCGCCGTCCAGCCCGCCTTCTTTCACATAGAACGCCTGCCGCTGGAATGACGCCGCCGCCACCACGCATGCGCCGCCCGCCAGGGTGATGAAGGCGGGTATGAGCATGTCGGTGCCGGGCAGCGCGGCAATTTCCAGGCTGCGCAGGCGGCTGCATGCGCTGCCGCTGAGCAGCGCCAGCGCGCGGCCCTGTCCGCCTCCCTTGCCACGTTCCGCACGTTCCGCACGCGCCACGCCTGCCACGCAGATGCCGCCCGCGCTGCCGTAGGCGACGCAGGGCCACATGCCTTCGGGCAGCGGGGCTTCGTCCAGCAGCTGGCCGCTGGCCAGGTCCACTTCGGCCAGGCAGCCGGGCTGGCCTGTATGCCCTGCATGGCCGCCGCCCTGCGCCGCCGCTTGCGGCTTGAGCAGCAGCACGGCGCGGCCCGTGGCGGGGTCCACGTCCATGCTGCGGATGGCCATGCCGCCCATGCCCAGCGAGTGCGCCAGCGCCAGGCCGTTTTCGGCGTCCCACACGTCGAGCCGCGCGCCGGCTTCGCCCGCCGCGCACAGCCAGCGGCCATGCCAGCGCAGGGCGGCCGGGTGCGTGTCGGCCTGCGCCGAGGAGGGAACGGCCTGCGCGGTGACGTTTTCCAGATCCACCACGTGCAGCCCGCCGCCGCCGGGCGAGGCCAGTGCGGCATGGGCGCAGTGCGCGTCTACCGCCACGGCGGTGGCGGCGAAAGGCAGGGGAATGTGCACAACGGGGTTCATCGGCGGGCGATTTTCGGGCATGGAATCTGGCGCGCAGCGGGCGCAAGGCAGCCGCAAGAGGGGCGCGGCGCAGGGCGGGCGGGCCGTGCGCCGCTGCTGAAAAAAGAGCGGCCTGCGCCCGCTGCGCCTGGGTTTGCGGGCGGTTGCCGGCGCACGAGCGGCCTGTTCCAGCGGCCTTTGGCGGAAGGCAGGCAGGCGGCCAGCGGCCAAGCCGTCTGCCGCCAAGGCGCTACGGGGGCCGGGGCGATGCCGTGGCCTTTGATGGCCGCTCGTCAGAATCTGTCCAACGCCTGCAATGCCTGCAACGCCTGTCTATGGGCATGGGCGCCCAAGCGCGGCCTCGGGCGGCCTGCCGGGCGCGTGGCGCTGGCTACGCTGGCTTGGGCGGCAGGCAGGAGATGGATGTGGAGAGTGCTTCAATTCAGCTCCTCTATCCATAGCATGACGTCCTAGTGAAAAGAGCGCAAGACGGCTTTTTATGCCCTTGAATTAGCTCCTTTTTTTGATGCCCTTTGGCCAAGTGCAGAGGCATTGCGGGCTTGAGCGCCTGTTCGCAGGCGACAGAGCTTGTTCAGAAAAGCCAGCCGGTTTCGGCTGGCGCGGCGGCCGGGGCGCTGGCGGGCGCGCCCGCCTTGCGCAGCGTGCCCACGCGCACGCCCAGCAGGCGCAGGCGCGCCGTGAGGTCCACGCGCTTGAGGCATTGGCCGGCCACCTGGCGGATGCGGCGGGCGTCTTGCGTGTAGCTCTCTACGGTGGTGTCGCGCGTGGCGGTTTTGAAGTTGGCGTAGCGCAGTTTGATGCCGATGGTGCGGCCTTCGTAGCCTTTGCGGGCCAGGTCGCTGGCGACTTGCTCGCACAGACGGGTGAAGATGGCGCCCAGCTCGGCGCGGTCGGCCACGGCGTGCAAATCGCGCTCGAAGGTGGTTTCGCGGCTCATGCTGACGGGTTCGCTGTGGGTGGTGACGGGGCGGTCGTCACGCCCCCAGGCGGCGTCGTGCAGCCAGGCGCCGTGGGTGGGGCCGAAATGGCGCATCAGCCACAGGCGCTCGCGCGCGGCCAGCTCGCCAATGGTGCGGATGCCCAGCGCTTGCAGGCGCGCATCGAGCTTGGGGCCGATGCCGTTGATCTTGCGGCACGGCAGCGGCCAGATGAGCGGCTGCAAGTCGGCTTCGCGCACGATGCTGATGCCGTTGGGCTTGTTGAATTCGCTGGCCATTTTGGCCAGCAGTTTGTTGGGGGCCACGCCGATGGAGCAAGTCAGGCCCGTGGCCTCGAAGATGCTTTTTTGCAGCAGCCGCGCGAGCACGCGCCCGCCTTCGCGCTGGCCGCCGGGCACGTGGGTGAAGTCGATGAACACTTCGTCGATGCCCCGGTCTTGCATGACGGGGGCGATTTCAAGGATGACGGCCTTGAAGGCGCGCGAGCAGCGGCGGTATTCGTCAAAGTCCGCCGGCAGCAAAAGGGCTTGCGGGCACAGGCGCGCGGCTTTCATCAGGCCCATGGCCGATCCCACGCCGAACTGCCGCGCCGCGTAGCTGGCGGTGGTGATGACGCCCCGGCCTGCATAGCTGGCCAGGCGGGGAAAGAAGTCCACGGGCACGGCGGCCATGTCAGCGCCCGTCCAGCGCCTTTCGGGGTAGCGCGCATTCAGCTCTTGCAGCATGCGCGCTTCGTTGCGCCGCCCGCCGCCGATGACCACGGGCAGGCCCTTGAGCTGCGGGTAGCGCAGCCATTCGACGCTGGCATAAAAGGCGTCCATGTCCAGATGGGCGATGCGGCGCGGCAGGGCCTCGCCCGCCGGGGCGGCGTCAAAAGCGGCGTCAAAAGTGGCATCAGGGAGCGCGGAGGGCATGACTTGCAGAGACTGTTCATGTTCTGGCCGTGAGGGCTGAAAGTGCGCAACCGGAATGAGCTGCAAGGCGCAGATGGGCCTCGTGGTCCATCAAGAATTTGCAGCGCCGCAAAGCGCCCGATTCCGCGCTTTTCGCGCCCACGGGCAGATTGTGAACAGCTTCCTAAAATTGCCGCCCATGCTTGACGACCGCTCCCGTGTGCTGCTGAAGGCGCTGATTGAGCGCTACATCGCCGAGGGGCAGCCCGTTGGCTCGCGCACGCTTTCGCGCGCGGCGGGGCTGGATTTGTCGCCCGCCACCATTCGCAACGTGATGAGCGATCTGGAAGCGCTGGGCCTGATTGCCAGCCCGCACACCTCCGCCGGGCGCGTGCCCACGGCGCGCGGCTACCGGCTGTTTGTGGACACCATGCTCACCGCGCGCCCCGCCAAGGCCGCGCCCGATGACGCGCCCGCCGAGCGGCTTGCCGAATGGCCGGCTGAATGCCCCACGGAGCTGCCCGCCGGCCAGCCCCGGCAGGTGATTGCCAGCGCCGCGCAGCTGCTCTCCAGCCTGTCGCAATTCGTGGGCGTGGTGCAGGCGCCCAGGCGTTCGTCCGTTTTCCGCCACATCGAATTCGTGCGCCTTTCCGAGCGGCGTGTGCTGCTCATCATCGTCACGCCCGATGGCGACGTGCAAAACCGCGTGCTCTTTACCGAAGCCGGGCACACGCAGGCCCAACTGGCCGAAGCGGCCAACTACCTGAACGCGCACTACGGTGGCATGGCCATCGAGCAAGTGCGCGAGCGCCTTCAGCAGGAAGTGGAAACGCTGCGCGGCGAAGTCGCCCAGCTCATGCATGCCGCTGTGCAAGCCGGCAGCGAAGCCATGCACCAGGCGCAAGGCGACGTGGTGATTGCCGGCGAGCGCAACCTGCTGGCCGTCAGCGACTTTTCCAGCGACATGAACCAGCTGCGCCGCGCGTTCGATCTGTTCGAGCAGAAAACCCAGCTCATGCGCCTGCTGGACACCTCCAGCCGCGCTGCCGGCGTGCGCATCTTCATCGGCGGCGAAAGCCAGACCGTGCCGGTGGAAGACCTCTCCGTGGTCAGCGCCCCTTACGAGGCCGACGGGCAGGTGGTGGGCACTCTGGCCGTCATCGGCCCCACGCGCATGCCTTACGACAAGGTCATTGACATCGTGGACATCACGGCCCGCCTGGTCAGCAATGCCTTGAACACGCAGGGCTGCCGCTAGAATTCGCGCCCTTCATCCGTTCTCGGAACAGATTCTCAAAAGGGGGCGTTAGCTCAGTTGGTCAGAGCAGGGGACTCATAATCCCTTGGTCGTTGGTTCAAGTCCAACACGCCCTACCAGTCAAATCAAGGGGTTGCGCGCTTTCGCAACCCCTTTTCTTTTGCGGCGCGGCATGAATCCGAAGCGCCCCTTTTGCCTGCGCCCCAAATGGGCAGAGCCGGGCAGGCGGACACAGCCCAGCTCCTTGATTCATAGCATTGGGTCCTAGTGGAATCTGCGCAGAACGGCTTTTTATGCCCTTTGAATTTGCTCCTCTTTCCGATGCTGTTCAGCGGGCCATTGCGCCGCCAGACGCACCACTTCGCCAATCACCAGCAAGGCAGGCGGCTTGACGGCGTGGCGGCGCGCCGTTTCGGGCAGATCGGCGAGGGTGCTGAACCACACCTGCTGCTGCGGACAGGTCACGCGGTGAACGAGCGCCGCTGGCGTGGCGGCGGCAAGGCCGGCGGCCTGCAATTCGCGGGCAATGGCCTCCAGCCCCGTCACGCCCATGTAGATGGCCACGGTCTGCTGGGGCTGGGCCAGCGCGGGCCAGTTCAGCCGCACGCTGTGATCCTTGAGATGGCCGGTAACGAACACGCAGCTTTGCGCGAAGTCGCGGTGCGTGAGCGGAAAGCCCAGCGCGGCCGCTGCGCCCAGCGCGGTGGTGATGCCCGGCACCACTTCCACGCTGATGCCCAGCGGCAGCAGTGCCTGCATTTCTTCCCCGCCCCGGCCAAACACGAAGGGATCGCCCCCTTTCAGGCGCGCCACGCGCAGACCCGACAGGGCCTTGTCAGCCAGACACTGGCAAATGGCCTGCTGCGTCCAGGAGTGATGGCCGGGCCGCTTGCCCACGTTGATACGCTCTGCGCGCGGCGGCACGAAGTCAAGAATGGCGGGCGACACCAGGTTGTCGTGCAGCACCACGTCGGCCTGTTGCAGCCGCCGCAGCGCGCGCAAGGTGAGCAGCTCGGGGTCGCCCGGCCCCGCGCCAATGAGCGCCACGCCACCCGGCGGCAGGGGGGCGCTGGCGTGCAGGCGCAAAAGCAGATCGCCAGAAATGGCTGACCCGCCATCGTGGGAAATCATCATTTTGTAACTTGACACAAGTCAATTTTGAAGACCGATCATCAGGCGGCGCGCGATGATATGCAAACTCTTCCCCTAGAATTTAAGCGCCCTTATTCCTTTTTCAGTATGCAGACCTTGCGCACGCTCACCCGCATGAACCGGCTAGCCCGGTTGGCGCTGGCGTGGTTTGCGCTGACGCTGGCGGTGGCGGGGTTTTCGCCCATCGTCCACCCCAAGCCCATGCAGCTGGTGTGCGCCGCCGATGGGGCGTACTTCGTCACTGAAAACGGCGAGAAATTTGGCGAAAGCCTGCATCACCACACACTGGATTGCGCCATGTGCCTGGCAGTCATGCTGCCCACGCCATTTGCGCACGTTTTCGAGCCCAGCCCCGTGCCCCAGGGGCAGCTCATTGCGCTGAAGCCAGCGCCACGGACCGCCGCTCTGGCGGGGCCGCCACTGCCTGCGCGGGGGCCTCCTGCAGGCGAGGCGTCCGTGGCGGGTTAGCGCAGGCTTTCTATACGCCTGCCGCGCTTTCCGACCCCTGGCGCACAGGCGTATCTCTCTTTCGTTTCTGTGGATGCGCTCGCCCGCCCGGCCGCCTTGCAGCCAAGCACACATGGCCCGCCTTTCGAGGCCATTTTTTTTGCTCTGCAACGCGTCTTTTCCTTTTTTCATGTTCAACCTCTCTGTTTTTCGCCTCCACCCTGTGGCGATGGGTGCGGCTCTGGCACTGCTGTGCGCGCCTGCCCTGGCCCAGTCCTCTGAAGATGCCCGCGCCCCGCGCGACGGCAAGAAATCCGAAACCCAGGCCGCCCTGCCAGAAGTCGTCGTGGACGACTCCGCGCAGACGCAGCCTGCCAAAGTCCTGCTGGACACGCCTTCCTATACCGGCAGCCGCCTGGGGCTGACGGCGCGGCAGACGCCTGCCGTCGTCACCGTGGTGGACCGCGCCAGCATTGAGGCGCGCGGCGCGCGCACCACGCAGGAAATGCTGCAAGGCGTTCCGGGCGTCACCGCCAGCGATTCGCCCGGCGCCATCCGCTCCAGCTACCGGGGCTTCACGGGCGCTTCCGTCAATCACCTCTTCAACGGCATCAACGTGCAATACAGCATTGCCGCCCGCCCGGTGGACAGCTGGATTTACGACCGCGCCGAAGCCATCGGTGGCGCTTCCAGCTTTCTGTACGGCGCGGGCGGCGTGGGCGGCACGGTGAACTACGTCACCAAAACCGCCGAGCGCACCCCCATCACCGAAGGCCGCCTGCGCCTGGGCAGCCACCGCCTGGGCGAAGCCAGCGTAGGCCTGAACCGCCGCATTGCAGGCGAGGGCGCGCGCCACGGCGACCACCACCTGCGGCTGGACGTGAACCACCGCCGCGCGCACAGCCATGTGGAAGGCATGCAGTCGCGCGCCACGCAAATTGCCACTTCGCTGCTGAGCGACCTCACGCCCGCTCTCTCGCACCTGCTGGCGTATGAATACCAGACCGAGCACGTGGACCGCCCCTACTGGGGCACTCCGCTGCTCCAGCCCGTGGGCGCAGTGGGCCGCATTGACCGCTCCACGCGCTTCAAGAACTACAACAGCATCGACGGCGTCTATGCCCAGCGCGTGCAGTGGCTGCGCTCCGTGACCGAATGGCAGGCCAGCAGCGCCTTCAGCCTGAAAAACACCTTCTACGCCTATGACGCGCGGCGCGACTACCGCAACGTGGAGGTCTATTCGTTCAACGACACCAACACCGCCGTGCGCCGCGTGGACGCCCTTTTGCAGCGCCATGAGCAGCGCCTGGTGGGCAACCGTATTGACGGCGTATGGAAAAGCGCCATCGCGGGCCGCGCCAGCGACTGGGCTTTTGGCCTGGACATCAGCCACAACCGCCAGACGCGCTATCCGAAATACGACGATGACTACGTGAGCATCGTCGATCCCTGGAACTTCCAGACCGAGCGCTTCTTCACCATTCCGGGCCTCTCCCCCACGCTCGTGCCGCTGCGCACCAACCGCGTCAAAACCCTGGCGCTGTATGCCGAAAACCGCACTGCGCTCGTTGACGGCCTGCATCTCGTCACGGCCCTGCGGCATGAGCGCCTGCGGCTGCACCTGACCAACCACGGCCGCGTCACCGCCAGCAACCCTGCCACCCTCAGCCGCAACTACCACCCCACCACCGGGCGGCTGGGCCTGGTGTGGGACGCCTCGCCCGGCATGACCTTCTACGCCCAATACGCCACGGCCGCCGATCCGCCAGCAGGCATTCTCACCACCGCCTCCGCCGACGCCCTGCTCAACTACACCGACCTCACCAAGGGCCGCCAGTTCGAGGCTGGCGCCAAGTTCAGCTTCTGGAACGGGCAAGGCGCGGCCACCCTCGCCGCCTACCACATCACGCGCAAAAACCTTGCCACGCAAGACCCCAACAACCGGCGGCTGACCCTGCTCGTGGGCCAGCAGTCCTCGCGCGGCGTGGAAGCGGCCATCAGCCTGCGCCCCACGCCCAGGTGGCTGCTGGAAGGCAACATAGGCCATTCACGCGCCAAGTACGACAGCTTCTACATCAACGGCGTCTCCATGGCAGGCAAACGCCCCGCCAACTCGCCCGACACCATCGCCAACCTCTGGGTCACCTACGGCATCACCCCCGCGCTCAAAGCCAGCGCGGGCCTGCGCCACGTCAGCAAGATTTACGCCGACGCGGCCAACACCCTGCACTGGCCCGCCTACACCCTGCTTGACCTGGGCCTGAGCTGGCAGATGCGCCCCGGCGCCACGCTGGACTTTCGCGTGCGCAACGCCACCGACAAGGTCTATGCCACCGAAATGGGTTCAGGCAAAAACATGGCCTACCTCGGCGCGCCCCGTGCGTTTGATCTGACGCTGCACCTGTCCTTCTGACCCGGCCAAAGCGCCCAGGTGCGGGCGTTCATTCCGCTCGCGTCTTGCTCCGCCCTTTGGTTTTGCTCCTTTAATTGGAGCATGAGGTCCTGGTGGAAAGGGCGCGAGAGCCGTTTTTAACCCCGCTAAATCCGCTCCTTTTTCAATGAACATGAGCGGCCTACGCGCCGCGAAGGAATTGCCATGCGAGTTCACCCCGCCTCCTGCGTCCTGAGCGCCGCCCTGTTGGCGCTGCCTGCCGCCGCACAGAACCTTCCGCAAAAACACCCGCAGCGCCCTTTCTCAAATGCTTCTTCCTATGCCGAGGCCAGCCTGCCCGCCGTCACCGTTGCGGCCAGTGGTGTGGAGGATGGCGCAGACGATGGCGATGCCCTGGCCCGCCGCACCGTGCCGCTGGAATCGGCGGCGGCCACCGCCTCGCGGCTGGAGGCTCCCATCAAGGACATTCCCGCTAGCGTTGAAGTGCTGGGCCGGGCCGCCATGCAGTCGCGCGGCGACCGCACCGTACTCGAAGCAGCCGAAAAGGCGGCGGGCCTGAGCGCCAGCCATACCCCCGGTTCGCCCGGCTCCTTTTCGGCGCGCGGCTTCGCTGGCGGCGTGAGCTGGCTCTACAACGGCCTGCCTATTCCGGGCGGCACGGGCATGTCCAGCCGCCTGCTTGACACCGGCAACCTCGCCCGCATCGAAGTGCTGCGCGGCCCCTCTTCCGTGCTGCATGGGGCCTGGGGCACGGGCGCGGTGGTGAACCTCATCACGCGCGAAGCCAGCTTCGAGCGCCAGCGTCCGGAGCTGGATTACAGCCTGGGCAGTCACCGCGCCCACCGCCTGCACTTAGGCGCGGGCGGCGCGCTCAAGGCGGACACGCTGGCCTGGCGGCTGGACTACGCGGGCGCTCATGCCCACAGCCCCGTGCAGGCTGAGCGCACGGTCAAAAACCAGCTCAACGCCTCGCTGCTGGCCCGCTTCAGCGCCCGCCTGCGCCTGACGCTGGCACTGGATCACGCCAGCGACAACGCCCGCAACGTCTATTACGGCACGCCCCTGATCAATGGCCGCCTGGCCGGAGCGCTGCGCCACATCAACTACAACCAGCTTGAAGATGGCATCTTCAAGGCGCGCAACACTTGGCTGCGCGTCCACCTGCAATGGGACGCCGCCCCCGGCTGGCAAGTGGACGGGCGCCTCTACGCGCTCAAGGGCTTCAGCGACTGGCGCAATATCGAAAACTTCGCCTGGCTGGGCGGCGGCGCTCCGGCCAGCCAGCGCGTGCAGCGCTCTTCATGGGTGAATCTGGACCACCACCGCGACCTCATCGGCGGCCGGCTTGACGTGCTGCGCCGCAACCAGATCGCGGGCCGCCCCAACCGCCTGCTGGCGGGCGTGGACCTCAGCCGCCTGCAATTTGCCTCCTGGCGCAACGATTTCGGCGGGCGCGATGAAGTCAGCGCCTGGCAGCCTCCCGTCACCCGCTTCGGCAGCGTGGGCCGCGCCAAGACGCCCGCACGAGAAACCACCGTGCGCCAGGCCAGTCTTTATCTGGAAGACCTGCTGGAAATCACCCCGCAACTCAAGCTCATGACCGGTCTGCGGCACGAACGCATTCAGGGCCGCTGGCTCTGGCTGGACCGCAGCGGCCACCCGCAGGCGCGCAAAACGCACCGCTACACCGCCTGGCGCGCAGGCGTGGTGTATGAGGCTGTGCCGGACCTGCACCTTTACGCATCGCTGTCCACTGCTGCCGAGCCGGGCGGCACCCTGCTGCTGGCCAACCCCCAGCAAAGCCAGCTGCGTCTGACCACGGCCCGGCAAGCGGAAATAGGCGTCAAGCAATCGCTCTGGGAGGGCAGGGGCGAGTGGACGGTGGCGCTCTACGACATCCGCAAGCGCAACGTTTTCGTGCCTGACCCGCAGCGCCCCGCCGACCGCATCGCCATTGGCCAGCAGTCTTCGCGCGGACTGGAACTCACTGCCGCCTGGCGGCCCGCGGCACAGTGGCAGCTACAGGCCAACGCTGCCTGGGTGCGGGCGCGCTATGACGACTACCAAAGCGGCAACCCGCCCGTCTCCTACAACGGCCATCGCCCGCCCATGACGCCCGCCCTCGCCCTCAACCTTGGCCTAGGCTGGCGGCCCGCTCCCGCCTGGCAGTTCGACGCCTGGCTGCGCCGCCTCTCGCGCGTGTACGTGAACGACGCCAACACCGCCACCTTGCCCGCCTACGCCACGCTTGATCTGTCAGCCGCCTGGCAAGCTAGCCCGCAGACCGAAATCACCTTTCGCGTGCGCAACGCCACCAACGCCCTGTATGCCCACGCCGTGTACTACAGCGGAACACAGGCCATGCTGGCGCCGCCGCGCAGCTATGAAATCGGCGTGAAATGGCGTTTCTGAATAACGTCTGCCAAGGCCCTCATGAACTTTCACCCCAAACGCTGGCCGTTCCTCGTTCACCGCTGGCTGGGCATTGCCCTGAGCTGGCTGTTTGTGTGCTGGTTTGTCTCCGGCATGGTCATGATGTATGTGGGCCACCCCAAGCTCACCGAAGCCGAGCGGCTGGCGCACCTGCCGCCGCTGCAAGGGCAGGCGGTGCTGTCGCCGCAGCAGGCGCTGGAGGCGGCGGGCGTGCATCAGCCGCTGGCTGCGTTGCGGCTGGCCGCTGCCAGCGGCGCGCAGGCGGTGTATTTCGCCACGCCTGACACGGACGGCCGCATGGCGGGCCGCAAACCGCAGTCTGTGCCGCCCATTCTGATCGACGCGCACACCGGCCAGCGGCTGGATTCGCAGCCGTTCGACGCCCGCCACGCCCTGGCCAGCGCCGCTGCGTGGGCAGTTGAAGAGGCCGCCGCCGAATCAACGCAAGCGCCGCCCGCTGCCGTCTCCTATCTGGGCCTGGTGGAAGAAGACGCCCACACCCATTCCGCCGCGCTGGACGCGCACCGCCCGCTGCACCACGTGCAGCTGCATGACGCGGCGGGCACGCAGCTGTATGTCTCCAGCCGCACGGGCGAGGTCGTGCGCGACGCCACGCGCAGCGAGCGCGGCTGGAACTACCTGGGATCCTGGCTGCATTGGCTCTACATGTTCCGGGGCGGCGCGTGGGATGCGTGGTGGGCGCTCATCATCGACACCCTGGCCGCGCTCGGCTGCGTGGCCGTCCTGACCGGCGCGGCGGTGGGCATCTGGCGCTGGCGCTTCGGGCAGCCCTACCGCACCGGCAGGCGCACGCCCTTCCCGCAGCCCATGACGCGCTGGCACCACATCAGCGGCATGCTGTTCGCGCTGGCGGCCTGCGCCTGGGTTTTCAGCGGGCTGATGTCCATGAACCCGCTGGGCGTGTTCAGCAGCCAGGCCGAGCCGCTGCAACTCAAGGCCCTGCGCGGCGGCCCCTTGCTGCCCGGGCGCGCCGGTGAATGGGCCGCGCCGCAGGCGCTGCTGGCGGCCGCTGATGCCGTCAGCTCTGATGCGGCCCCCATCCGCGAACTGCGCTGGCAGCCCGCCCTGGGCCGCACGCTCGCGCTGGCCTTTGACAGCCAGCGGCCCGGCGCGCCCCGCGTGCTGGACGCGCGCACCGCCGCCCCGCTGGATCTGCCCGCCAGCGAAGTGCAGCAAGCCGCCGCCCGCCTGCTGCCCGCCCCCGTGGCCCAGGCGCAAATACTCACCGCCTACGACTTCTACTACTACCCCCGCGCCGACCACACCATGACCGGCGGCCACGCCAACCGCCCGCTGCCCGTGCTGCGCCTGGTTTTTGACGACGAACACGCCAGCTGGGTTTACGTCGATCCCCGCACGGCGCAAGTGCTGGAGCGCACCGACCGCGCCCGCCGCGCCAGCCGCTGGCTTTTCACCCTGCTGCACAGCTGGGACTGGCTGCCCCTGCTGGAGCGCCGCCCCTTGTGGGACGCCTTCATGCTGGCTCTGAGCCTGGGCGGCGCGGTCCTGAGCCTGACGGGCGTGGTCATCGGCGCGCGCCGCCTGGCGCTGAAAGCGCGGCAGGCGCGCGCCTTGAACCGCAAGGCACGCAGCTAATTGGAAACGGCGCTCCCAGGCGGTTTCTCGCCTGCCAGGCATCACCAGAAACAGGAGCAAATTCAAGAGGGTCAAAAATGCCTCTTGCGCAGTTTCCACTAGGACGTCATGCTATGAATAGAAGAGCGAAATAGTGTCATACGGCCTGCTCCGCTTTGCTTCGCGCTCCTGTCTGGGCCAGGCCATGAACAGGTTCTCAGGCGCGCAGGCTTTCGCGCCGCGCCGTCCACAGGCAGGCCGCGAACATGCCCAGGCCGCCCAGCGCCAGCGCCGCGCCCACCCAGCTGGTGGAACGCCAGCCCCAGCCTGCCTCAATGGCCGCGCCGCCCAGCCACGCGCCCAGCGCGTTGGCCAGATTGAAAGCCGACTGATTCAGCGCTGAAGCCAGCGACTGCGCCTTGCCCGCCACATCCATCAGCCGCATCTGCGTGCCCACGCCCAGCGCGCCGATGGTGCCCACCAGAAACAGGCCTGCAGCCGCCGTCACCGGCCACAGCGCCGCCCAGTAAAACAGCGCCATCACGGCCAGCGCCCAGACCAGAACGCCCGCGATCGAAGGCATCAGCCATCGGTCCGCCAGCCGCGCGCCTGCCAGATTGCCCGCCACCATGCCCATGCCAAACAGCGAAAGCGTCAGTGGCACCCAGGACTGCGGCATGTGGCTGACATGCAGCAGCGTCGGCTTGATGTAGCTGAACACCGCGAACAGCCCGCCAAAGCCAATGGCCGCCACGCCCAGCGTGAGCCACACCTGCGGCAGCCGCAGCGCCGAGAGTTCATCCAGCACGCTGCCTTGCGCCGGAGCGGACTGCGCGGGCACGTGGCGCTGGATCAGCCACGCAGCCGCCAGCGCATTGCAGCCCACCAGCGCGAAAGCGGCGCGCCAGCCGAAAAACTCGCCCGCCCAGGTGGCCAGCGGCACGCCAACCACGGTTGCCGCCGTCAGCCCCGTCATCACCAGCGCCACGGACGTGGCCCGCCGCCCCGGCGGCGCCAGCGCGGCCGCCACCAGAGCCGCCGCGCCAAAGTACGTGCCGTGCGGCAGCCCGGCCACAAAGCGCAGCGCTATCAGGGACGGATACCCCGGCGCGAGCGCACTGGCGAAATTGCCCAGCGCGTACGCCAGCATCATCGCCACCAGCAGCCAGCGCCGCTGCCATTTGGCCGTCAGCACCGCCAGCACCGGCGCACCCACCATCACGCCCGCCGCATACGCGCTGATGGCGCGCCCCGCCTGCGCAATGTTCACTTGCAGGCCCTTGGCCACCTCGGGCAGCAAACCCATGATGACGAACTCGCCCGTGCCGATGCCAAAGCCGCCCACGGCCATGGCCAGCATGGCCGCAACGGGAAAACGCTCCGGACGCGCCAGTGGGGCCGCAGCCTCGCAAGAAGGTGAAGACATAGGAGAGAAAAAAAGACCGCGGATTGTGCCGCCCGGAGCCGGTTCGGGTTGCTGCAAAAAGCATAGTGGCTCGCGCCTGTTTCACCAGGACTTGCGGGCGATTTGCCCCTTGCAGCCCAACCCGGCTCCCGGGTTTTGGCCCTTGACGGGCAACTTGCAAGCAGGCCCCGAAAAATCCAGCGCGTTTCGAAGGCAGCGGGCGGATACCGCTGAAAATCGCGCTTGCAGGCCGCGCACAGGCCGTTCACACACTTCAATATTGCAAAGGAAATACACGTCATGACTGCTTTCGCCTTCGTTTTTCCCGGGCAGGGATCCCAATCGGCCGGCATGCTGGATGCCTGGGGTGAACACCCCGCCGTGCGCGAGACGCTGAGCGAAGCCAGCGACGCGCTGGGCGAAGACCTGGCCCGCCTGATTCACGAAGGCCCGAAAGAAGCGCTGCAACTGACTGCCAACACCCAGCCCGTGATGCTGGCGGCGGGCGTGGCCTGCTGGCGCGCCTGGCGCGCCGAGGGCGGCGGTCTGCCGGTGGCCGTGGCCGGACATTCGCTGGGCGAGTATTCGGCGCTGGTGGCCGCTGGCGCGCTCACGCTGGCGCAAGCCGCGCCGCTGGTGCGCCTGCGCGCCACGGCCATGCAGCAAGCCGTGCCCGTGGGCGCCGGGGCGATGGCAGCCATTCTGGGGCTGGAAGCGGCCCAGGTGCGCCAGGGCTGCGCCGAAGCCACGCGGGCCATGAACAACCCGGCAGAAGTGGTGGAAGCCGTGAACTTCAACGACCTGACGCAAACCGTGATTGCCGGCACGAAAGCGGCGGTGGACAAGGCCTGCGGCGTTCTCAAGGAAATGGGCGCGCGGCGTGCGCTGCCGCTGCCGGTTTCGGCCCCGTTTCACTCCAGCCTGATGAAGCCCGCTGCTGAAAAGCTCAAAGCCGCGCTGGAGGGCGTGACGCTGGCCGCGCCGCAAATTCCCGTGGTGAACAACGTGGACGTGGCGGTGGAAAGCGATCCGGCCCGCATCCGCGACGCGCTCTACCGCCAGGCTTTCAGCCCTGTGCGCTGGGTGGAATGCGTGCAAAAGCTCAAGGCGCTGGGCGCTGCGGCCATCGTCGAATGCGGCCCCGGCAAGGCGCTGGCAGGCATGACCAAGCGGATTGACGACAGCCTGGCGAGCGCCGCCCTGTATGACCCGGCGACGCTGGCGCAGGTCAAGGCGCTGTAATTCGCGGCCCGGCGAGGCGTTTGCTGGCCGCCATTTCAGGTTTCATCAATGGAAGGAGTGAAGTTTTCATGACCGGTTCAACCCAACAAATCGCCCTGGTCACGGGCGCCACGCGCGGCATTGGCGCGGCCATTGCCCAGATGCTGGCGGCTGGAGGCATGGCCGTGATTGGCACGGCCACGTCAGATGAAGGCGCGCAGAAGATTTCGGCGGCGCTGGCCGCCTGGCCGGGCTGCAAGGGCGTGACGCTGGACGTGCGCGATGGCGCAGCGTGCGAAGCGCTGGCGGAGTCCATCGTCAAGGAGCGCGGCGCGCTGCATGTGCTGGTGAACAACGCCGGCATCACGCGCGACACGCTGGCCATGCGCATGAAAGACGAAGACTGGAACGCGGTGCTGGAAACCAATCTCACGGCCGTCTTTCGCATGAGCCGCGCCGTGATGCGGCCCATGATGAAGCAGCGTTATGGGCGCATCGTCAATATCACCAGCGTGGTGGGCGCCACGGGCAACCCCGGCCAGGCCAACTACGCGGCGGCCAAGGCGGGCGTGGCGGGCATGACGCGCGCGCTGGCGCGCGAGCTGGCCAGCCGGAGCGTGACGGTCAATTGCGTGGCCCCGGGCTTCATCGCCACCGACATGACGGCCGTGCTGCCCGAAGAGCAGCAAAAGGCGCTGGCCGCGCAAATTCCGCTGGGCCGCATGGGCACGGCTGAAGAAGTGGCCCATGCCGTGGCCTGGCTGGCCAGCCCCGGCGCGGCGTATGTGACCGGGCAGCAGCTGCACGTCAATGGCGGCATGTTCATGGACTGAAGGCCGCCGATGCTGCGGCAGGCCGCGCCAGCGCTCTCTGCAAGCGCGGCTAGAATCCCCTGTTTTTCACAACCCTTAGAGGGAATCCATGAGCGATATCGAAGCACGTGTCAAGAAAATCATCGCCGAGCAGCTTGGCGTGGAAGAGTCCCAGGTCACCAACGAAAAAGCATTCGTGGCCGATCTGGGCGCTGATTCTCTGGACACTGTGGAGCTGGTGATGGCCCTGGAAGATGAGTTCGGCATCGAGATTCCGGACGAAGACGCCGAAAAAATCACCACGGTTCAGGCGGCCATCGACTACGCCAACACCAAGAAGGCAGCCTGACCGGCCCACGCGCATGCCGTCAGCAGGCGCGCTGCCCGGCGCTCCATGATCGCCCGGTCCAGGCCGCCGCTTGCAAGGCCACTCCCGCCGACAGGCCCGCTCCCGTCTGCGGGAGTTTTGCTGTTGGCCCTTTGATTTTGTGGAGCAAGACAAGATGAGCCAACACCGTCGCCGCGTTGTCGTCACCGGCCTGGGCTGCGTCAGCCCCGTCGGCAACGACGTCAGCCAGAGCTGGGCCAGCCTGCTGGCAGGCCAGAGCGGCATCACCGCCATCACCCGTTTTGATACATCGGCTTTTGCCTGCCGCATTGCGGGCGAAGTCAAGGGGCTGGATGTGTCCGCCGTGGTTTCCACCAAGGAAGCCAAAACGATGGACACCTTCATCAAGTACGGCCTGGTTGCCGCCGCCGAAGCCGTGGCCGATGCGGGCCTGCCTACGGGCGAGGCGCTGGATGAGGCGCAGGCCGAGCGCATTGCCTGCGTCATCGGCTCTGGTATCGGCGGCCTGCCCATGATCGAGGAAACCTGCGCCGATTACGCCCAGCGCGGCCCGCGCCGCATTTCGCCCTTTTTCGTGCCCGCCTCCATCGTTAATTTGCTGGCGGGGCATGTTTCCATCAAATTCGGCTTCAAAGGCCCCAATCTCACGCTGGCCACGGCCTGCTCAACGGGGCTGCACTGCATCGGCCAGGGCGCGCGCCTCATCCAGTATGGCGATGCCGATGTGGTGGTGGCCGGCGGCGCTGAATCCACGGTTTCGCCGCTGGGCGTGGGCGGCTTTGCCGCCATGCGCGCCCTCTCCACCCGCAACGACGACCCTGCCGCCGCTTCCCGTCCGTGGGACAAGGAGCGCGATGGTTTCGTGCTGGGCGAAGGCGCGGGCATTCTGGTGCTGGAAGAGTACGAACGCGCCAAGGCGCGCGGCGCGAAGATTTACGCCGAGCTGGCCGGCTTTGGCATGAGCGGCGACGCCAGCCACATCACCGCCCCCAATGTGGACGGCCCCCGCCGCGCCATGCAGGCGGCCCTGCGCGATGCAGGGCTGAACGCTGACGAGCTGGACTACATCAACGCCCACGGCACCTCCACGCCGCTGGGCGACATCAATGAAACCAACGCCATCAAGGCCGCTTTTGGCGAGCAGGCGCGCAAGCTCGTGATCAGTTCCACCAAGTCCATGACCGGGCACCTGCTGGGCGGCGCGGGCGGCATAGAAAGCATCTTCACCGTGCTGGCCCTGCACCACCAGAAAGTGCCGCCCACCATCAATCTGCACACGCCCGATCCCGAGTGCGACCTGGACTACTGCGCCAATACCGCGCGCGATGTCAGGCTGCAAGCCGCCCTGAAAAACAACTTCGGCTTTGGCGGCACCAATGGCTCTTTGGTGTTCACGCGCGTGTGAAGCGGCGGCATGCCACTGATCCGTGTTTTGGCAAGGCCTGCTTGGAATCCCCCTGGAAAACACTGGCGTATTAGGCGGCCCTGTCAGCCGGCAAGGCCAGGCGCTTCTAGACTCGCGCCCTTTTTCAGCCTTGTTTTCCATTCACATGCAAAAACTGCTTCTGGCCGCGCTGGCCGCCTTCGCTTCGCTGACCGCCTGCGCGCAAACTCCTTCTTCCACCGCTGCACACATGACTGCTTCCGCCGCCCAGGCTTCACCCGCCGCCACCAAAGCCCCCGGCATCTGGATTGACGTACGCACGCCCGAAGAGTACGGCCAAGGCCACCTGAAAGACGCGGCCAACATTCCCTTGCAGGAGTTTGCCGAGCGCATTCAGTCCGCCGTGCCCGACAAAAATGCCGCCGTGCATTTGTATTGCCGCAGCGGCCGCCGCTCCGGCCAAGCCGAGCAAATCATGCGCGAGCTGGGCTACAAGAACGTGACCAACCAGGGCGGCTACGAAGACCTGAAGGCCCAGGGCCTGAGCTGATTGGCGTGGTTGCCCGGACAACCCCGGCCACGGCAAGGCGCACCGCTTGCGGTGCGCTTTTTTTGCGCCTGCTGCTTTTTGCTTTGACGGTCGCGCGCGCCAGGGACCTGTCCAAAGCCTGGCTGAGAGGGCGGAAAGAGCAGGATGTGGGATACGGGCATTGGATAGATGGCTGTCTTTTGCTTCTTTATCCATAGCATGAGGTCCTAGTGGAATGTGCGCAAAGCCGTATTTCAATGCCTTGAATTTGCTCTTGTTTTTGATGCCGCCAGGCTGAAATACCAGTCAGAGAACCTGTTCTGAGGGCAGCTTTGCAAGCATCAGCCGCGCGGGTCTTGTGCGCGGCCGTTCGGCCTTGAAGCAGCCAGTGGCGGCCTTATGTGCGGCGGCATTGTTTTTTTGATGAGAAAGAACGCATGAGCACCGCAGATTCCTCCCATTCCCCGAATCCCCGCAAGCACGCTTTTCAGGCCGAAGTGGCGCAGCTGCTGCATCTGGTCACCCACTCGCTTTACTCCAACCGCGAAATCTTCTTGCGCGAGCTGATTTCCAACGCTTCGGATGCGTGCGACAAGCTGCGTTTTGAGGCGCTGTCGGACGCCAGCCTGTATGGCGGCCAGCCCGATTTGCGCGTGCGCATCAGCTTTGACAAGGCCGCGCGCACGCTCACGGTGGCAGACACCGGCATCGGCATGAGCGAGCAAGAGGCCGTGGCCAATCTGGGCACCATCGCCAAAAGCGGCACGCGCGAATTCATGAGCCGCCTCTCGGGCGACCAAAAGCAGGACGCGCAGCTGATTGGCCAGTTCGGCGTGGGCTTTTACGCGGGCTTCATCGTGGCCGATCGCATCACGGTCGAATCGCGCCGCGCGGGCCTGCCGCCCGAGCAAGGCGTGCGCTGGAGCAGCGAAGGCGCGGGCGACTTTGAAGTGGCCCCCATCACCCGCGAAGAGCGCGGCACGAGCGTGACGCTGCACTTGCGCGAAGACGCGCTGGAATTTGCCGACGGCTGGCGCTTGCGCGAGCTGATTGCCAAGTACGCCGACCACATCGACCTGCCCATTCAGATGGAAGGCGAAAAGTGGGAAGACAGCCCGCAAGAAGGCCAGCCCGGCCGCATGGTGAAAACCGGCGAGTGGGAAACCGTGAACCAGGCCACGGCCCTGTGGGCACGCCCGCGCAAAGACATCACCGACGCGCAATACGAAGACTTCTACAAACACCTGGCGCACGACTGGCAGCCGCCGCTGGCCTGGAGCCATAACCGCGTGGAAGGCAACGCCGAATACACGCAGCTGCTCTACATCCCGCAGCACGCCACGCAAGACTTGTGGGACCGCACGCAGAAAACCGGCATCAAGCTCTATGTGCGGCGCGTGTTCATCATGGACGACGCCGAGCAGCTGCTGCCGCGCTATCTGCGCTTTGTCAAAGGCGTGGTGGATTCGGCCGATTTGCCGCTGAACGTCAGCCGCGAGCTGCTCCAGCAAAGCCGCGACGTCAAAGCCATCCGCGAAGGCAACACGCGCCGCGTGCTGTCCATGCTGGAAGAGCTGGCCAAGGAAAGTACGGAGCCAAGCCCGGCGGACGCCAAGGTGCAAGAGGGCAGGGCGGAAGAAGCCAAAGAAGCCGGCCAGCCGGAAAACCCGCAGCCCGAAGGCGGCAAATACGCCGTTTTCTGGCGCGCTTTTGGCGCCGTGCTCAAGGAAGGGCTGGGCGAAGACGCCGCCCAGCGCGAGCGCCTGCTGGGCCTGGCGCGCTACGCCTCCACCACGCACGCCAGCACCAGCCTGGCCGATTACAAGGCGCGCATGAAAGAGGGCCAGAAGGCCATTTACTACCTCACCGCCGAAACGCCCGCTGCCGCGCAAAGCAGCCCGCAGCTGGAGCTGTTCCGCCAAAAAGGCATCGAAGTGCTGCTCATGAGCGACCGCGTGGACGAATGGGCCATGAACTTTGTGCAGGCGTTTGACGGCACGCCCATGCAGTCTGTGGCGCGTGGCGCGGTGGATTTGGGCGATTTGCAAAACGAGGCCGAAAAGAAAGCCGCCGACCAAGCCCATGCCGCCGCCGCCCCGCTGATTGCCCGCCTGAAAGAAGCCCTCAAGGACGAAGCCGCCGACGTGCGCGCCACGGCCCGCCTGGTGGACTCGCCCGCCTGCCTGGTGGCCGAAGACGGCGGCATGAGCCTGCAAATGGCGCGCCTGCTGCGCCAGGCCGGTCAGAGCGTGCCCGATGTCAAGCCCGTGCTGGAAATCAACCCCGCCCATCCGCTGGTCCAGCGGCTGGCGGGCCTGGAGGGCGGCGATGCGCGCTTTGGCGATCTGGCGCACATCCTCTTTGACCAGGCCCTGCTGGCCGAAGGGCAAATGCCCGCCGACCCTGCCGCCTACGTGCGGCGGGTGAATGCCTGGCTGCAGCCGTGAGGCTCCGTTCGCAGTCTGCTGCGTGGGGGCAAAAGCGCGGACCCGGGCGGTTCGCTCCTTGCAGCCGTTCTGATCTGCTGCTCCTCGCGGTCAGACTGTGAGCTGCTTTCCGCAAAGGGCGCTTGGAGCGCCCTTTTCTGTTTCATGGCGGCGGGGAAATCGGCGGTTTGAGGGGCGGGGCGATGTCTCTGCGGGGGCGGCAGGTTTATTAAAAGAGGAGCAAATTCAGCAGGTCTGAAACGGCGTTCGCGCAGTTTTCACTAGGACCTCATGCTATGAATAGAGGAGCTGATTCAGGGCGGCGGCGAGTGCGCCGGGAGCACGCTGGAAATGTGCCGGCGAGGAAGCGCGGCCAGCCTGAAACAGGCGTGAGGCGGGCCGATGCAGCGCATGCGCCGTGGCCGCGCATGGCGATTGCCGGTCGGGATGCCGCCGTGCGGCCAGCCAGCAGGAGGGCGCGGGAGCCGCTCTCCCCTTCGTTCTCTTGCGCCTGCCTTCGCGCCAAGCTCAGTTCTGGAACAGATCGAGGATGCGGTTGCGCTCAGTCCGGGGCGCGCCTGTGGCGGGCTGGCTGGCGCCGTCGTCGTCATCGTCCAGGAAGGAGTCGCTTTCCTGCCCTGCGCCGTCCAGGTGGGTGATGCCGGAGCCGTTGGCGTATTCGGTGTAGGTCCAGTCGCCGCTGGCGCGGGTCACGCCTTCGGGCGGCTTGACTTGCGCCACGGGCACGCCGCTTAGGGCGGTGCGCATGAAGTCAATCCAGATGGGCAGGCTCAGGCCGCCGCCGGTTTCGCGGCTGCCCAGGTTGCGCGGCTGGTCGTAGCCCATCCACACGGCGGCCACGAGGGTGGGCTGGTAGCCGACGAACCAGGCGTCCACGGCGTCATTGGTGGTGCCGGTTTTGCCGTAGAGGTCGCTGCGTTTGAGCGTGCTTTGGGCGCGGGCGGCGGTGCCGGCGCGGGCCACGTCTTGCAGCATGGTGCCGGTGATGAAGGCGTTGCGGGCGCTGATGACGCGGTTTTCTTCCGTCAGCTCGGGCGCAGGCGTTTCGACGAGAGTGCGGCCATTGCTGTCGGTGATGCGAGTGATGAGGTAGGGCTGCACGAGATGCCCGCCATTGGCAAAGACGGCAAAAGCGGCGGCCATTTGCAGCGGGGTGACGGAGCCGGAGCCGAGCGCCATGGGCAGATAGGGCGGCTGCTTGTCGGCGTCAAAGCCAAAGCGCGAGACCCACTCTTGCCCCACTTGCGGGGTGACGGCTTGCAGGATGCGGATGGAGACCATGTTCTTGGAGCGCATCAACGCGCGGCGCATGGTCATCGGGCCTTCAAAGGAGCCGTCGTAGTTTTTGGGCTCCCAGGGCTTGCCGCCAGTGACGCTGGCGTCGAAATACAACGGGGTGTCATTGATGACAGTGGCCGGCGACATGCCCGCTTCCAGCCCGGCGGAGTAGATGAAGGGCTTGAAGCTGGAGCCGGGCTGGCGCCAGGCTTGCGTGGCGTGGTTGAACTTGTTTTTGGCGAAGTCGAAGCCGCCCACCATGGCCTCGATGGCGCCGGTGCGCGGATCAAGCGCCACCAGCGCGCTTTCCACTTCAGGCTGCTGCGTGATGTGCCATTCCTTGCCCACCTGCATGATGCGGATGATGGCGCCAGGACGGATGCGCACGGCGGGCCGCGCCTTGGGCGAAAGGCCCGATTGCGCCGGGCGCAGGCCGTTGCCAGTGATTTCGATGAGGCTGCCGCTGCGGGGCAGAACGATGACTTTTTTGGGCGAGGCTTCCAGCACGACGGCGGCCAGCAGGTCGCCGTTGTCGGGGTGGCTGTCAAGCGCGTCGTCCACGGCGTCCATGATGCCCTGGGCGTCTTGCGGCAAGTCGATGAATTTTTCAGGCCCCCGGTACACCTGCCGACGCTCGTAGTTCATGATGCCGTTGCGTACGGCGGTGTAGGCGGCGCTTTGCTCGCGGCTCTGGATGGTGGTGTACACGTTCAGCCCGCGCGTGTAGGTTTCATCGCCGTACTGGGCGTAGATGAGCTGGCGGGCCATTTCGGCGGCGTACTCGGCAGGTATCGTGGTGGGCTTGACGGGGGGGCGGATGTTCAGCGGCTCTTTTTTTGCTTCATCCGCTTCGGCCTGCGTGATGAAATGGTGGGCGGCCATGCGGTCCAGGATGTAATGCTGGCGGATGCGCGCACGCGGCAGATTGCTGATGGGGTTGTTGGCCGAAGGCGCTTGCGGCAGCCCGGCCAGCATGGCCGCTTCAGCCAGCGAGATGTCTTGCAGGGGCTTGCCGAAGTAGGTTTCGGCCGCTGCCGCAAAGCCGTAGGAGCGGTTGCCCAGATAGATCTGGTTCATATAGATCTCAAGAATCTGGTCTTTGGTGAGCTGCTGCTCGAGCTTGTAGGTGAGCAGCATCTCGTAGAGCTTGCGGGTGTAGGACTTTTCAGGGCTGAGGTAGGCGTTGCGCGCCACCTGCATGGTGATGGTGGAAGCGCCCTGGCTTTTGACGCGGCGCAAGTTAGCGAGAGCGGCGCGCAAAACGCCGATGTAGTCCACGCCGCCATGCTGGTAAAAGCGCGCGTCTTCAATGGCCACCACGGCATCGCGCATCACTTTGGGAATGTCATTGACGGGCACCATGCTGCGGCGCTCTTCGCCGAACTCGCCGATCAGATCGCCATCGGCGCTGTACACGCGCAAGGGCTGCTTGGGGTAATAGTTCAGCAGCTCGGAGATGTCTGGCAGATTGGAGTAGGCCAAGGCAAAGGCGATGCCGAGCACAAAAGCCGCGCTGGCCGCCATGGCTGCCAGCGTGATCAGAATGCCGGCACAGAATTTCAGAACGCGGCGCGTCATCGGCGGCGTGGCGTCGCCAGCACGGGAAGGTGTGGTTTTGTTCACAAATTGCGGGTTTTTTTAACGTTTGACGCCGCCCCTGTCTGGGAAAAGCAAGGTTTCATGCGACCATCAGCGCACGGCCTTGCGCAGCAAGCCTGCCAGTCTATCAACCTGCGCAACGCCCTTTTGGCGCGATCTGTAGCCGTGCGTGAGCTGCCGAGAACAGAGCGTGAGCGAAGGTTGCATTTGTTAGTTCTTGGCAACACTTTGTAGGGGCGAACAGGCTGCTTTTCTTTCCTTGGCGATGGGTTTGCTGCTAGGATTTGAGCGAATTCGTAAGGAATTTCACCTTCAGAAATACAAAGCAACGAGGTGTCCTCTTGAGTTTTTTTGATTCCCTGATCAGCACAAAGTCTGCGCCGGTGGCGGGCTTGGACATCAGCGCATCCAGCGTCAAGCTGGTTGAGCTGACACAAGGCCGCCCGGGTTCTTTCTCTTTGGAGCACTGCGCCATTGAGCCGCTTGAGCGCGGCTGGATCACCGACGGCAACATCGAGAAATTCGATGAAGTGGTCGAGGCCGTCCGGCGCGTGGTGCGCAAAAGCGGCACCAAAGCCAAGCGCGTTTCCATGGCCCTCCCGGCTTCGGTGGTCATCACCAAGAAAATTGTTCTTCCGGCAGGGCTGGGCGAGCGGGAACTGGAGGTCTATGTTGAGTCAGAAGCCAATCAGTACATCCCTTTTTCCCTGGATGAAGTGAGCCTGGACTTTTGCGTCATAGGGCCTAGCCAGGCTTCGGCTGGCGACGTGGACGTCATGATCGCAGCCGCCCGCAAGGAAAAAGTGGAAGACTGCCGAGGCTTGGCGGAGGCTGCGGGGCTTGAACCTATCGTGATTGACGTGGAAACCAACGCGTCGCGAATAGCGGTCAATCGTCTGATCTGGAGGTTGCCTGGCCGCGGCAGGGACTCACTGGTTGCCTTATTTGAAATTGGCGCGACTTTGGCGTCGATGCAGGTGTTGCGCAACGATGAGCTGATTTATGAGCGTGATCAGGTTTTTGGCGGTGCACAGCTGACTCAAATGCTGGTCCGTCAATACGGTTTCACTTTTGAAGAGGCAGAAGCCAAGAAGCGCAGTGGCGAATTGCCTGAAGATTATGCAAGCGCCGTGTTGCAGCCTTTTGTCGAAACGCTGGCAATCGAAGTTGAACGAGCGCTGAAATTCTTTTTCACCAGCACGCCGCATAACCGTGTGGATGCAATTTTTCTTGCGGGAGGAACGGCATCGTTGCCCGGTTTGGCTGAAACTATTGCGCAACACGCCTCTGTTCAATGTCAGGTGGTCAATCCATTTGATGGAATGAATATCAGCCGGAGCGTCAACAAAGGAAAAATGGCAAGAGAAGCTGCGTCGTATCTGACGGCATGCGGGCTTGCGCTGAGGGGGCTTGCGTCATGATTTTGATTAACCTGCTTCCGCACCGTGAAATTGCACGCAAGAAGGCGCGCCAGGCTTTCAATGTGGCTCTGCTTGTTTCAGCAGCCGTTGGCGCAGCGATCGGTGGTGTCATTTATATGTGGTATCAAGGCCAGATTGAAATGCAGGAGGGCCGAAATCAGTTTCTGATCAGTGAAAACCAGAAACTGGATGCCGAGATCAAGGAGATCGCCAATCTGCAAAATGAGATTGACGCTTTGAAAGCGAGGCAGCGAGCAGTCGAGACCTTGCAGGCGGATCGCAATCTTCCTGTTCATTTGTTCAATGAATTGGTCCAGCAACTGCCAGAAGGCATGTACCTGAAATCCATTCAACAAGAGGGCCGCAGTGTACTGATAGGGGGGGCTGCCCAGTCGAGTGAGCGTGTTTCCGAACTGCTGAGAAACCTCACGCGCAATACAGAATGGGTCAGGCAGCCTGAGTTGATCGAAGTGGTGGCCGGTGATTTGTCATTGAGCAAGACGGACAAGCGCAGGGTCTATAACTTTACGGTTCGTGCGCAGCTGGGTAGCGCTGAAAGCAAGGCAGAAACCGATGGCAAATGATTGAGGTGAGCAAGTGGCTGCGAAAGATAAAAAAAATCTTAATGAATCAATTGGGCAAATCAGTGATCAGTTTCAGAATCTCGACATGCGGGATCCAGGGCTGTGGCCAGCAATTCCCCGATATGCACTGTGTTTGGTTGTGGTGGCGCTGGCGGCGGCAGCAGTGTGGGTTTTATTTGTGCGGGATGCCATGGCGGAGCTTGACACGGCACGCCAGCAAGAAGAAACGCTGCGGCAAGAGTACAAAACCAAGGTTGCAAAGGCTGTGAACTTAGACACGCTGAAGCAGCAGCTGAAAGAAGTTCAGCAGTACGTTGCCTTGTTGGAGCGGCAGCTTCCAAGCGAGGCTGAAATGGATGCCTTGCTCTCTGATATCAGTCAGGCGGGGTATGCCAGGGGATTGCAGGTCAATCTGTTTCGTCCGAATCAGGTTGTGGTACAGGATTATTATGCGGAGCTGCCAATTTCAATCAAGGGCTCAGGAAAATTTCATGATGTGGCCAATTTTGCTGCAGATGTGGCAAATTTGTCCCGGATCGTGACTCTCAATAATATAGCAATGAGTCCTGCGAAAGACAATGATTCTGGAACGGGGGAGTTGATGCTTGAGGCTACTGCAAAGACCTTCCGCTATCTGGATGATAAGGAAATAGAAGCCCAGCGTCAGGCAAAAAAGGAAACGAGATGATTGCCAGGAAAGCTGAAATTGTTGGCCTGTTGTTTCTATGTGCGCTAGGTGTCGCCGGATGTGCGGCTTCCTACCAGGAAGAGCTGAGGCAATGGATGGACCAGGAGCGGCAGTCTGTTGTGCCAGTGGTAACGCCGATTAGTGAGCCTAAACAGTTTGTAGCGGCCAAGTACAAGGAAAGTGATGCCGCTGATCCGTTTAATATGAATCGGTTGACGGTGGCCCTGCAAAAGGACAAGACGCAGAATGCGGGGGCGCTCCTGATTGCGGCAGAGGAAAAGAGAGCGAAAGAGCCTTTGGAGAATTATCCTCTGGACACCATTGTCATGGTGGGGAGTCTGATAAAAGGCGGTCGTATTGTTGGGTTGGTTAAGGTGGATAATCTTCTTTATCAGGTTGTTCCAGGGAATCATCTTGGGCAGGATTATGGAAAGATCATGGCCATTGATGAAGGGCAGATTACTTTGCGTGAAATTGTCCAGGATTCTCTGGGTGAATGGATAGAGAAGATTACAGTAATGCAATTGCAGGAGAGCGATAAATGATCAAGGCCATGCGATATATTAGAAATTCGGCGCGCAATGCAATTGTTGCAAGCGTAATGGTGGGAGTGTTTTCGGCGGCATATGCCGATCCCCAAATTGAAGCGGTTTCCAGCTCCATTCAGGGAGGGGTTGATGTGGTTCGCATCGATTTCTCTGAACCATTGAAAACTGTGCCCGCTGGTTTTGCCGTGCAATCTCCGGCGCGTATTGCATTGGATTTTCCCGGCGTCCGCAACGGCATGGGTCGTACAAATGTTGGCATCAATCAAGGAAATGTGAAGGGAGTCAATGTTGTTCAGGCAAATGACCGAACCCGCGTTGTTCTGAATCTCAAGCGGGCAACACCTTATAAGTCGGTGATTGATGGGAATTCCTTGCTGGTGTCGCTAGCACCCGCTTCTGAGGCGGCGTCTTCGGAGAAAGGGGGAAGCACGGTTTTTTCTGAAAGCAGAAATACAAGTGTGGCTCCACTGAAAAACATTGACTTTAGACGCGGCGTGGAGAATGCGGGAAGGATTGTTATTGATTTGGATAGCAATCAGGTTGGGGTCGATATTCGTCAGCAGGGAGACAAACTGGTTGTGGAGTTCTTGAAAACCAGCCTTCCTGAAGGATTGCGCCGAAAGCTGGATGTGTCTGATTTTGGCACTCCGGTTCAGATGATTAGCGCAGTTCAGAGCGGAGACCGCGTGCGCATGACAATTGAGCCTAAGGGACAATGGGAGCATTCCGCTTATCAAAGCGATAATCAGCTGGTTGTAGAAATTCGTCAGCAGAAAAATGATGATGGAAAATTGGCCCAGGGGGGAGGCTATCGCGGAGAAAAGCTTTCTCTGAATTTCCAAAACATTGAAGTTCGTTCGCTGCTTCAAGTTATTGCGGATTTCACGAATTTCAATGTTGTGACATCCGATTCTGTTGCAGGCAACGTGACGCTGCGTCTGAAGGATGTACCATGGGATCAAGCGCTTGACATTATTCTGCAGGCCAAGGGCCTGGGAATGAAGAAAAACGGTAACGTGCTTCAGATCGCACCAAAGGATGAATTGGCCGCGAAAGAAAAAGCGGAGCTTGAGGCGCAAGCCGCCATACAGGATCTGGAACCGCTTCGCACGCAATCTTTTCAGTTGAACTATGCGAAAGCTGCGGATATAGCCGAACAGCTGACGCGAAGCAGCGGAATTCAAGGTGGCAATACATCACGAATTTTGAGCAACCGGGGGAGTGTCATTGCAGAGCCTCGAACCAACCAGATTTTTGTCTCTGACATACCGTCGCGCTTGGCCCAAGTTCAGGAAATGATCGCCAAGCTCGATGTGGCGGTGCGGCAGGTGTTGATTGAAGCCCGGATTGTCGAAGCCAGCGATTCATTTGGCCGTTCGCTTGGTGTTAAATTGGGCGGGTCCGATTTGCGAGGGGTGCGCGGCGGCGATCCCGGTTATAGGGTGCGCGGCAGCAATCGTGTTGCTTTGGGAGGCTCCTATAACGCGGTTTCCGCGACGACGGGGGAGGGGGAGTCAAGTATGTTGAATACTTCGACAACGCAATTCCTGAATTTGCCAGCCAGCGCTGTTGATGGCAGTGCTCCTGCTACGTTTGCCTTGTCTCTTTTCAGTGCGGCTGCTAACCGCTTCCTGAACCTCGAGCTGTCGGCCATGGAAGCGGATGGGCAAGGCAAAGTCGTTTCAAGCCCGAGGGTGGTGACCGCCAATCAGGTAAAGGCGATTATTGAGCAAGGTACTGAATTCGCGTATCAGGAGTCTGCGCAGAATGGTGCGACATCCGTTCAGTTCAAGAAAGCCGTCTTGAGTTTGGAGGTCACTCCTCAAATTACTCCAGAAGGCAGCATCATTCTGGATCTGGCTGTTAATAAAGATAGCCCGGGAACTGTTGTGGCAGGCGCAATGTCGATTGATACAAAACGCGTCAAAACACAGGTGCTGGTTGAGAATGGCGGCACCGTTGTGATTGGCGGTATATTTGAATTGACGGAAAAGGACAGTGTTGCCAAGGTTCCTTTGCTGGGTGATATTCCGGTGGTTGGTAATCTGTTCAAGAATCGCACTCGTTCTTCGCGGAAGGAAGAGATACTGGTGTTTATAACACCGAAGATTATTTCTGATCAAACTGCCCTTCGATAATTTTTTTGGAGCAACATGAGATGAAGCATTTGCATTTTCTGAGGCATGCGATCGCATGCGCTGGCGTAGCCATGCTGGTTGCGGCCTGTGGCGGCGGCGGGGGGGATCCTGGAACCAATCCGCGGGACAACAATTCTGGCGGTGGTACGACTGCCCGTTCGGCCAGCAGCGTGGATGTGTATTCCAGCGCAGCGTCGATCCCGACGGGAGGGGCAGGCGCAGCCATTACGATTACGGCCATTGTCAAAGATTCCGGTAACGTTGCCATTCCCAATTTTCCTGTGGCGTTCAAGACGGAATATGGCTCATTGAGTCCCGTGACAACGACAAACGATAAAGGGGTCGCGACGGCGGAACTGACTCCGCCCAAGACAGATAACGCCTTGAATCGTTCATTTGGCGTGACGGTGGCGGCCAAAGGCGCCAGCAAGAAAATCGATCTCAAAGTCGAAGGCACGACAGTGGCTTTGAGTGGTGATACCTCATTGGGTGTCAATCAGGAAGGTGAATACACGGTCAATGTTCGTGACGCGGCCGGGGAAACTGTATCCAATGCTGGCGTGACCATCATCGCCCAGCAAGGCGGATCGCAGGCCCAGGTGGCTTCCGTTCAGACAGGAAGCAACGGCATTGCGACGTTCAAATACAAGCCAACGGCTGCGGGAAGTGTCCGCCTGGTTGCGGATGGCCTGAATGCCGAGAATACATCGCGCTATCTGGATATATCAGTTGGCAGCGCGGTTGTGCAACTGACCACAGAGTCGCCTTATTGGCAATTGAATCAGGCCAACCGGGTTGTCGTTCGCGTGGCGGAAGGTAATCAGTCGCCTGTCGCAGCGGGAACTAAGGTGCTTTTCAGCACAACGCGTGGGTGCATTGTGGATGTGGGCGATACGGCTTGCACAACGCCGAGCAGAACTGAGTCCGTCTCATCAAAGATACTCGAAACCAATGCTGCCGGTTATGCAGAAGGATTCGTGCTTTCAACTGATGCCGGTGCGACGAGCATTAAGGCGGAAGTCACTTCAGGAAGCTTGCAAGGAGTAGGCACCTTGACCGCGCAATTTATGGCGTTATCCCCAAGCCGGCTAATTGTCCAGGCCAATCCCAATGCCATTCAGACAAGTACAGCGAGTTCTGGTAATTCAGCAGTCATTGATGCATTGCTGCTGGACGATCGGGGCAATCCGGTTGCCAACACACCCGTTTATTTTGCGGTGTTGGCGGATCTGAGCGGCGGACGCTTGGCGGCGACTTCGGTCAAAACCAATGAGCAAGGTCGTGCGAAAAATACCTTTTACGCTGGGCCACGCGGCACGGGATCTGACCAAGTAAGAATTCGTGCTGCTTTGGGAGGCGGCGCTTCGCACATTAATGGCGAAACGACGCTGACGGTTGGCGGAGATGGTCTTTCCATTGCTTTGGGTGAAAGCACAGTCATCGAGCCCACTAATGGAGAAACCCAATACCGTAAGTTGCATACTGTTTATGTCACAAACTCGGCGGGCGCTGCTCAGTCGTCATTGCCCGTCACGTTGCGCGCTGAACCATTTGCGTATGCGACAGGCGTGCGCTGCTGGGATGGAAGCATTTGGGCACCTTACCCACCCAATTATTATCCCAATGAAGACATTAACTTCAATGGAATCAGGGATCCTGGAGAAGCAAACCGGGTGCCGGATCCTGCTGGCTTGAAACCAGGTTTTGTAGTCAGTTTGATCCCGGCCAAAGCTGATGGAACGACAACAGCAAATGGCGGCAATACCATCACAGTGACTACTGATGAAAATGGATTCGCCTATTTCTATATGCAATATGCAAAACGCTATGCGCATTGGGCAAGCATGCGAGTCGTTGCTACGGCGCAGGTAGGAGGGTCTGAAACCCGCAATGCGACGCCAGGGCAGTTCTTGCCAGCGGCAGCGTCTGATGTGAATAGCGAAGACAAATCAGCTCCAGGCATGATTAGTCCATATGGCCGCGAAGGTGCCTCGTGTCCGACACCAACTCCGACTCCGACACCAACTCCGACTCCGACACCAACTCCGACTCCGACTCCGACACCAACTCCAACTCCAACTCCAACTCCATGATGGAGCGAGTGATACTCGTTGGCTTGCCAGGTTCTGGCAAGTCAACGATTGGGAGGCAACTTGCGCGAAGGCGTGAGTTGCCTTTTTTTGATTCTGATCAGGTTATTGAGTCCCGCCTGGGTGAGACGATCAGAGCATTTTTTGCACGTGAAGGAGAAAAGACGTTCAGAGATTTTGAAGAACGAGTGATTGATGAATTGACCATGCAGGGGAGCTGCGTGTTGGCCACGGGAGGCGGCGCAGTGCTTCGAAGCGAAAACCGCCAGCGAATGCGCGAACGAGGAGTGGTGGTGTATTTGCGCGCTTCACCGGAACAGTTGATGAGGCGATTGCGAAACGACACAAAGCGGCCCCTGCTTCAAGTGGCAGATCCCATGGCGCGCTTGCAGGATTTATATGAAGAGCGCGAGCCGCTGTACAAGGAAGTGGCTGATTTCACGTTTGACGCTTGCGGCTCTTCGCCAGCTTTGCTGGTGAGCCGGGTGATGATGCAACTGGATTTGACGTGTAAATCATTGCCAGGCAGTGAGACTGGCTGAAGCGACTTATTTGCATGCCACGCAATAATTATCGTGAAATTGGAAGCCAGACTGCTGACCCCGAATACGCGACCGTCATTAGTTTTTTTGGATAATATAAATTCTATTTAATCCATTATTTTGGTCTTGTATTGTTGCAGCAGTTTATTGGCAAGCCGGAATTTCTGTCCTGCCTTTATGAAGAAGACTTGGCATGAATACGCAGCATGTTTCTATTGCGCTGGGTGAGCGCAGTTATTCCATTCTGATTGGCGCAGGGCTGCTTGATTGCGCTGATGCATTTGGCGCGGCGCCAGAAGTTGCAGGCAATGGGCGCGCGCTGATCGTGAGTAATGAAACAGTAGCGCCACTGTATGCCCGCAGGCTGGCGCAGACGCTATCTGGCCGCCATGCCAGTGTGCAAATCCTGGCGCTGCCTGATGGCGAGGCTTACAAGAATTGGCAAACGCTGAACCTGATTTTTGACGCCTTGCTTCAACAAGGGGCAGACCGCAAAACTACGCTTTACGCTTTGGGTGGCGGCGTGGTAGGCGACATCACAGGCTTTGCCGCAGCCTGCTATATGCGTGGCGTGCCTTTCGTGCAGGTGCCAACTACGCTGCTGGCGCAGGTGGACTCGTCTGTGGGTGGGAAAACGGCCATCAACCACCCGCTGGGCAAAAACATGATTGGCGCGTTCTATCAGCCGCAAAGGGTTGTGTGCGATCTGGACGCAATCAAAACCCTGCCTGCGCGCGAGCTTTCCGCTGGTCTGGCTGAAGTCATCAAATATGGCCCGATTGCCGACATGGCTTTCCTTGATTGGGTCGAGGCGCATCTGCCCGCATTGCGCGCCTGCGAGCCTCAAGAGCTGGCCCATGCCGTCAGGCGTAGCTGTGAAATCAAGGCGCAAGTGGTGGGCGCTGACGAGCGGGAGGCGGGTTTGCGCGCCATTCTCAATTTCGGACATACCTTCGGCCATGCCATTGAGGCTGGCATGGGCTACGGCGCGTGGCTGCATGGCGAGGCCGTGGGCGCGGGAATGGTCATGGCGGCCATGCTTTCGCATGAGCTGGGCTTGGCGGATGCAGCCTTTGTTCAGCGCCTGACAGCGATCATCGCGGCGGCGGGCCTGCCCGTGCACGGCCCCGTGCTGAATGCCGCCGATAACGCAGGCCGCTATCTGGAGCTGATGCGGCTGGACAAGAAGACGTTGGCGGGCGAAATCCGCTTTGTGCTGGTCGATGGTCTTGGCCAAGCCATCGTGCGCGGTGCGCCAGACGCGCTGGTGAAGCGGGTCATTGACCGCTGCTGCGCTGCGCCAGCTTGAATGGCTCTGTTCAAAGCCCGCCTGAAAGAGGCGGCGGGAGCGCATCAGGCGCGCAAGGCGTGAGCAGTGAAGGTTGCATGCGAACACACTGCCACATACGGCATCTTGCTGTTTTATTCATGGCGGAATGCCCTGAATCGTTCCATCACATCATCCAATTGATGGCGGAAACGAGATGAATAACGCCGAGGCAGCTGGTTGCGAGATGCTTTGTCGTAGCGAGTGACAGTGATTCGCCGCTGCTTCAGGTGTGCAAAGAGCCTGTTCAAGGTTTGCCTGTGGGAGCGGAAAGCGCGGACCCGGGCAGCCTGTAGCGTTGCAAATCCTTGGTGGGCTACGAGGCCCATCTGCGGTTTGCGCCTTTCAGCCCATCCTGATCCGCACGTTCACCCCTCACGGACAGACTCTGAACAGGTTCAAAGAAGTTCTCGATGGCGTGGTGTGCCTTGTAAAGATCCACGTCATCTTCACGCTGCTCTTTGCCGCACGATGGAACCACTTCCGTGCCTGTCCGCAAGGTTCCAATGACTCTGCTGCGCACCCTTGCCCTGCATTTCGCGCTGTGGTTGGCCATTTTTATGGCGCTGGCCTGGGGTATACGCCACCGACCGGCGCAGCCGTATGCCGAAGGCGACGAAATCAGCCCGCTGTTTGCCGTGGCCGTCCGCAACGCGCAGGGAGAAATCCAAGCCCAACCGCTGAACCGATGGAAAAGCGGCGAAACCTTGGTGCGCGAAGACACCGTGTTGCGCGACCGCGAAGGCATCTACCT
>ERZ773075.168-NODE-168-length-57723-cov-11.8121_pt1 | contig 57723 bp, 54 predicted proteins | sample MGYA00580614_ERZ773075 | MGnify/ENA primary metagenome ERZ773075 (study PRJEB29015, sample SAMEA2738021) | human oral metagenome | biome: human oral; feature: human-associated habitat; material: dental | place: China | collected 2043 ...
CCCCTCTCACGCGCAGGCCCCCGCGCCCGCCGACGGATCCGCTCCTCAGGCCGGGGGCGGCCCCGCAGCCGAGGCGGCGGCGCCGCAGGCCCCCGGGGTCGAGGCCCCCGAGCCCGTCCCCTCGCGCATGCAGCGCCTGCGGGCGCGCCTGGCGGCCTCCGGCGCCCTCGGCCGCGCCATCGTCGACATCCTCTCGCGCGGAGAGCTCAAAGCCGCTGACTGGGAGGAGATCGAGGAGTCCCTCCTCATCGCCGACCTCGGCCTGGAGGCCACCGACCAGCTCATGGAGGCCCTCAAGCGCCGCGTCGCCGTCGAGAAGGTCGGCGACACGGCCGGCATCCGCCGCATCCTGCGCGAGGAGCTCCTCGCCCTGGTCGATCCCGCGATGGACCGCTCCCTGCGCCTCGACAAGCCCGAGGCCGACGGCCGCGCCCTGCCCGCCGCCGTCCTCATGGTCGGCGTCAACGGCACCGGCAAGACCACGACCGTCGGCAAACTCGCGCGCGTCCTCGTGGCCGACGGGCGCACGGTGCTGCTGGGCGCGGCCGACACCTTCCGCGCCGCCGCCGCCGACCAGCTGGCCACCTGGGGCCAGCGCGTGGGCGTGGACGTGGTCCGCTCCGAGCGCGAGGGCGCCGACCCCGCCTCGGTCGCCTTCGAGGCCGTCAAGGAGGGCGCCTCGCGGGGCGTGGACGTGGTCGTCGTCGACACGGCCGGGCGCCTGCAGAACAAGTCGACCCTGATGGATGAGCTGGGCAAGATCAAGCGCGTCATGGACAGGCAGGCCCCCGTGGGCGAGGTCCTGCTGGTCCTGGACGCCACCACCGGCCAGAACGGCCTCCAGCAGGCCCTCGTCTTCGCCGAGGCGGTGGGCGTCACCGGCATCGTCCTGACCAAACTCGACGGCTCCGCCAAGGGCGGGATCGTCGTCTCCGTGCAGCGCCAGCTGGGCGTTCCGGTGAAGTTCGTCGGCCTCGGCGAGGGCGCGGACGACCTGGCTCCCTTCGACCCCGAGGGCTTCGTGGACGCCATCGTCAGCGCCTGAGCGCCCCTGAACAGCCGGGGGCGGGGTGCTACCCTTGCGCCCAGTACCCCAACCAACGCCACGCGGGAGATCATAGTGTTCGGAAACCTGCAAGACCGCCTCACCGAGTCCTTCCGTCGGCTGCGCTCACGGGGCGTGCTGACCGAGTCCGACGTCGACCAGGCGGTCTCCGAGATCCGGCGCGCCCTCATCGACGCCGACGTGGCGCTGCCCGTCGTCCGCCAGTTCACCACGCGGGTGCGCGAGAAGGCCTACGGCGCCGCGCGCTCGAAGGCCCTCAACCCGGGCCAGCAGGTCGTCTCCATCGTCCACTCCGAACTGGTGGAGATCCTCGGCGGGCAGACGCGGGAACTGGTTTTCGCCGAGCGCGGGCCGACGGTGTTCATGCTGGCCGGCCTGCAGGGCGCGGGCAAGACCACGCTGGCGGGCAAGCTCGGCAAGTGGCTGCGCGAGGAGGGCAAGACCGTCATGCTGGTCGCCTCCGACCTGCAGCGCCCCAACGCCGTCCAGCAGCTGCAGGTCGTCGGCGAGCGCGCCGGTGTGAAGGTGTGGGCGCCCGAGCCCGGCAACGGGGTGGGCGACCCGGTCGAGGTTGCCCGCTCGGGCGTCGAGTTCGCCCGCCAGAGCGGGATCAACGTCGTCATCGTCGACACCGCCGGCCGCCTCGGCGTCGACCAGGAGATGATGGACCAGGCCATCGCGATCCGCGACGCCGTTGCCCCCCACGAGATCATGTTCGTCCTGGACGCCATGGTCGGCCAGGACGCCGTGTCCACGTCGACGGCCTTCCGCGACGGCGTCGGCTTCACGGGCGTCGTCCTGTCGAAGCTCGACGGCGACGCGCGCGGCGGCGCCGCCCTGTCGGTGCGGGGCGTGACTGGCGCGCCCATCCTCTTCGCCTCCACCGGCGAGGGCCTGGACGACTTCGAGCGCTTCCACGCTGACCGCATGGCGGGGCGCATCCTCGACATGGGCGACGTGCTCACCCTCATCGAGCAGGCCGAGAAGCGCATGGACGCGGAGGAGGCCGAGAAGGTCGCCGCCAAGGCGATGGCGGGGGAGCTCACCCTCGCCGACTTCCTCAGCCAGCTCCAGCAGATCAAGAAGCTGGGCTCGATGAAGAAGATGCTCGGGATGATCCCCGGTGCCGCCCAGCTGCGCGAACAGATCGACAACTTCGACGAGAGGGAGGTCTCCCGCGTTGAGGCCATCGTCCGGTCCATGACCCCGGCCGAGCGCGACGACGTGGGGCTGCTCAACGGCTCGCGCCGCGCCCGCATCGCCAAGGGCTCGGGCACCACGGTCTCCGAGGTCAACGGCCTCGTCAAGCGCTTCGAGGCCGCCCGCGACATGATGGGTCAGATGGGCCAGATGGGGGGCGGCGGAGTAACCGGGATGGGCGCCCTGCCCGGGCGCGGGGGCAAGGCCAAGCAGAAGTCCAACGCCCGGGCCGCCAAGGCCAAGCGCGCCAAGGTGAAGAAGAAGGCGCGCTCGGGCAACCCCGCCAAGCGCCGCCAGCAGGAGCTCGAGGCGCTGCTGCCCCAATCGCAGCGCAAACGCTCCGACGCCCCCGGCAGCTCCTTCGGCGCCCCCGCTCCTGCCCCCGAGCCCGAGCCCGCGCGGCGCCCCTCCATGGACGACCTGCCCGACGACGTCAAGCGCATGCTCGGCCAGCTCGGGGGATGAGACTGTGCTCTGCGCGCCCGGCGGACCGGGAGCGGACGCCCACCGCACCAGAAGGGGGATGACGCCGTGATCTTCGACGGATGGATGCTGATCGCCGCCTCGCCCGGGCAGCGGCCCGAGTGGACCAGGGGCTCCTGGGCCATCGAGGACGGCAGGGTCGCCCGCCTCGGGCGCCCCGGGCGCGCCGACGTGAGGGGGTACGCGGTCCCCGGGATGGTGGACGGCCACTGCCACATCGGGATCACCGACGGCGGCGGCTCCGTGGGCGAGGCCGCCCAGCGCCAGCAGGCGGCCGCGACCCTCGCCTCGGGCGTCACGCTCGCGCGCGACTGCGGGTGCCCGGTGGACAACTCGTGGCTGGCGCGCCAGGGGAGCGGCCCCTCCCTCGACTTCATCCACTGCGGCCGCCACGTCGCCCGCCCCATGCGCTACATCCGCGGACTGGCGGTCGAGGTGGAGGACGAGCGCGACCTGCCGCGCGTCCTGGCCGACCAGGCCGCCCGGTCGGACGGGTGGGTCAAGCTCGTCGGCGACTGGATCGACCGGTCCAAAGGGGCCGAATCCGACTTGGACCCCCTGTGGTCCCTGCCCGTGCTGCGCGACGCGGTGGCCGCGGCCCACGAGGCGGGGGCGCGCGTGGCCGTGCACGCCTTCTCCCACGCCGCCATCGACGACCTCATCGAGGCGGGCGTGGACGACATCGAGCACGGCAGCGGCATCGACGCCGACCAGGCCGACGAGATCGCCCGCAGGTCCGTCCTGGTCGCCCCCACGCTCGCCCAGGTCGCCCTCTTCGACTCCTTCGCCGACCAGGCGGGCGCGAAGTACCCCGTCTACGCCGCCACCATGCGCGCCATGCACGAGGAGCGCCGCGAGCACTTCGCGATGCTCGCGGACTCCGGGGTCCGGCTCGTGTCGGGCGTCGACTCGGGGGGCTACCAGAAGCACGGGTCGATCGTCAACGAGTTGGCGCTGTGGCAGGAGGCGGGCATGGACCCCGCCCGCGTGGTCGACACCGCCACCTGGGGCACCAGGACCGCCCTGGGGCGCCCCGCTCTGACGGAGGGCGGCGCCGCGGACCTGGTGGTCCTGGCCGACGACCCCCGCCAGGACGTGAGCGCCCTGGCCCGCCCCCTCCACGTCTTCGCCGGCGGCCACCACGTGGGTTAGGGGCGGCGCGGAACTGGGACGCGCGGCGGACCCGCGCTGCGGGCGCGCCCGGCGGGGCGGTGACCGATCCCACGGCCCCCGGACTGCGCGCGCCCAGGCGGCCGGCTTGGGCGCGCGGCGCGCGTGTGGCACAATAGTGCGCTGTACCCGGCTTCGCGAGAGCCCTCTCACCTCGCCCAGCCGTGTCCCGGACCGACGCCGGACCCGTGTTCCCACCGGGGAGGGCCGAGGCCCACACCAATCTGAAAGTAGGAGAGACCACTCAAGTGGCAGTTCGAATCCGCCTCAAGCGCATGGGCAAGGTCCACGCCCCCGCCTACCGCGTCGTCGTCGTCGATTCCCGCAAGAAGCGCGACGGCCGTGTCATCGAAGAGATCGGCGTCTACGACGCCCAGCCGGATCCGTCCGTGATCCGCATCGACTCCGAGCGCGCCCAGTACTGGCTCGGCGTCGGCGCCCAGCCCTCCGACCAGGTCCGTAACCTGCTGGTGCTGACCGGCGACATCGCCAAGTTCAACGGCAAGGCCGACGCCGTGTCCCGCGTGCGGGTCTCCGAGGCCGACAAGGCGGCCCAGGCCGCGCAGGCCGTCAAGGACGCCGAGGCCGAGGCTGAGAAGTCCAAGGCCGCGGCCTCCGCGAAGAAGGCCGAGGAAGAGGCCGCCGCGGCCAAAGCCTCCGAGGAAGCAGAGGAAGCCTGAGCATGCTCGCAGACGCGCTTGAGCACCTGGTCAGCGGCATCGTCGACCACCCCGAGGACGTCCAGGTCACCCCGCGCCAGTTGCGGCGCGGCCAGCTCCTGGAGGTCCGGGTCAACCCCGAGGACCTCGGGCGCGTCATCGGACGCGGGGGGCGCACCGCGCGCGCCCTGCGCACCGTGATGGGCGCTCTGTCGACGCGGGGCTCGGTCCGGGTCGACGTCGTCGACACCGACCGCGAGTAGGCCGTCGCAGTGTGGGGACCCGGGCGCCCGCCCGGGTCCCTTCCCGTACCCGCGCAGTCCCCAACCCACCCAGGAGGAGAACCCATGCTCATGACCGCGGCGATCATCGGGCCCGCGCACGGCCTGAAAGGGGAGGTCGTCCTCGACGTGCGCTCCGACGACCCGGCGGTCCTCGCCCCCGGGGCGTCCCTGGTCCTGTCAGGATCCGGGTCCGGGGTCGTCGTGGAATCGACGCGCGTCCACAAGGGCAGGGTGCTGGCCCGCCTCGGCGGCGTGGGCACCCGGGAGGAGGCCGAGGCCCTGCGGGGGGCGGCGCTGCTGGTCGCCCCCCACGACGAGGAGGACGCGTGGTACCCCCACCAGCTCAAGGGCCTGCGTGCGGAGGACCCGCAGGGCCGCCCCCTCGGCTCCGTGAGCGGGCTGCGGCCCGGCGGCGCCCAGGACCTGCTCCTCGTCGGCACCGAGCGGGGGGAGGTCATGGTGCCCTTCGTGCGCCAGCTCGTCCCCACCGTCGACGTCGAGGGCGGCCGCGTCGTCATCGACCCGCCCCCTGGGCTCTTCGACGACGGCGCCGACGACTCCGGCAGGGGCGCCTGACCGTGCGCTTCGACCTGGTCTCCATCTTCCCCCAGTACTTCGACTCGCTGTCCCTGTCGCTGCTGGGACGCGCCGACCGCTCCGGCCTCGTCTCCGTGCGCGCCCACGACCTGCGCGACTGGGCCCACGGCGCCCACCGCAGCGTCGACGACGCCCCTTACGGCGGGGGAGCGGGCATGGTCATGCTCCCCGGGGTGTGGTGCGCGGCCCTCGACGAGATCCTGGGGGCGTCCTGCGGCCCCGTCCTGGCGGTGCCGACCCCTTCGGGGACGCCCCTGACCCAGCGCCTCGTGGGGGAACTGGCGCGCGCCGACCACATCGTCGTCGCCTGCGGGCGCTACGAGGGCATCGACCAGCGCGTCGCCGACCACTACCGGGAGCGGGGGCTGCGGGTCCTGGAGTACTCGATCGGCGACTACGTCCTCAATGGCGGGGAGGCAGCGGCCGCGGTTCTCGTCGAAGCGGTGGCCCGCCTCGTCGAGGGCTTCATGGGCAACCCCGACTCCCTGGCCGAGGAGTCCCACGGGGACGGCGGCCTCCTGGAGTACCCCGCCTACACCAAGCCCCGCAGCTTCCGGGGGCTCGACGTGCCCGACGTGCTGCTCTCCGGCGACCACGGCGCCATCAGGCGGTGGAGGCGCGACCAGAGCCTTCTGAGGACCGCGCAGCGCCGGCCCGACCTGATCGACGCGCTGGACCCCGCCGGCCTCGACGCCCAGGACCGCGAGGCGCTGGCCTCGTGCGGCGTCGTCTTCGCCCCCGGGCCCACCCGGGTCCGCTACCTGCCGGGGGAGCAGTCGGACGCGGCCGAGCTCGCCGCTTTCGCCGCCAGGACCTTCCCCATGGCCGCGCCGCCCGAGATCCCCGCCGAGGACATTGCCCGCTTCATCCGCGAGGAGCTGGACGAGGCGTCCTTCCGCGACCACATGGCGGGCCCGGGCACGCGCGTCCTCATCGCGCGCGCCCAGGGGGGCGAGGGCGGCTCGCCGATCCTGGGGTACACGCTCACGGTCCTGGGCCACCCCGACCAGATGCCCGAGGGCAACGGCGCGGTGCCGCTCGACGGCGGCGCCGCCTACCTGTCGAAGTGCTACACGGACGCCGCGGCGCACGGCAGCGGACTGGCCGGGGCGCTGCTGGAGAAGGCCGTGTCGGACGCCCGCGCCCACGGCGCCACCCAGATCGTGCTCGCCACCCACATCCGCAACACGCGCGCCCAGCGCTTCTACAAGCGGCACGGCTTCAAGAAATCGGGGCGGCGCACCTTCCGGGTCGGCTCCGCCGCGCCCACCGACGACGTCATGGTGCGCCCCACCGACCGCTGAGGCGCGGGCCGCGTTCGCCCGCCGTTGTCCCAGGGCGCGGCGGGCGGGCCCGGCAGGGCCCCAAGGCCGGGCCCAAGGGGGTATCCCCCCGGGGCGGAGTGGGCGAACTCACTGGCGGGCCCGCCGCCCCGGACCCCTTCGACTACCGGGGGGCGGTGCGCGTGTGGCACACTATAACGTCGGCCGTGCGCGGCCCATCCTGCCGCAGGGGGAGGCCCGGGCGCACCGCCGGCACACGGAACGCGGGCCGCACGGCCCGCCGGATCCGGCGCGCGTGACCTGCGGCGGGCGCGCCTAGGAGAACAAATGCAGAAGCTGGACGCCGTAGACGCGGCATCCCTGCGCGACGACATCCCCCCGTTCCGGGCGGGCGACACCGTCAAGGTGCACGTCAAGGTCGTCGAGGGCAACCGCTCCCGAATCCAGGTCTTCCAGGGCGTCGTCATCGCCCGCCGCGGCCATGGCGTGTCCTCCACGTTCACGGTGCGCAAGATGTCCTTCGGCGTGGGTGTCGAGCGCACCTTCCCGGTCCACGCGCCCACGATCGACCGCATCGAGGTCGTCACCAAGGGCGACGTGCGCCGCGCGAAGCTCTACTACCTGCGCAAGCGCCACGGCAAGGCCGCGAAGATCAAGGAGCACCGCTCGGGCAAGTCCGAGTGAGGGCCCCAGGAGGAACCGGGCGCCCCGCGGGGGCGGACCGGCTCTGAGGAAAGGCCCGGACGGGGCCCGGCACCCGGCAGGGGAGCCGGGCCCCGTCTTATGCTAGACCTGCACCGACTCCGATCCGAGGCGAGGAGACGCCATGTCAGAGGCCACAGAACCACCGAGTGCCCCCCGGCACCTGCCCTCGCTCAAGGACCGCGACCGCGCGGAGGCCGAGGCCAGGCGCAACCCCGTCGTGTGGCTGCGGGAGATCGCCGTCATCCTGGTGATCGCCCTGATCATCTCCTCCCTGCTGCGCGCCTTCGTCGTCCAGGTGTTCTGGATCCCCTCCCCGTCGATGCGGGGCACGCTCGTGGAGAACGACAGGATCGCGGTGTCGCGCATCGCTGCCCTCACCGGCAACATCAAACGCGGCGACGTCGTCGTCTTCGACGACACCCTGGGGTGGCTGGGCAGCGGAGGCGACTCCTCCGGCTCGGTCCTGCGCAGCATCGGGGAGTTCACGGGCTTCGTCCCCGCCGGCGGCGAGCAGACCCTGGTCAAACGCGTCATCGGGATCGGCGGGGACCGCGTGAAGTGCTGCTCCACGGACGGCAAGGTCATGATCAACGGCGTCGAGATCTCCGAGACGTACATCGCCGAGGGCCAAGCCGCCTCGACGATCCCCTTCGACGTCACAGTGCCGGAGGGCCACCTGTGGGTCATGGGGGACAACAGGGGCAACTCCGCGGACTCCCGCTACCACATGGGGGAGGGGCAGTCCCCCTTCGTGCCGCAGAAATCGGTGGTCGGCACCGTCTGGGCGATCATCTGGCCCGTGAGCAGGTGGACGACCGACATCGGGCACAGGGAAGTGTTCGCCGTAGTCCCCGACCCCCAGTGAGCGCCCCCAGCGCCTCGGCGCTCTTCGAGCAGTCCCTGGCCGACCAATTCGGCGTCGTCGCCGGTGTCGACGAGGTGGGCCGCGGCTCCCTGGCCGGCCCCGTCGCAGTCGGCGTCGCCCTCACATCCCCGGGCGCCGCCGACCCGCCCGCCGGCCTGGCCGACTCCAAGGCGCTCACCGCCAAGAGGAGGGAGGCCCTGGCCCCGGCCGTGCGCCAGTGGGCGCTCGACTGCGCGGTCGGGTGGGCGGGCCCCGACGAGATCGACCAGTGGGGGATCGTCGCCGCCCTCAGGCTCGCCGGGCTGAGGGCCCTCGACGAACTCGCCGGACGGGGGCGCGTCCCCGGCGCGGTGGTGCTCGACGGCTCCCACAACTGGCTCGCCGTGCCCGACGACCTGCTCAGCGGCCTCGGCGGGCCCGACTACCCGCCGCCTTGCCCGGCGCCCATCCGCACCCGCGTCAAGGCCGACGCGTCGTGCGCGGTCGTCGCCGCGGCCTCGGTGATCGCCAAGGTCGAGCGCGACCGCCTCATGGCGGAGCTCGACGACCCAGGCTACGATTGGTCCCGCAACAAGGGGTACGCGTCGGCGGCGCACATCGCCGCCCTCGCAGAGCTCGGGCCCAGCGCCCACCACAGGCGCAGTTGGAAACTGCCCGCCCGGGCCAGCAGGTGAGGACTCCGCTGGGCCAGTGCCGCGCAGCCGTGCGGAACCGCCCGTGCGCGGAAGCGAGGGTGGGCCGCCCGCGCGGGCTCCCCGGCGGTGGGCCGCCCGCGCGCGAAAGTGAGCCGCGCCGGGCCTCGCTCTGCGCGGCAGGGGCCCCTGCGGGCATCATGGGTGTGTGAGTGAGGAAATCGAAGGATACGAGAACTCCCTGGAGCTGGAGCTCTTCAAGGAGTACCGCGACGTCATCGGACTGTTCAAGTACGTCGTGGAGACAGAACGGCGTTTCTACCTGTGCAACCAGGTGGACGTCCAGGCGCGCCCAGTGGGCTCCGACGTCTTCTTCGAGTTGGCGCTGACCGACGCGTGGGTGTGGGACATCTACCGCTCCAGCCGCTTCGTCCGCTCCGTGCGCGTCATCACCTACAAGGACATCAACGTCGAGGAGCTGTCCAAACCGGAACTGTCCATCCCCTCGTCCTGAACCGCCCCCGGCCCGGTTCCGTCCACAGGCCCCTCCGCCCGCCCGCCCCCGTCCACAGGGGGCGGGCGCCGTTTTGAAGGCGCTGCGCGCCCCGCGCGACAGTGGATGCGGAGGTAATGACATGTCCGCACGCACGAACCGCCTCGGAGCCCGGGGCGAAGACACGGCCGCCGCATTCCTCGAGGAGAGCGGCGCCACCATACTCACCCGCAACTGGCGCGACGGCAGGCGCGGCGAGATCGACATCGTCGCGGGCGTCCCCCGCGGCCCCCGGCCCGGCGTCGCCGTCGTCGAAGTGCGCACCCGTGTGGGCAACCAGCGCGGCAGCGCCCTGGAGTCCGTCGACTCCCGCAAGATCGCCAGGCTCCGCGCACTGGCCGGCGCCTGGCGCAGGGCCAACCCCGGCCAGCCGGGGGAGCTGCGCATTGACGTGGTGGCCATCACCATCGACCCCGGGCGGGCGCGCGAACTGGGGGAGCGCCTCGCCTCGTGCGCCGACCTGCGCCAGGCGGGGGCCCGCGTCGAGTGGATCCGGGGCGTGGCATGAGCGCCGCCACGCGGCTCGCCCGCACCCACTCGGTGAGCCTGGTCGGCCTCGAGGGCCGCCTCGTGCGCGTGGAGACCCAAGTCGGCCGCGGACTCGTGCAATTCGTCATCGTGGGACTGCCCGACGCCTCAGTGCGCGAGTCCAAGGACCGCGTCCGCTCCGCCCTGGAGAGCTGCGGCCTGGAGGTCCTCGACTCCCGCGTCACCGTCAACCTGTCGCCCGCCGGACTGCACAAATCCGGCTCCGGCTTCGACCTGGCGATCGCGGCCTCGGTCCTGCTGGCGGCGGGCAGGGTCGGCCCCACCTCCTTCGACGGCGCCGTCATCATCGGCGAACTCGCCCTCGACGGCTCGCTGCAGCCGGTGCGGGGCGTCCTGCCCGCTGTCCTGGCGGCCCGGGGCCAGGGGATCACCCGCGCCATCGTCCCCGCCGCGAACGCCGCCGAGGCATCCCTGGTGGGCGGAGTGGAAACGGCCGCGTTCGCGCACCTGGCGGAACTCGTGCGATGGGCGGGCGGCAACGCCCAAACGCCCGTCAGCATCGGCGGCGCCCTCCCCGACGCGCCCGAGCCGGAGCCCGCCACCAGCGGCCCCCACGTCGACATGGCCGACGTGCGGGGCCAGCACGACGCCGTCGAGGCCCTCACCGTCGCGGGAGCGGGCGGCCACCACGTGTTCCTCCTGGGCGAGCCGGGCTCCGGCAAGACCATGCTCGCCTCCCGCATGCACACCATCCTGCCCGACCTCGACGACGACACCGCCCTGGTCGCCACCTCCCTCCACTCCCTGGCCGGCACACTGCGCGACGGCGAGGCCCTGGTGCGCCGCCCGCCCATCCTCACCCCGCACCACTCGGCCACCATGGCCGCCCTCGTAGGCGGAGGGCACGCCCGCATCACCCCGGGCGCCGCCTCCCTGGCGCACGGGGGAGTCCTCTTCCTCGATGAGGCCGCGCAATTCCAGCCCTCCGTCCTCGACGCCCTGCGCGAGCCCCTGGAGAACGGGGAGGTCCACATCCACCGCGCCGGCCTGCACGCCCGCCTGCCCGCCCGCTTCCAACTGCTGCTGGCGGCCAACCCCTGCCCCTGCGGCGGCGGGCGCCAGGGGAGGTCGTGCACATGCAGCGCCCAGGCCCGCATGCGCTACCTCGCGCGCCTGTCCGGCCCGCTCCTGGACAGGATCGACATCACAGTCCGGGTCGACACCCCCACCAGGGCGGACCTCGCCCGGGGGCCCTCCCCGTCCTCGGCGCGCCTGCGCGAGCGCGTCGCCGAGGCCAGGAGCCGGTGCGCCCGCCGCCTCGCCGGAACCCCGTGGACCCTCAACGCCCAGGTCCCCGGCCGGTGGATCCGCGCCTCCAGCGGCATCGACCCCCGGATGGTGGCCGACCTGGATAGAGCGGTCGAATCGGGCGTCTTCTCGATGCGGGGGGCCGACAGGGTCCTGCGCCTCATGTGGACGACCGCCGACCTCAACGGCGCCGCCCGACCGGGAGAAGTGGAGCGCGGCCTGGCGATATGGCTCAGGAAAGGAGACAACCCCAATGATTGACGAAACGCACTACAGCGCCGCCTGGTGGACCACCGTGGTCGAGCCCGGGGACGCCGACGTCCATGCACTGCGCGCCGCCCTGGGCGACGAGGAGGCCCGGCGCTGGGCGCGCGCCCCCGCCCCCTCCCCGCTGCCGCCCGCCCTCGCAGGCCACGACTGGGAGGCGGCGTGGGGCAGATGGCACCCCCGCGCCGCCGCGGACGCCCTCGACGCCGAGCTGGAGCGCGCCGACAGGATCGGCGCCGCGTTCCTCACCCCCTCCGACCCGCAGTGGCCCGAGGGCATGGCGGACCTCGGCCCCCGCGCCCCGGTCGGCCTGTGGGCGCGCGGACGGCTCGATCCGCGCGGATCCGCCACGCGGGCCTCCATCTCCATCGTCGGCGCGCGCGCGTGCACCCGCGAAGGGCAGAACGAGGCGGCCAACATGGCGTGCGCCCTGACGGAGAAGGGCTACCGCACCGTCTCGGGCGGGGCCTACGGCATCGACATCGCCGTGCACCGCGGCGCCCTCGCCGCCCCCGGCCCCACGACCGTCGTATTCGCCGGGGGAGTCGGGGCGCCCTACCCGCGCGCCCACGCTGAGGACTTCCGCGCCGTCATGGACGCCGGGGGCGCCGTCGTCTCCGAGGCCCCGCCGTCGTGGCGCCCCGCGAAATGGCGCTTCCTCGCGCGCAACCGGCTCATAGCCGCCTGGTCGGGCTCCACCGTCGTCGTCGAGGCCGGGATGCGCTCGGGAGCCCTGTCCACCGCGCGCGCCGCCATGGAACTGGGCAGGAACGTGGGCGCGGTCCCCGGCTCCGTCCGGGCGCCCATGTCAGCGGGCGCCCTGGCCCTCATCCGCAACGGCGCCACACTGGTGCGCGATGCCGCGGACGTCGAGGAGATGCACGCGCCCATCGGCTCGTGCGCGCCCGAGCCCCTCTTCGGCGCCCCCGTGGAGGAGGACCGGGGGGCCGACGCCCTCGCCCCCGCCCAACGGCGCGTCTGGGAGGCGCTGCCCGCCAGGTCGCGCGCCCGCCTCGGCGCCGTCGTCACCGCCTCGGGGCTCTCCGAGCGCGACGTGCTCGTGGCGCTCGCGGGACTCGAACTGGCGGGCATGGTCTCCTCCGACACCACGGGCTGGAAGCGGATGCCAGCGGTGGCGCGCCGGTAGGATCGCCCCATGACGACGTCGGTCCTCGACCAGTGGGGCGCCCACCTGCGCCACAGCCGGGGCGCCTCCGCCCACACGGTGCGCGCCTACACGGCGGACCTGGCGGCGTTCCTCGCCTTCACGGGGACAGACCCCACCGACCCGGGCGCGGCCTCGGCCCTGACCCTCAGGGCCGCCCGCGCGTGGCTGGCGGACTCCGTGGCCCGGGGCGCCGCCCGCTCCACCGTCTCGCGCCACGTCGCGGCGCTGCGCAACTTCTCCGCGTGGGCGCACCGGGAGGGGCTGGCGCCCACGGACGCGGCGGCGGCCCTCGCCTCGGCGCGGGCGGACCAGCGGCTGCCCCGCGTCGTCGACCAGGACGAGGCGGCGGCCCTGCTGGAGTGCGCGCGCTCGCGGGCGAGCGCCGACGACCCCGTCTCCGTCCGCGACTGGGCGATCCTGGAGCTCATCTACGCCACGGGGATCCGGGTCTCCGAGGCGTGCTCCCTCACCACGTCTTCCGTCGACGCCGCCGCCCTCACCGTCCGGGTGCTCGGCAAAGGCGACAAGGAGCGCACGGTCCCCTTCGGCGTCCCCGCCCGCGACGCCCTCGACCAGTGGACGGTGCGCGCCCGTCCCTCGCTGGCGATGGGGACGGACGCCCTCTTCGTCGGGGCCAAGGGCGGGCAGATCGACCCCCGCGTCGTGCGCGCGATGATCCACAGGATGTGCGCCAGGGCCGGGGTGCGAGACATCGCCCCCCACGGGTTGCGCCACAGCGCCGCCACGCACCTGCTGCAGGGCGGAGCGGACCTGCGGGCGGTCCAGGAGATCCTGGGGCACTCCTCGCTCGCGACGACCCAGCGGTACACGCACGTGGACGCGGGCAGGCTCAGCGACGTGTACCGCAGGGCGCACCCGCGCGCGTAGGGGGCGGTGGCCGCAGGATCGCGTTGACCGCAGGAGTGTGGTGCCTGATCACGTCCGCTCGGCTCATGGAGGCGATGGGTTCGACTTTGAGGATGCAACGGGTGAAGAAGATCCCGGCGATGATGGAGGCCAGAGCGGCCGCGTGCTTGCTGGCGTTCGCGCCGCCGATGACGGCGGCGAGGCGGGCGACCATCTCGGTCTGCAGATATTCCCGGAATATTCGTTGCGCCGCCGGCGAGGCGAGGCCGTCGCCGATGAGTTGGGCGAGCCCTTCCCGGTAGTCGGGCCGGTCCCAGGTGGTGAGGGCGGCTTCCAGCAGTGCGCGGCCCAGCTGGTCCCTGGGCACCCGGTCGGAGATGACGTCCAGCACCTCGGCGGGGGTGAGGCTGAGCTCAGCGATCGCCTTGAACAGGCCCTCCTTGGAGCCGAAGTAGTAGCTGACCAAGGCGTGGTCCACGTCCGCGTCGCGGGCGATCGACCGCAGGGACGTCCTGGCGTAGCCGTGTTCGGCGAAGCGCGCCTGGGCCGCTCTGAGGATGCGGTCCTTGCTATCGGTCGGTCGTGCGGGACGCCCCGGTCGTTTATTCACCACAGTTGAAATGATGCCATACCCGGGACCTCAATAGACGCCATGACGAACATCGCTGTGTCCTTCCAGAAGTTGCGGATGGAGTTCCGCCGACCGGGCCGACCGCCCGTGGTCGCCTTGGATTCGCTGGACCTGGAGGTTGTCCGCGGCCAGATCCTCGGTCTGCTGGGACCGAATGGATCAGGTAAGACCACCAGTGTGAACCTGTTGTGCGGCCTGTTGCGGCCGACATCGGGGACCGTGGTCTGCGAGGGGATCGACGTCCGCAGCGACGTGACCGGAGTGCGCTCGCGGTTGGGCGTCGTTCCGCAGGAGACCGCCCTGTACGACGACCTGACCGCCGATGAGAACCTCTCCTTCCACGCCCGCCTGTACGGAGTGCCCCGCGCCAAGCGGAAGGCCCGTATCGACGAGCTCCTCGACCTGGTGGGCCTCAGTGGGCGCCGAGGCGATCGGGTCGGCACCTACTCCGGCGGGATGCAACGCCGCCTCGCCCTGGCGCGGGCCCTGTTGACCCGCCCGACCGTGGTCGTCCTGGATGAGCCGACCCTGGGCGTGGACGTGCAGTCGCGCGCGGCGCTCTGGGAACGAGTGCGCCAGATCGCCGACGAGGGCGGTACGGTCCTGCTGACGACCAACTACATGGAGGAGGCCCAGGCGCTGGCCGACCAGCTGGCCGTCCTCGACCACGGGGAACTCGTCGTGACGGGGACTCCCGAGGAACTGCGCGGGGCGCTCGGCCAGACGTTCATCGACGTCCGCTCCTCCCATCCCCCGAGCGAAACCGGTCTGCGAGCCGTGCCGGGGGTCCGCGAAGTCACTTGGCGCGACGGGATCGCGTCGATCGCCGCGGACGGCGGTCCGGCGACCGTCCGTGGAATCCTGGACTGGTTCGCCGACCACGACGCGGACGCCGTTCTCGCCGGAGTGCGCCGCCCCGACCTCAACGACGTCTTCCTGGCCTTGACCGGAAAGGCCCTGCGCGACGGGGGCGCCTCATGAGCCGGCTGGAGCCCGTATGGGCGATCGCGGTCAAGGACTGGACGCGGTTCATCCGGCAACCGTTCCTGCTGGTGATCAGTGTGGTCATCCCATTGGTGTTCATCTTCTTCTACTCGCTCGTCATCCCGGTCAGCAACAACAACCCGGTCATGGTCGCCGACTCCGACGGCGGCCCCGCCGCAGCCCGGCTCGTCGAGACACTGCGCGCCGTCCACAGTGAAGAGGGCCCCTACTACGACGTGATCACCACCGACCCCAGCGCCGCCCTGAGCGCGTTCGGCGAGCAGCGCGCCCTGGCCGTCATCGTCATCCCCGACGGCTTCTCCGAGGCCGCCGAGGCGGGCAACGCCGCCGTCGAGCTGCGGCTGAACAACATCAACTCCGACTACTCCAAGAACCTGCGCCTGCGCCTCGACCACGCCGTCCGCGCTTTGAACGAGGAGTTGGCCGGACCGGTGATGACCGTCGAGGAGACCCGTTGGCTGCCCCACGACCCCACCATGCTGGGCTACATCTCCACCAGTCTGCTGCTGTTCGGCTGCCTGTACGCCGCCATGGTCAACACCGGCCTGCAGGTCGCCGCTGAATGGAACGACCGCACCGTGAAGAACCTGCTGCTCGCCCCAGCGGGGCGCGGCGCACTCGTCGCGGGCAAGATCCTGGCAGGGCTCGGGCAGAGCCTCGTGTCGCTGTGCCTGGTCCTGGCCGTCCTGGTGGTCGGCTTCGGCTTCAAGCCCACCGGCGATCTGCTCGGTATGGTCGGCATCGTCGTCGCGACCCTGCTCATGGGATCCGGCATCGGGGCGGCATTCGGTGTCGCCTCGAAGAAGTCCCTCGCCACAGCGTCCGCGCTCATCGCGCTGGCGATCGCGTTCTTCCTCGTCTCCGGCAACGAGGAATCGATGCGGGGCCTGGCCTGGGGGCAACCGATCACCGCGCTGTGGCAGCTCTCCCGGGCGCTTCCCACCACGTACGCCTTCATGTCCGCCCGCAGTATTCTCCTCACTGGCGACACCTCGGACCTGGCCGTCAACCTCACCATCGTGCTGGCCTCAACGGCAGTGATCTTCGTGGCCGCGGCCGGGTTGCTGCGCCGCGCCCTCTCCCACCTGAACGGAGGCCAATGATGCACCTCGACCGCATCAATGCCATCATCGCGAAGAACATGCGCCAGTGGTCCCGCGATAAGCAAGCCCTGGCGGGTCCCATGCTGATCCCGCTCGTGCTCATGTTCCTTTGCGGCGTCCTGTTCGGATTCGGCGGCGACGAGTGGAACATCGCACTGGTCAACCGCGGCACCGGTCCGCATGCGACCGCGTTCGAGACCGTGGTATGTGGACTGCGCGGCAACATCAGCCCCTACTTCCGCGTCGTCACCACCGACCCAGTAGAGGCCGACCGGCTCGTCACCGAAGGCCGCCTGCACATGGCGCTCACCATCCCCGACGACTTCGACCAGGTGATCGAGGCCGGTGGCGTGCCGACGCTGGAGACGCACGTTTACAACATCAACACCGACATGATGAAGAACGCGCGCCTACGGCTCGACCGCGCCATCCAGGACTACGCCGCCGCCCATGCCGAGGGCCTGGCGCCGATCACCGTCACCCAAACCACCACCCGCTCTGACGACGTGTGGCGACGGACCTTCATCGCCAATAGCGCTGTCATCCTCGCCATCATGGTCGGGGCCGCGCTCAATGCGGCGATCATGGTCGCTCGCGAATGGGAGCGCAGAACCACCAAAGAGATCCGACTCGCGCCGCGGCCGTTGGCCGACTTGACCACTGGCACCCTGCTGGCCGGGATCATCACCGGTGCGATCAACACCGTGGTGACCCTGATGGTGGCGGTCACCGTGTTCGGGGTCCGTATCCCGCTGGGAAGGCTGCCCGTCCTGCTGTCCGTCGCCGGGCTGGTGTCAGTCGCCTGCGCCGGCATCGGTGTCGCAGTCGGAGCGTGGCTGCGCGACTACCGGACCATTCAACCGCTGCTCATGGTGACATTCGCCGGCTCCTTCTTCGCTTCCGGCGAGTTCTCGTCAGTGGCGACCCTGCCCCGCCCGGTCCAGGTGTTCGACCGGTTCTGGCCCCCTGCGGCGGTGTTCGAGAACCTCCAGGCCTGGACCTGGATGGCCGACCCGCCATCGCCGGCGCCGATGGTGCTCGCTTCCGGTGTCGCCGCGGTGCTCGGCGTGGGCATCGGCGCCTGGGCGCTCCACCGCAGGCTATGACCCGCCGCCGATCCGAAACCGGTCTGACGGCACCGCCGCCCGCCTCTCGCGCAGCGTTCGCGCTCTCCGGGCTGGGGGGCGGCGCGCCCCCGCTACTCCCACGGCTTGAGCACGACCGGGCCCAGGGTGAGCCGGATCGGGTCGGTGTAGGCCCTCGGACCGGTCCTGGCGCCCCAGTGGAGGTGGTCGGCGCCGGGCGGGACCCGGCCGATCACCTGGCCCCGGACGACCCTCTGCCCCGCCTCGACCTCGGCCTGCGCGGGCACGTAGGTCGCCCACACCGGCGATTCCGCCCGCTCGTGCTCGACGGAGATGACGGGCTGGGCCGCGACGGGGCCCGCGAAGGCCACCACGCCATCGGCTGCGGCGACTATCGGCGTGCCTCCGGGAACGTCGAGGTCCACTCCCCGCCGACCGGGCAGCCAGTCGTGCGCCGGAGGGGCGAAGGACGACAGCACCGGCGAGGGGGCCCCCGTGGGCCACATCCAGCGCTGGTCCTCTCCGCCGGGAGCCGCCCGCGCCGGCAGCGGCTGGGCGAGGAGGGCGGCTGCGGCGGCGGCCCGGAGGAACCGGCGGAGGCGGGTGCGGGGAGTCATGGACCCAGTCTCACCACGTGGGGCGCCCGCGCGCATGCCGGGGCCGGGGCCCTGTGCACGGTGCCCCAGTCCTGCCCAGTCCTGTGGACGGTGCCCCCGTGCTCCGGACGGCGCATCCCCAGTGACCAGCGACACTTCGTGGGGAATGTGGTGTGATCCCGTCTGGTCTAGAATGAACGGGCGCTTGCCACGTGCAGGCGACTTCGCGTGCCATTTTCTGCGTGCCACCGCCTCGCGGGAGGCAGGCAGGGCCAGCGGCCACGGTCCCCTCGGGGCGGTCCGGTCATGGCACCAGGGCCCACAGAAGTGGGCGGACAACCGAAAACCCGGGGCACCGCCCCATGAACTCGCACCGCGCGGGGAAGGAAGAACCATGGCAGTCGTAACCATGCGTCAACTCCTCGAGTCCGGCGTCCACTTCGGGCACCAGACTCGCCGTTGGAACCCGAAGATGAAGCGCTTCATCCTCACCGAGCGCAACGGCATCTACATCATCGACCTGCAGCAGACCATCGCCGACATCGACATCGCTTTCGATTTCGTCAAGCAGACCGTCGCCCACGGCGGCACGATCCTCTTCGTCGGCACCAAGAAGCAGGCCCAGGAGGCCGTGGCGGAGCAGGCCCAGCGCGTGGGCATGCCCTACGTCAACCACCGTTGGCTCGGCGGCATGCTGACGAACTTCTCGACGGTGTCGCGCCGCCTGCAGCGCCTCAAGGAGCTCGAGCAGATCGACTTCGAGGACGTGGCCGCCTCCGGCCACACCAAGAAGGAACTGCTCATGATGAGCCGTGAGAAGGACAAGCTTGCCCGCACCCTGGGCGGTATCCGCGACATGGCGAAGGTCCCCTCCGCGGTGTGGATCGTCGATCCGAAGAAGGAGCACCTCGCGGTCTCCGAGGCCCGCAAGCTGAACATCCCGATCGTCGCCATCCTCGACACCAACGCCGATCCCGACGAGGTCGACTACCGCATCCCCGGCAACGACGACGCCATCCGCGCCGTCGCGCTGCTGACCCGCGTGGTCGCCGACGCCGTCGCCGAGGGCCTGATCGCCCGCTCCGACGCCCGCAAGGGCAAGGGCGAGGAGACCGCCGCCGAGCCGCTCGCCGAGTGGGAGCGCGAGCTCCTCGAGGGCGAGGTCAAGGCCGACGAGGCCGCCGCGGCCCAGGCCGCCGAAGAGTCCGCCCCCAAGCAGGACTGAACGTTTTACTGAGAGGAACCACCTGATGGCGAAATTCACCGCTGCAGATGTGAAGGCGCTGCGCGAGCAGACCGGCGCCGGCATGATGGACGTCAAGAAGGCGCTGACCGAGGCCGACGGCGACGCCGAGAAGGCCCTCGAGATCATCCGCCTCAAGGGTCTGAAGTCCCTGTCCAAGCGCGAGGGCCGCCAGGCCCTGGCCGGCCTGCTGGCCGCCACCACCGACGGCACCGTCGGCGTCATGGTCGAGGTCAACTCCGAGACCGACTTCGTGGCCAAGAACCAGAAGTTCATCGACTTCGCGAACGAGGTCCTCGCCGCGGCCGTCGCCTCCAAGGCCTCCGACACGGACGCGCTGCTGGCCGCTCCGATGGGCGAGGGCACCGTCAAGGACCGCCTCGACGCCTTCGCCGCGATCATCGGCGAGAAGCTGCAGATCGGCCGCGTCGTGCGCGTCGAGGGCGACAACGTCGACCTCTACCTGCACCAGACGAACCCGGATCTGCCCCCGCAGGTCGGCGTCTTCGTGGTGACCGACGCGGCGGGCAAGGCCGTTGCCCACGACATCGCGATGCACGTGGCCGCCTACATGCCGTCCTACCTCGACCGCGACCACGTCCCCGCGGACGTGCTCGACAAGGAGCGCGCGACCCTGGAGAAGATCACCCTCGAGGAGGGCAAGCCCGAGCACATCGTGCCCAAGATCGTCCAGGGCCGCCTGGAGGCGTTCTTCAAGGACAACTGCCTGGTCGACCAGGCCTTCGCCCGCGACCCCTCCAAGTCCGTGGGCAAGGTCCTCAAGGAGGCCGGCGCCTCCGTGAGCGACTACGTGCGCGTGCACGTGGGCGCCTGAGACCGCTCCCGCATCCGCGGCCCCGCCTTCGGGTGGGGCCGCGTCGCATCTTAGGTAGTATTGTCTCGGTTGAGCGCGCCCGAGGCGGGTGCGCCGCGCTGGATCGTAAGGAGAACCGCCATGTCCGAACCCCGCCGCGTCCTGTTGAAAGTATCCGGGGAGGCGTTCGGGGGAGGGGCCATCGGGCTCGACACCGCGGTTGTGCGCGACATCGCCGAGCAGGTGGCCGTGGCGATCCGCCAGGGGGTCCACGTCGCTGTCGTCGTCGGCGGGGGGAACTTCTTCAGGGGCGCCCAGCTGGCCAAGGCGGGCCTGGAGCGCAGCCGGGCGGACTACATGGGGATGCTGGGAACGGTGATGAACGCCCTCGCGCTGCAGGACTTCATCGAGCAGGCCGGGGTCCCCGCGCGCGTGCAGAGCGCCATCACGATGACCCAGGTCGCCGAGCCCTACATCCCGCTCAAGGCGATCCGGCACCTGGAGAAGGGCCGCGCGGTCGTGTTCGGGGCGGGGGCGGGCCTGCCGTACTTCTCGACGGACACGGTTAGCGCCCAGCGCGCCCTCGAGATCCACTGCGACGAGCTGCTGGTCGCGAAGAACGGCGTGGACGGGGTCTACGACGACGACCCGAAGACGAACCCGGGCGCCCGCCGCTTCGACACGATCACCTACTCCGAGGCCCTCACCCGCGACCTCAAGGTCATCGACGCCACCGCCCTCGCACTGTGCCGCGACAACGGGTTGAAGACCCGGATCTTCGGAATGGGCGAGGAGGGCAACGTGACTCGCGCACTCATGGGCGAACAAATCGGTACTCTTGTCACAACGCAGGACTGACCACCACACCACCGACACCAAGGAGCCACTGTGATTGACGATATCCTCCTCGAGGCCGAGGACAAGATGGACAAGGCCGTGGACGCGGCCTCCCACGAGTTCGCCTCCATCCGCACCGGGCGCGCCACCTCGTCGATGTTCGAGCAGCTGAGCGTCGAGTACTACGGGGCGCCCACGCCGATGCAGCAACTGGCGTCCTTCCAGATCCCCGAGGCCCGCACGGTCATCATCTCGCCCTTCGACCGCACTGCCACGCAGGAGATCCTGCGCACGCTGCGCGAGTCCGACCTGGGGGTCAACCCCACCGACGACGGCAACGTCATCCGCGTGGTCCTGCCCGCCCTCACGGAGGAGCGCCGCAAGGAGTACGTGAAGCAGGCCAAGTCGAAGGCCGAGGAGGGCCGGGTCTCGGTGCGCGGGGTGCGCCGCAAGGCCAAGGACCAGCTCGACCGCCTCAAGAAGGACGGCGAGGCCTCCGAGGACGACGTGGACCGCGCCGAGAAGGCCCTGGACGCGGCGACTCGGGCCCACACCGACCAGATCGACAAGATGCTGGCGGCCAAGGAGAGCGAGCTGCTGACGATCTGATGGAGGACCAGTCGCAGAGTTTCTTGTCGGCGGTCTTCCGCCCCGGCCCCACCCGCGAGCGCCCGCCCCTGAGCGCGACGGGCAGGGCGGGGCGCAACCTTCCGGCCGCTGTGACGACCGGGGCGGTCCTGGTCGCGGTCATCGCGGTCGCCCTGTTCGTGTACCCGCCGCTGTTCATCGGCGTCATCGCGGTGGCGTGCCTGGCGGGCGTGTGGGAGCTGGCGGGAGCTTTCGCCCGCATGGGGGTGTCCGTGGCGGTGGTCCCCCTGTACGTGGGCGCGATCGGCATGGTCACCTGCGCGTGGCTGCTGGGGGCGGAGGGCATGCTCTTCGCCATGTACCTCACCGTCTTCGTGTGCGCGGCGTGGCGCCTGCTGGACGCGCGCACCGAGTCCCGGATGAGCGATATCGCCTCGTCGGCCTTCGTGGCCGTCTACGTCCCCTTCCTGGCTGCCTTCGTGGTCCTCATGGTGTCGGCGTGGCCGAACCCGTGGGTGTTCCTGTCCTACGAGGCGATGGTGATCGCCTCGGACACGGGCGGCTGGGCGGCGGGGATCGCCATCGGCCGCCACCCCATGGCCCCGCGCCTGTCCCCGAAGAAGTCGTGGGAGGGCTTCGCGGGCTCGTGTCTGGCGGCGATGGGCGTGGGGTGCCTGGGGCTGCACCTGCTGGGCGCCCAGTGGTGGTGGGGCCTGGTGGCGGGCGTTCTGGTGGCGTTCGTGGGGACCATGGGCGACCTGACCGAGTCCCTCATCAAGCGCGAGGCGGGCATCAAGGACATGTCGGGCCTGCTGCCCGGTCACGGTGGCGTCCTCGACCGCGTGGACGCGGTGCTCATGACGGCGCCCGTCGTCTACTTCGTCTACGCCCTCGCGCTGCCCGGCGTGTCGTGGGAGGGGAGCCATTGAGCACACGGACCCAGGTGGCGGCGCGCGGCGCGGCGGCGGGGGCGGGGCGTGAGGTGCGCCCCACCGACCAGCCGCCCGAGGGCGCCGCGCACGCGGGCGCCCGCCCTGTCCTGTCCTTCACGGCCAAGCGGCGGGGCAAGCCACCCTCGCACCTGGCCGACTTGGACGAGGCGGGGCGCAAGGCGGTGCTCGCGGGCATGGGCCTTCCGCCGTTCCGGGCCGACCAGTTGAGCCGCCACTACTTCGAGCGCTTCGAGGCGGATCCGGCGGATATGAGCGACATCCCCGCCTCCATGCGCCAGCGGGTCCGCGACTCCCTGCTGCCCCCGCTGGTGTCCGGGGTCGTGTCGCTGCGGGCAGACGGGGGGCGCACCGTCAAGGACCTGTGGAGGCTGTACGACGGCGCGCAGGTGGAGTCCGTGCTCATGCGCTACCCGCAGCGCACCACCTTGTGCGTTTCCTCGCAGGCCGGGTGCGGTATGGCCTGCCCCTTCTGCGCGACGGGGCAGATGGGGCTGACCCGCAACCTGTCGACGGCTGAGATCGTCGACCAGGTCCGCTTGGCGCAGGCCGCGTGCCGTGACGGCGCCCTGGCCGGCGGTCCCACGCGGCTGACGAACGTCGTGTTCATGGGGATGGGCGAGCCCCTGGCCAACTACAAGACGGTGGTGGGCGCGCTGCACCGCCTCGTCGATCCGGTGCCGGAGGGCTTCGGGATGAGCGCCCGCAACGTGACGGTGTCCACGGTGGGACTGGTCCCCGCGATCCGCAGGCTCGCGGGGGAGGGGCTGCCGGTGACGCTCGCTGTGTCCCTGCACGCCCCCGACGACGACCTGCGGGACGACCTCATCCCCGTCAACTCGCGCTGGAAGGTGGGGGAGCTCCTGGACGCGGCGCGCCACTACTTCCTGGTGACGGGGCGCAGGGTCTCCATCGAGTACGCCCTCATCAAGGACATGAACGACCAGGTCTGGCGCGCCCAGCTCCTGGCCGACGAGCTCAACCGGAGGGGGAAGGGGTGGGCCCACGTCAACCCGATCCCGCTCAACCCGACGCCGGGCTCGATCTGGACGGCGTCCACGAGGCGTTCACAGGACGCATTCGTGGCCACTCTCCGCGACAATGGGGTAGTGACTTCGATTCGCGACACCCGTGGCTCCGATATCGACGGGGCGTGCGGCCAGTTGGCCACGTCCGCGGCGAAGCGGGCCGCGGGGGACGGCAGTAGCAGGAAGGAGACCCGATGACCGACGCATTTCCGACGGTTGGTTTTTTCCGGCAGGGGTACAACCCCGAGGCCGTGGACGCGTTCTTCGAGGACGCGCGGCGCGCCTACGAGGGCGGCGTGCCAGCCGAGCAGTTCAGCGCCGAGCAGGTGCGGCAGGCGACGTTCACGTTGAAGCGGCGCGGCTACGACATCGACGTGGTCGATGGGGCGATGAACCGCTTGGAGGCGGCCTTCGTCCAGCGCGACCGGGCCGAGCACGTCGCGGCGATGGGGGAGGCCGCGTGGTACGACCGCGTCGCCGACCGGGCGACCACGCTGTACCCCAGGCTCCAGCGGCCGCGGGGCGAGCGCTTCGCCCACCCGGAGTCGGGGCGGGGCTACCGGATGGACGAGGTCGACGACCTGCTGGACCGGCTCGCCGCGTACTTCGACGACGGCGAGCCCCTGAGCGCCGATGACGTGCGCCAGGCCACTTTCAGACCCGCGCGGGGCAAGAAGGCGTACGCCGAGGGCCCTGTGGACGCGTTCCTGGGGCGTGCTGTGGACATCCTGCTGGCGGTCGACTGATGGCTCCGACCGTCCCGGTGCCCGCCCAGGGCGCGCCTGTGCCAGTGGTCGTCCTCGGTTCGACGGGGTCGATCGGCACCCAGGCGCTCGACGTGATAGACGCGAATCCCGGTGTCTTCGAGGTGGTGGGCCTCGGGGCCGGGGGCGCCGACCCGGGCGCCCTGGCCGCGCAGGCGGCCTCCCACGGGGTCCCGTTGGTCGCGGTCGCGCGCGAGGACCGCGTCGCGGCGGTCCGCGGGGCTCTGGCGGCGGCCGGCCCCGCGGTCGCGCCGACGGTGCTGGGGGGCGCCGACGCGGCTTCGGACCTGGTGCGCGAGGCGTGCGCGAAGTGGGGAGAGGGCGTCGTCGTCCTCAACGGGATCACGGGCTCCGTGGGGCTGCGCCCGACGCTGGCGGCCCTGGAGTCGGGCGCCACGCTGGCGCTGGCGAACAAGGAGTCGCTGGTGGCCGGGGGCGCCCTGGTCAGGAGGGCGCTGCGGCGCCCCGGGCAGGTGGTGCCCGTCGATTCGGAGCACTCGGCGATCGCCCAGGCGCTGGCCAGCGGTGTGCACGAGAAGGGGCTCACGTCGCGGTGCCTTTCGGGCGCCAGCGAGGTCGCCGACCTGGTGCTGACGGCGTCGGGCGGCCCCTTCCGCGGCCTCACCCGCGCCGAGCTCGCCCGGGTCACGCCCGAGCAGGCCCTCAACCACCCGACGTGGGACATGGGGCCCGTCGTCACCATCAACTCGGCGACCCTGATGAACAAGGGCCTGGAGCTCATCGAGGCGCACCTGCTCTTCGACGTGGCCCCCGACCACATCATCACGACGGTCCACCCCCAGTCGATCGTGCACTCGATGGTGACGTGGCAGGACGGGGCGACGACGCTGCAGGCCTCGCCCCCCGACATGCGGCTGCCCATCGCGCTGGGGCTGGCCTGGCCCCGGCGGCTGCGCGGGGTGGAGGAGCCCCTGCGGTGGGACGCGGCGTCGCAGTGGACTTTCGAACCGGTCGACGACGAGGCGTTCCCCGCCGTCGGCCTGGCACGGGCCGCGGTGTCCGCCTCGGCCACCCACCCCGCGGTGATGAACGCGACGAACGAGGTGCTCGTCTCCGCCTTCCGCGCGGGGGCGGTGGGCCTGCTGGGCATCACCGATGCCGTCGAGCGGGTCCTCGGCGAGCACGAGGGCGTCGAGGATCCGTCGTTGGAGGACGTGGAGGCGGTCGAACGGTGGGCGCGCGAGCGCGCCCGCGAGTTGTCGGCGCTCTGAGGCGGGCAGGGGCCCGGGTGAGCGGCTCGTCGCCGCTGGAAGGAACAGTATGGGTTACGTAATAGGCATTGTCGTGGTCGTCGTCGGCATTCTGGCGTCGGTGGCGCTCCACGAAGTGGGGCACATGGTGCCCGCGAAGAAGTTCGGGGTCCTGGTCCCCGATTACGCTGTGGGCTTCGGCCCCGCGTTGTGGAAGAAGAAGATCGGGGAGACCACTTACGCGCTGCGCGCCGTGCTGCTGGGCGGGTACGTGAAGATCCTCGGCATGTACCCGCCCGCCCGTGAGGGCGCGCGCACCCTCAACCGCAAGGGCCGGCCCACTCTGGCCGAGGAGGCGCGCCAGGCGAGCGCCGAAGACCTGCCCGAGGGCCAGGAGGCGCGGGCGTTCTACAACCTGTCGGCCCCGAAGAAGATCGTGGTCATGGTGTCGGGGCCCCTGATGAACCTGCTGATCTGCGTGGTCCTGTCGGCCATCACGATGATCGGCATCGGCGCCCCCCGGGCCTCGACGACCCTGGCGGCCGTTTCCCAGACGGTGGCGGGCGCTTCGGGCGAGTCCGCGGGCCCGGCCCACGAGGCGGGGGTGCGCGCCGGCGACGTGGTCGAGTCGTGGAACGGGCGGCCCATCGCTTCGTGGTCCGAGTTCCACGAGGCGATCGCGGCCTCCCCGGCGGGCGAGCCCCAGCAATTGGGCGTCAAGCGCGGACAGGAGCACCTCACCTTCGAGGTCACCCCCGTGGAGGGCCAGCAGGGCCGCGTCGTCGGCGTGACCGCCGGGTTCGAGTACGTGTCCGCCTCGCCGGCGGACGTGGTCGCGGCGGACTGGCAGATGTTCACCTCCACGGCCAGTGTGGTGGTGCGGCTGCCGCAGGCGGTGTGGAACGTGGGGCGGTCGCTGTTCACCGACGACGCCCGCGAGGCGACCAGCGTCGTGTCCGTGGTGGGCGTGGGCCGCATGGCGGGGGAGGTGACCGGGGATCCCTCGTCCCTGGGCCTGCGCGACACCCGCCAGGTCGTCGCCGTTCTGCTGAGCCTGCTGGCGTCCTTGAACATGGCGCTCTTCGTGTTCAACCTCATCCCGCTGCCGCCCCTGGACGGCGGGCACATCGTGGGCGCCTGCTACGAGTGGGCGCGGGGCGCGCTCGCCCGGGCCCGGGGGAAGGCGGACCCGGGGCCGGCGGACACGGCGCGCATGGTTCCGCTCACGTGGGCGGTCGGCGGTGTGCTAGTGGCCATGAGCGTCATCCTCATCGCCGCCGACATCATCAAACCGGTTTCCATGGCCTGACGCGGGAAAACGGGGGCCGCGGGGGCGCGGGGCCCGCGCCGCCCCCGCCCCCGGGGGCCGCCGGGCACGGTGCGAGCGAGGGGGCGACTTGGGGGATAATGGACCGGTGAGCGCAATCAACCTCGGTATGCCCGACGTCCACGCGACGCCCTTCCCCCGCAAGAACACCCGGCGCATCATGGTCGGGGACGTGCCGGTCGGCGGCGGGGCGCCGGTGTCGGTGCAATCCATGACGACCACGAAGACTCATGACATCGGCGCGACGCTGCAGCAGATCGCGGAGCTTACGGCTGCGGGCTGCGACATCGTCCGCGTCGCCTGCCCGACCGACAAGGACGCCGCGGCCCTGCCGATCATCGCCAAGCAGTCGCGCATCCCGGTGATCGCCGATATCCACTTCAAGCCGAAGTACGTGTTCCAGGCCATCGAGGCGGGCTGCGGCGCGGTGCGCGTCAACCCGGGGAACATCCGCAAGTTCGACGACCAGGTGAAGGACATCTGCAAGGCGGCCTCGGACCACGGGGTGTCCCTGCGCATCGGCGTCAACGCGGGCTCGCTGGATCCCCGCCTGCTGAAGAAGTACGGCCGGGCCACGCCCGAGGCGCTCGTCGAGTCCGCGGTGTGGGAGGCCTCGCTGTTCGAGGAGAACGACTTCCACGACTTCAAGATCTCCGTCAAGCACCATGACGTCCTCACGATGGTGGAGGCCTACCAGCAGCTCTCCGAGCGCGGCGACTGGCCGCTGCACCTGGGCGTCACGGAGGCGGGGCCCGCCTTCCAGGGCACCATCAAATCGTGCGCGGCCTTCGGGGTCCTGCTCGCCCAGGGCATCGGCGACACGATCCGCGTGTCCCTGTCCGCCCCGCCCGTCGAGGAGGTCAAGGTCGGGACGAAGCTGCTGGAGTTCATGGGCCTGCGCGACAAGACGCTGGAGATCGTCTCCTGCCCCTCGTGCGGGCGCGCCCAAGTGGACGTGTGGACCCTGGCTGAGAACGTGACGGAGGGCTTGAAGGAATTGACCGTCCCCCTGCGCGTCGCCGTCATGGGCTGCGTCGTCAACGGCCCCGGCGAGGCCCGCGAGGCGGACCTGGGGGTGGCGTCGGGCAACGGGAAGGGGCAGATCTTCATCCAGGGGAAGGTGGTGGAGACCGTCCCCGAGGACCAGATCGTGGAGACCCTGATCCGCCGTGCGAACCTGTTGGCCGAGGAGATGGGCCTGGAGCCCGGATCCGGCGCCGTCGAAGTCGCTCCCGTCGGACAGCGCAGCACCAGCACACCATAGGAGGAGAACATGCGCATACGCAGTGCCGTCGTAGTCGCCGCCCTCGCCGCCGCAGTCGGCGTAGCCGCCACGGGCTTCCCGCGCCGCCTGGGGCTCACCGCCTCGCAGGCCGCCGTCTCGCTACCCGGCGATCTGCTGGTGCCCGGGGCCGATGTGGTGGCCGACCGGGGCATCGAGGTGCCCGCCTCCGCCGCGCTCGTGTGGGAGGTGCTGGACGCCGCCTTCGAACCCGACGGATCCGTCGACGTGGTGGCGCGGGAGGCGGGCGAGTACCTGCTGTTCCGCTCCGGCGGTCCCGACTCCCCGGAAGGGGAGGGGGGAGAGTCGTCGTGCGTGATCGCTCTGCTCCCCATTTCCGGTGGCCGCACCCTGGTCCAGATCCGCGAGCGGCACAAGGCGGGGGAGGGCGGCAAGGCGCGGCTGTGGGCGCGGATCGTCGCCCAGTCGTGGGCCACGGCCTGCCTGCTGCGCGAGATCCGCTCGGCCTCGATGGCCCTCGCCGAGCGCCGCGCCTGACGGCCCGCGCCCTGCTGCGGGCGCGCCCCGCGGGGGCAGTCGGGGCGCACGGGCCCGATCCCCGCACGGCGAACGGGCGCTCCTGCGCCTGCGGGGTTAGTATGGGACGGCCGCGGCGCCGACGGGGATGCCGCCACGACCGAAGGGGAATGGGATGGTCCACTCCGCGTCCGCACTCGTCCTCACCGCCATTGGCTGCGCCATAGGCGGGTTCTGGCTGTGGATGTGGAGCGGGGCGGGCGCACTCGCGCGCAGGGCCGGCGTGCTGCGGCTGTCCTCCGCCCAGGATTCTCCCGTATGCTCCGTCCAGCGCGTCGTCTGGCCGCAGTTGCCCCTCCTGGCCGCCCTGTGGCCCGCGACCGCCGCCCTGGCCTCCCGGGAGGCCGCGGGGTGGGACGCCTCCGCGCAGTGCGCCGTCGTCTTCGTCCTGCTGGGGGCGATGGCCCTCGTCGCCGTCGTCTGCCTGTACTTCGGGGCGCTGCCCGAATGGGCCTACCCGGGGTGGATGGCCCGGCGCTACTACCGCGCCCACCCCGAGCGGGCCGTCGTGGAACTCGGCCCCGCCCAGGCGGCCAGCCTCGCCGCGTGATCGGCGCGCCGGCCCATCCCGGGTGCCCCCGCAGCGTGACCGGCTGACCCGCCTGGCGGGCGGTGCTCCTGCTACGCGCAGTGCGGTCCGCCCCTCGGGCGGCGTCCCGCTCCGCCCCCGGTGCCCGCGCCGTGATCCCGCGCGCACCGCCGGGCCCGTTTCCCCTGCGTCGGCGCGGTGCCCTACTCTTGGACCATGCTCCGAAACTACTCGACACTCTTCTTGCGCACGTTGCGCGAGGATCCGGCGGACGCCGAGGTCAACTCCCATAAGCTGCTCGTGCGCGCGGGCTACATCCGGCGGGCCGCGCCAGGGATCTACACCTGGCTGCCCCTGGGACTGCGCACGCTGCGCAAGATCGAGGGGATCGTGCGCGAGGAGATGGACCGCATGGGCGCCCAGGAGGTCCACTTCCCGGGGCTGATCCCCGCTGAGCCCTACAAGGCGACGAACCGGTGGGAGGACTACGGGCCCACCCTGTTCAAACTGGCCGACCGCAAGGGCGGGGACTACCTGCTGGCCCCCACCCACGAGGAGATGTTCACCCTGCTGGTCAAGGACATGTACTCCTCGTACAAGGACCTGCCCACGACCCTGTACCAGATCCAGACGAAGTACCGCGACGAGGCGCGCCCGCGCGCGGGCCTGATCCGCGGGCGCGAGTTCGTCATGAAGGACGCCTACAGCTTCGACATCGACGAGGCGGGCCTGGAGGCCTCCTACCAGGCCGAGCGCGACACCTACGAGCGGATCTTCACCCGCCTCGGGCTCGAGTACGTGATCGTGTCGGCCATGTCCGGGGCGATGGGCGGGTCCCGCTCGGAGGAGTTCTTGCACCCCAGCCCCATCGGCGAGGACACTTTCGTGCGCTCGCCGGGAGGCTACGCCGCCAACGTCGAGGCCGTGACCACGCCCGCGCCCCCGGACGCGGACGCCTCGGGCACGCCGGCGCCGCGGATCGTTCCCACCCCGGACTGCCCGACCATCGAGTCGCTGGTCGCACTGCTCAACTCCGAGCAGCCGCGCGAGGACCGCCCCTGGGAGGCGGCCGACGCCCTGAAGAACATCGTCGTGGTCCTCACGCACCCCGATGGGAGCCGCGAGCTGCTGGTCGTGGGCATTCCGGGCGACCGCGACGTCGATATGAAACGGCTCCAGGCGTCGGTGGCCCCCGCCGAGGTGGCGATGGCCACGGACGCGGACTTCGAGGGCCACCCGGAGCTGGTGCGCGGCTACATCGGCCCGCAGGTGCTGGGGCCGAACGCCCCGGAGGGCGCCGAGTCCGTGCGCTACCTGGTGGATCCCCGGGTGGTGGCGGGCACCGCCTGGGTGACCGGCGCGAACCAGGACGTCCACCACGTGCTCAACCTGGTGATGGGCCGTGACTTTACCGCGGACGGCACGATCGAGGCGGCCGGGATCCGCGAGGGCGACGAGGCGCCCGACGGCTCCGGCCCGCTGCACGTGGAGCGCGGCATCGAGATCGGCCACATCTTCCAGCTGGGCCGCAAGTACGCCGAAGCGCTGGGGCTGAGCGTCCTGGACGAGAACGGCAAGAGCCGGGTCGTCACGATGGGCTCCTACGGCATCGGGGTCACGCGCGTCATGGCGGCCCTGGCCGAGGCGAACTGCGACGACAAGGGGCTGAGCTGGCCCGCGGGCATCGCCCCCTTCGACGTGCACGTCCTGGCCACCGGGAAGGACAACGCGGTATTCGAGGCCGCCGCCTCCCTGGCGGCCGCGCTGGACGCCGCCGGGCTCGACGTCGTCTTCGACGACCGCCGCAAGGTGAGCGCCGGGGTGAAGTTCGCCGACTTCGAACTTGTCGGCGTCCCCCTGGGGGTCGTCGTCGGCAGGGGCCTGAAGACGGGCAACGTGGAGGTGCGCGTGCGGGGCACGGGCGAGTCCTTCGAAGTCCCGGTGGACGCCGCCGCCGCCAGGGTGATCGAGCTGCACGGACAACTGATGGGAGAGAACTGATGGCCATTCGTCCGATCCGCATCATCGGGGACCCGGTGCTGCGCACTGTGTGCGACCCGGTCACCGAGGTCACCGACTCGGTGCGCACCCTGGTGGAGGATCTGCTGGAGGGCGTCGACATGGAGGGCAGGGCTGGACTGGCCGCCAACCAGATCGGCGTCGGCCTGCGGGCGTTCTCCTACAACATCGACGGGCAGATCGGGTACGTCCTCAACCCGACGATCGTCGAGCTGTCGGAGGACGAGTACCAGGACGGCGACGAGGGCTGCCTGTCCATCCCCGAGCTGTGGTACCCGACCAAGCGGGCGTGGTACGCGCGCTGCGAGGGCACGGACCTGGACGGGCGCCCGGTCGTCCTGGAGGGCGAGGAGCTCATGGCCCGGTGCATCCAGCACGAGGTGGACCACTTGAACGGGCACCTCTACATCGACCGTTTGGAGCGCAAGGTCCGCAAGAAGGCGCTGCGGGACATCCGCGACGCCGGCATGTGAGCCTGCCTGGAGGACGGCCGCCCGGTCCCCGGAGCGGCCGTCCTCCGCGCCGCGCCCGCGACTGACTGGAGGGGGCGGACGCGGTGCCTTACAATGGAAGCACACCGTTGGCCGCCCCGAGGGCGGCGCGTGGCCGCCAGGGGAACGCGGGTCAGGACGTAGGGGAAGACGATCCTCACCAGCGAACTGGAGGAACCATGAGAGGGACATACACCCGCGGTGTACTTTTCGTGCACTCGACACCGCCCGCGCTGTGCCCGCACATCGAGTGGGCGCTGGGAACCGCACTCGGACAAGAGGTCCACCTCCAGTGGTCGGACCAGGGGGCGGCGCCCGGAATGGTGCGCTGCGAGTTCGCGTGGGTCGGCCCCATCGGCTCGGGCGCCCGCCTCGCCTCCGCCCTGCGCGGCTGGGAGCACCTGCGTTACGAGGTGACGGAGGAGCCCACCGCCTCCGCGGACGGCGGACGGTGGTGCCACACGCCGTCGCTGGGCGTTTTCCACTCCCAGATGGACACGGCGGGCAACGTCGTCGTCTCCGAGGACCGCGTCCGCGCCGCGTTGGAGTCCGCTTCGACCCTGGACGAGCTGCGCGAGGCCCTCGAGCTGGCGCTCGGCCAGGCGTGGGACGACGAGCTCGAGCCCCTGCGCCACGCTGGCGCTGGCGCTCCCGTTCGCTGGCTCAACAACCGCGTGGGCTGACGATGGGAACGATCGCCGACCTCTTCGGCGACCAGCTGCGCGCCACCGTGGGGGCGGATGACGGGGCCGACGGCGCAGCGGGGGAGCTGGCCCCCGCCTCGTCCCCAGGATCCAAGGCGGACCTGGTCGAGGAGGCCGCCATGGAAGCGGTCCTGGAGGAGAGCGGACTGGAACCTGGCAGTGCCCGCGCCGAGTTGACGCTGCGCGGCGACTTGGACCTGGACGACCTCGGCCTGTGCGCGGTGGTGGCCCGCTTCGAGCGGGCTGCGGGCGCGCGCTGCCCCGACGCCGAGATCGAGCAGTGGCGCACGCTGGGGGACCTCCTGTCAGCGGCGCGCGCGCTCGGAGGGAAATAGCGGGCGGTTGCCGGGGTGCGACCGCGCCAGAGCGCCAGCTGCCCATAGACTCGCCCGGGTTCGGTCAAGGACTCGTCCAATGCGCGTAAAGGCTGGAGTTTCAGGGGAAAAGAGCCCTACCATTGGGGGTGCGGCATATTCCCGTGCCACGGAGCGCCCTTGTTGGAAGGAACACTGTTGACCCGCACCGAAGAAGACCTGCTCGGCACCCGTGAAGTCCCCGAAGACGCGTATTGGGGGATCCACACGCTGCGCGCCACGGAGAACTACAGGATCTCCGGACGCACCATCAACGAGGTGCCCGAACTCATCCGTGCCTTCGCGGAGGTGAAGAAGGCCTGCGCGATGGCCAATATGCAGCTCAAGGTGATGAAGCCCGTGAAGGCCGAGGCGATCATCGCGGCATGCGACGAGATCATCGAGAACGGGAAGTGCCTCGACCAGTTCCCAGTCGACCAGTTCCAGGGCGGGGCTGGCACCTCGGTCAATATGAACGCCAACGAGGTCATCGCCAACCTCGCCCTGGAGATCCTCGGCGAGGAGAAGGGCAACTACTCGGTCATCCACCCCAATGACCACGTCAACCGCTCCCAGTCCACGAACGACGCCTACCCCACGGCGTTCCGCATCGCCCTGTGGCGCAAGGTGAACCGCCTGCGCAAGGCCCTGGACGAGCTGGCCGACGCCTTCGAGGAGAAGGGCGGGCAGTTCCGCCGCATCCTCACCATGGGGCGCACGCAGCTCCAGGACGCGGTGCCGGTGTCCCTCGGCGCGGAGATGACGGCCTTCGCCCATACGCTGCGCGAGGAGGACGAACGCCTCGACAACAACGCGGAGCTGCTGCTTGAGACGAACCTGGGGGCCACGGCGATCGGCACGGGCCTGAACACCCCCGAGGGCTACCAGGAGTCGGTCGTGCGCCACTTGCGCCGCATCACTGGCGCCCGCGTGGTGGCCTCGCCGGACCTGTTGGAGGCCACCAGCGACACGGGCGCCTACGTGTCCATGCACGCCACCATCAAGCGGTCCGCGGCGAAGCTGTCGAAGATCTGCAACGACCTGCGGCTCTTGGCGTCGGGGCCGCGCGCTGGCCTCAACGAGATCAACCTGCCGAGGATGGCGGCCGGGTCCTCGATCATGCCCGCGAAGGTCAACCCCGTGATCCCCGAGGTCGTCAACCAGGTGTGCTTCAAGGTCATCGGCAACGACCACGTCGTCACGATGGCCTCGGAGGCCGGGCAGCTGCAGCTCAACGTCATGGAACCGGTGATCGCCCAGGCGATCTTCGAGTCCATCAACCTGCTGGTCAACGCCTGCGACACGCTGCGCCTGCGCTGCGTGGAGGGGATCACCGCGAACGAGGCGGTGTGCCGCGGCTACGTGGAGAACTCCATCGGCATCGTCACCTACTTCAACGACGTCATCGGCCACCACCTGGGCGACGTCGTCGGGAAGCGGGCCGCTGACGAGGGCAAGACCGTGCGCGAGGTGATCCACGACATGCAACTGCTCGCGCAGGACGAGGTCGAGCGCATCCTGTCCCCGGAGAACCTGGCGAACCCCAAGTACGCGGGGGCCACGGAGGACTGACGACCCGGGCGCGCGGGCGCCCGCACGCGGACGGGGCCGGAGCCCCCCGGAGGGGCCCCGGCCCCGTTCCCCGTCAGTCGGAGCGGCGGTGTGGGCCAGCCCCAGCCGTGCCCGGCCCCGCGCTGACCCGGCTCAGCCGCGCCCGGGTCAGTCCTCGCCCGCGTGGTCGGAGCCGGGGACCGCGCAGTTGAACAGGTCGTACTTGTCGATGGCCGCCCGCACCGCGGAGGGGGCCACCTGGCCGCGCGAGGCCAGGGCCGCCAGGGTGCGCACCACCATGGACTCGGCGTCGATGTGGTACCAGCGGCGGGCGGCGCGGCGCGTGTCGGAGAAGCCGAAGCCGTCGGCGCCGAGCACGTGGTAGTCGCCGGGCACCCACTGGCGGATCTGGTCGGGCACCATCTTGTCGAAGTCCGAGGAGGCCACGAAGGGGCCCTCGGCGCCCGCCAGGCGCTCGGCCACGAACGGCGTGCGCGGCTCCGCCTCGGGGTGCAAGAAGTTGTGCTCGTCGGCCTCGAGGCCGTCGCGGCGCAGCTCGGACCACGAGGTCACCGACCACACGGCGGCGTCCACGCCCCAGTCCTCGGCCAGCAGGCGCCGGGCCTCGCGCGCCCACGGCACGCCCACGCCCGAGGCGAGCAGCTGCGCCTTGGGGCCGCCGGAGCCGGTGTGCCCGTCGAGCTTGTAGATGCCCTTGACGACGCCCTCCACGTCGAGGCCCGCGGGCTCGGCGGGCTGGTGGATCGGCTCGTTGTACACCGTGATGTAGTACATGACGTTCGGGTCGCGCCCGCCGGCGTCCCCGTACATGCGCTGCAGGCCGTCCGCCATGATGTGGCGGATCTCGTAGGCGTAGGCCGGGTCGTAGTTGACGAAGGCGTGGTTGGTGGCCGCCAGCACGTGCGAGTGGCCGTCCATGTGCTGCAGGCCCTCACCGGCCAGGGTCGTGCGCCCGGCGGTGGCGCCGATGACGAAGCCCTTGGTCAGCTGGTCGCCCGCCGCCCAGAACTGGTCGCCGGTGCGCTGGAAGCCGAACATCGAGTAGAAGATGTAGACCGGGATCATGGGCTCGCCGTGGGTGGCGTAGCTGGTGCCGGCCACCTGGAACAGGGAGACCGAGCCTGCCTCGTTGATGCCCGTGTGCATGAGCTGGCCGGAGGTGGACTCCCGGTAGGACAGCATCATGTCGGCGTCGACCGGCGTGTAGTTCTGGCCCTGGGTGTTGAAGATCTTCTTGGTGGGGAACAGCGACTCCAAGCCGAAGGTGCGCGACTCATCGGGGACGATCGGCACGATGCGCCGGCCGATGCCCTTGTCCTTGATGAGCTCCTTGAGCAGGCGCACGAAGGCCATCGTGGAGGCGACCTCCTGCTTGCCCGAGCCGCCCTTGAGGATGTCGTAGGTCTTGTCGCCCGGAAGCTCGAGCTCGACGCCTGCGTCGCGGCGCTCGGGGATGAAGCCGCCGAGCTGACGGCGCCGGTCCAGCATGTAGAGCAGCGAGGGGTCGTCGTCGGCCGGCCGGTAGTACGGCGGCATCTTCGGGTTGGCCTCGAGCTGCTCATCGGTGATCGGGATGTGGAGCCGGTCGCGCAGGGCCTTGAGGTCGTCCAGCGTCAGCTTCTTCATCTGGTGGGTGGCGTTGCGGCCGGCGAAGTGCCCGCCCAGCAGGTAGCCCTTGACCGTGTGCGCCAGGATGACGGTGGGCTGGCCCTTGTGCTCCGTGGCCGCCTTGTAGGCGGCGTACATCTTGCGGTAGTCGTTGCCGCCGCGCTGCAGGGCCCAGATCTCCTCGTCGGTCCAGTCCCTGACCAGCTCGGCCGTGCGCGCGTCGCGTCCGAAGAAGTGCTCGCGCACGTAGGCGCCGTCGTTGGCCTTGAAGGTCTGGTAGTCGCCGTCGAGCGTCTCCATCATGAGGTGCTCCAGGGCGTGGTCCTTGTCCGCGGCCAGCAGCTGGTCCCAGCCGCGGCCCCAGATCACCTTGATGACGTTCCAGCCCGCGCCCTTGAAGAAGGCTTCGAGCTCCTGGATGATCTTGCCGTTGCCGCGCACCGGCCCGTCGAGGCGCTGCAGATTGCAGTTGATGACGAAGGTGAGGTTGTCCAGGCGCTGCTGGGCTGCCAGCTGCAGCATGCCCCGCGACTCCGGCTCGTCCATCTCGCCGTCGCCGAGGAACACCCACGTGTGCTGCTGGGAGGTGTCCTTGAGGCCGCCCAAGTGCAGGTAGCGGTCGAACCACGCCTGGTAGATGCCCTCGGCGGGGCCCAGGCCGAGGGAGACCGTGGGGTACTCCCAGAAGCCGGGCAGCTGGCGGGGGTGCGGGTAGGAGGGCAGGCCGCGGCGGGTGGAGGCCTGCTGGCGGAAGCCGTCCATCTCCTCCTGGGACAGGCGCCCCTCCAGGAAGGCCCGCGCGTAGGGGCCGGGGGAGGCGTGCCCCTGGAAGAACACGTGGTCGCCGCCGCCGGGGTGGTCCTTGCCGCGGAAGAAGTGGTTGAGGCCCACCTCGTAGAGGGTGGACACCGAGGCGTAGGACGAGATGTGCCCGCCGACCTTCACCCCGGGGCGCTGGGCGCGCGTCACCTGGACGGCGGCGTTCCAGCGGATCCAGCGCCGGTACTGGCGCTCCATCGCCTCGTCGCCGGGGAAGTAGGGCTCCTGGTCGACGGGGATCGTGTTGACGTAGGGGGTCGTGTACTCCTGGGGCAGCTGCACCCCGTTGCGGCGCGCCTCGTCGAGCATGTGCAGCAGGATGTAGCGGGCGCGGGGGCCGCCCTTCTCGTTGATGAGCCCCGACAGGGACTCGATCCACTCGCGGGTCTCCTGGGGGTCGTTGTCGGGTACCTGGGGGATCAGCCCGTTGACGACGGGGTGGCTCTCATGGAGTTGGCTCACGGCTCACCTTCCAGCTGTGTCGGATGCTGCTCGCGCAGCGTATTCGTGCCCGCGGCGGCGCGCCATGGCGCCATCGCATATCGGGACCATTGTCCCACTGCGCGCGTGGAATTGCGAGCGTTCCACCATCCAGGGGCTCCATGAGAATCAACTCATTTTGAATCGGGGCCGATGCCCGTTGTTTGCCGATCGGTCAGGGTGGGCTCCGCGCGATCTGCGGCTTCCCCGCTTCCGCCCGGTTCGCCCGCCCGACCGGGTGGAATGGCCGGGCTTGCCCCAGGGCTGCGGGCATGTCCTAGTATGAAGAGGTGATATTTGAAGCAGCGCTCAGCGCCGCGTCCGTGGACGGCGGTGCTCCGACATGCCGATGAACCTGGGATTCACGAGAGGGCAGATCATCCAGGAGTTCTACGTCGACGATGACGTGGACCAGAAGCTGCGCGAGGCGGTGGAGGCCTCGACGGCGGAACAACTGGTCGACGTCGATTACGGCGATGTCGTCGACGGCGCGATCGTCTGGTGGCGGGCCGACGACGCCGAGGAGGAGGACCTCGCGGACGTCCTCGTGGACGCCCTGAGCAATCTGGACGACGGCGGGCTCATCTGGGTCCTCATCCCCAAGCCGGGCCGCACGGGCTCCCTGCCCGTCGCAGACGTGGAGGACGCCGCCACCATCGCGGGCCTGCACTCGACGACGGCCGCGTCCGTGGGCAGCCAGTGGGCGGGCATCCGCCTGACCGCCCGCCCCCGCCAACGGTAGGGCCCGCCCGCCCCAGGTGACGGTCCCCGGTCGCGCGGCTACGCGACGGGGCCGGCCAGGGCTCCGCGGTACCCTCGCCGCGTTGTCGCGCAACGTGTCGACGAGGCCGGGGCCGCTGCTCACCGCGGCGGGCCTCGCCGAAGCCGCCTGCGCCCTCGGCCTGCCGGTCATCGTCCTCGCCCACCCGGACGCGGGCGACCGCTCCGCCCGGGTGGGAGCGGCGGCCCGGCGCGCTTTCGAGCAGGCGGGCATCGGCCATGCCCTGGTGGAGTTGCGGCCCGGGGAGCCCATCGAAATGGGGATGGGGGAGGGGCAGGTGGACCCCACCCGGTGGCCGAGTACCTGATAAGCTGGTCGGCGCACGTGGGGCCTTTAGCTCAGTCGGCTAGAGCGTCTGGTTTACACCCAGAAGGTCATCGGTTCGAGCCCGGTAGGGCCCACTCAGGCGGCGCGCCCACGGGGTGCGCCGCTTTGTTCCGCCTCATCCCCGCCGGATGGCGCCCGGCGGACGGGACTCTGTTCCAGGCCCGCTTCTGATGGGGAGCTCCGCCCGCACCGGATCTCCACTTTCCGCACCGTATTTCTGCCGCCCACACCGGATCTCCGCCGCCTCCCGGTAGTGTTGCCCTATGAGCACCACCGACCAGACAACGGGGGAGCGCGGCGCCAAGCCCCTGCTCTTCGATCAGATCAACGACGCGGAGGAGAACGCGGCGATGCGCGCGAAGGGCTGGCCGCCGGTCTACACGGCGTCCGCCGAGTCCCGGATCGTGCTGGTGGGCCAGGCGCCGGGCAGGATCGCCCAGCGGACCCGCAAACCCTGGAACGACCCCAGTGGGCGCCTTCTGCGCCAGTGGCTCGGAGTCACGGACCAGCAGTTCTACGACCCGGCGTTGTTCGCCCTGATGCCCATGGACTTCTACTTCCCGGGCAAGGGCACCCACGGCGACCAGCCGCCCCGCAAGGACTTCGCGCCCACGTGGCACCCCAGGCTCCTGGCCCTCATGCCGCGGGTGCGCCTCACCATCCTGGTCGGCGCCTACGCGCAGCGCTACTACCTGGGGGCGGCTGCGGGGCGGACGCTGACGGAGACGGTGGCGAACGCCGCCGACGCGCCGGAGGGCTTCTTCCCGCTGGTCCACCCCTCGCCGCTCAATATCGCGTGGCGCAAACGCAACCCGTGGTTCGAGCAGGAGACCGTGCCCCTGCTCCGCGAGGCGGTGGCCGAGGCCTTGGAGGGCGCGGCGGAGCCCGGTGCGCTGGAGGGCGCGGGGCACGAATAGTCCGATTCGCTGTCGGAGCCGACGACCAGTGGCCAGGGCACACGGGCACGCGGGGGGACCGGATAGCCCGGTCCTCGGCCGTCTCCCGCCGTCCGCCGTCCGCTTCCTGCCGGGTCAGCCGCCCGCCGGTTCCGCCTCGGCGCTGTCTGGCTGCTCGTCGGCGCCTTCCGACTCTATGGCGGAGCCTTCCGACTCAGCCCCAGCGCCCGTCGGCCCCTCGGCGCCCGACGCCGCCACCAGCGCCTCGACGATCATGGCGACCGCCTCGTCGGCGGGCACGTGCTCCCAGATCCTCACGACCGTCCACCCCTCCGCTTGGCACATGGACGTGGTGTCGAGGTCGCGCCGGGCGTTCCGCTTGAGCTTCGCCTCCCAGTACTCGCGGTTGGTGAGGGGGACGCGCGAGTGCTCCGGGCAGGCGTGCCAGAAGCACCCGTCGACGAACACGGCGACCTTGAGGCGCGTGAACACGATGTCCGCGCGCCGCCGCTTGTTGGGCCACGGCGCGAAATCCACGCGGTACCGGTAGCCCCGGGCGTGCAGGAGTCGGCGGATCGCCAGCTCGGGAGCCGTGTCGCGGCGCGTGTTGGAGCGCATCGAGCGCGCCGTCGCCTCGCTGGACGCCCACGAGCCCCCGCCGTCCCCGCCACTCATCCTTCCTCCGACGGGTTCAGGGCCTCCGCGTCCGCGTCCCGACCGGCCGCCCGCTGATGCGCCGCCGCAAGGTCGTTGCGGGCGCTCAGGGCGATGGGGTTGGCGCTGCTCATTCCTCACTCGATTCGGGGGACGAGGTGGGGGACTGGTTCATTTCGCGTTCGACGGCCTTGTGCTTCTGTAGTACTGCTTCGAAAAGGGAAATGAACTCTTCGTCGTATCCGTTAAGGAAAAATACTCCCGTGTCCCTTAGGTAGAGAAATGCCTGTAGGGGGTTGTCGCAGGCGCTGAGTAGTGGATGTAATAGAGAAAGCGCCTTTTCTTTGTCGCCTCTTTGAGCGTATGCGCCCGCGAGAGGAACGACTATGCTGTCCTTTGACAGCGTTTTGTCCGAACCAATGAGTCCGCAAACGTCCTCGAGCAAGCTTATTGTGGCTTCGTGCTTATGTGTACCATTATATAATATGGCAAGTCTGCTGACGCATTGAAGTAGCTTCGCATCGTAGTCAACCGCATCGTCTTCGCTAGCGTCTATAGCTCTCGTCTTTATTTGTTCGAAGTTCTCCTTCAAGACTCTGATCGCATCGTCGTACTGTTCTGTGTTTTCATAAGCCACGGCTAGTGAGAATCGAATGTTGAGCGCAAGGGATGGGAACTGTTCGAACTTGATGGCGTGTTGGAGCGCCTCATTAAGGGATTCGATTGCCCGACGTACATCTGCTGGCTCGTACAGCAGAGTGTCCGCTAAAGCGTGAGCTGCTCGAATGGTTGTAGTGTCGTCCCAAGTGAGCTGCTCTGTCATTGCTTTAACGGTATCGCTCATGTCGAATCCTAAATGGGGAAGCGATGATTTCTCAAGTAGGCGAATGGTGAGTTTTTGAATCTCCTTCCTCTTGAAAAGTGATTGCGAATGGGCCTGAGTGGCGATGGCTGTGAGCTGAAGGGCCAATTCGCTCTCCTCCGTCAATGCGCGTTCCCAATAGTCATCTTTCTCTTTTCGTGTCCAAGGTGGCTCGGGGATCGGGCAGTCCTGCGAAGTGTGCGCAGTAGTGAGAGTCCGTTCTGCTGCTTCGAACGCCTTTTTCCGTTCTGCATCATTCCAGTTCTTGCGCAGCACGTGCGCCTGGAGCCGGTGCAGACTGACCGTGCGCCCGTCGGTGGACTTCTGAACCACCGATGCTTTGGCCAGCGCGGTCAACGCAAGGTTCGCGTCCTCGTCGGCATCGTCAAGAACGTCCAGGCCTTGGTCCGCCTTACCGTTTTCGTCTTCACGTGCCTTTTCTTCTGCCAGCGGGTCGAGCCACCGTGTGGGCACGCCCGACTCAGCGAGCACAGCGAGCGCCCCGAGCTGGCGGCGGGCCGTGTCGCGCAGTCCATCCCCAATGCGATCGAGGGCGGATTTCACCGCTTGCAGAAGCGTTTTTGACACGTGAATTGTGTAGGCGTCCCCTGGAACAAGCTCGATCACCTTCTCATTGGAGAGGTTGTCCAAGCTCCCCAGGTACCGTTTCAGTGTCCACTCATAATTGGACGCGGTCGCCGCAGCCTGCGCAATGGCTAGAGGGAGGTCCCCGAGACGCTCGGCCACCGCATTCGCGGCTATCTCGTCCTGGGAGTCTGTTGCTTTCAGGAGGTATGCGATGGACTTTTCTCGCGGAAACATGGCCACGTCTACGTTCTGCCACTCCTGGAACTTCCACCCGCGTCCACTCCTGGTCGTGGCCACCACCCGCAACCCCTCGCCCTCTGGGGTGATTATAGAGTTCGGGAGGTCCTCGATCTTCTCAAGATTATCGAAAATGATAAGCCGGTCACCCGAGGCAGAGTGCTTCAAGTGTTCGAGGCAGCGGTCGATCACTATATTCTTAGTGGGCTTATCTTTGGTGTCGAATCCCAACTGGAGGGCGAGCTCCCCCAGTTCACTCCTCACAGCCGCCGCCGAAGAAGCGTTGATCCACGCCACCAGGTCCCATCCCTCAGCTTCGCACTCCCGTGCTAGGAATGACGCCAACTGCGATTTGCCGCACCCCGCCATCCCCACAAGCACCGTGCGCTTACAGCGCTCGTCGATCACACGGCTGCGCAACTGCTCGTGCTCCGCACGCGCGACGAAACCCGCAGCCACACCCGGACGACTGCCGAACAACACCCGACCCGACCGCGCATCAACTGTCGTCGACGGATCCGATCTGGCCAACAGCACGTCCAACTTCCCGTGCGTAACCTGATCGTTCTCGAGCCCCTTGTTCACGCTCACCCGGATCTCGTCCACGCCCTCCTCAATGCGGTCGAGCGTGCCCATGACGTACTTGAGTGCCTCGATCTGGAATTTCGGCGACCACGGTGCCAGATTCACGTACTCCACGGCCACAGCATCGACGAGCTCATCGAAATACGGCTCAGCCCGTTCAAAAAGCTCCGCACGAATCGGCTTGCCGAGCCGATGGAGCAGGGCAGCGAACCCACTGGAGAAGCGCACGGCCTCAAGAATCAGAGAATCATCGTTCCCAATCCGGTCAACAAGCCTCACAACACCAGCGGCAACACCATTCAGGTACTCAGTGCCAACACCCCGGTCACGGCACTTCTGGTACATGCCGCGCACCCTGCCCGCCACAGCCTTCTCGATCCGCTTGGCAACAGCGTCGTCCCTATCGTTGACCTGCCCCCTCAGCCGGGCCAACAACCCCAACCCCTCCTGCGCATCGCCGACAAGGTCAGCACCCAACTCCTGGTCCGACGCGCGCAATAGGAACTTCACTACCGACGCGCCAACGCCAGCCACCGAAACAAGCACCGGATCGACCATACCCGCATCCTACACGTGACCCACCACACATGGAAGTGCATGGTGCGGAACGAAAACCAGAGGCGGCGGGAGCCCTGACAGCAGGTTGGAACCGGTCGAACAGTGGATCGGTGCCCGCCTTGGCGCTTCGCTTCGAATGCGACGGCGCGCGCTCGGACCTGCCGACGTACCCCGGCCCCCGCCTCGTGAACCACTCAAGAACCGGTGACCGGGCGGGAACCTGTTCCCGCTGCGAACGGGCTCATCGCCGTCCCGCCGCGCGGCGACCCGGGCTGCTCCTGTGATCCTCCGCCCCGCCACACCCCCGCCCGCGCTGCGGTAGTCGAGGGGGTGCTGCGAACGCGCTGCCCTCTGCGCAGCAGCCCGGCAGCTCGGGCTACTCCTGCGCCTCGATGATCTCCTCGACCACGTCCTCGCCCGCGACGAGTTTGCCGGAGGCGCCCACGCCCAGCTGGCCCATGGCCAGGCGGCCCACCATCTGCTGGTTCGTCGTGGTGCGCTGGGAGCGCGCGCCGGACACGAAGCTGAAGAACCAGTGGACCAGGGTGCCCACCTGGGACTTGAAGCCGACGATGTACAGCAGGTGCAGGAAGCACCACGCCGCCCACGCCGTGAAGCCCGTGAGGTGCAGCCGCCCCATCTTCACGACGGCCTTGAAGCGGGCGATGGTCGCCATGGAGCCCTTGTCGAAGTAGCTGAACTCCGTGCGCTTGGGGGCGCGGCCGCGCAGGCGGGCCTTCACGGTGTCGGCGGCGAAGCGCGCCGACTGGATGGCGCCCTGGGCGACGCCGGGCACGCCCGGCACGCTCATCATGTCGCCGAGCACGAAGATCTCCGGGCGTCCGGGCAGAGTGAGGTCCTTGCCGACGACGACCCGCCCGGAGCGGTCCACCTCGGCGCCCGTGGCGTCTGCCAGCAGCTTCCCGAGCTCGCTGGCCTGCACGCCTGCCGCCCACACCTTGCACTGGGAGGCGATGGTCTCGGCCGTGCCGTCCTTTTGCTTGAGGGTGACGCCGTCGGCGTCGACGCCGGTGACGAAGGCGTTCATGCGCAGCTCGACGCCCAGTTTCTCCAGGGACTTGCGGGCCTTGGCGCCCAGCTTCTCGCCGAAGGGAGGCAGCGGCGCCGACGCCCCGTCCACCAGGACGACCCGCGCTTTGGTCGGGTCGATATTGCGGAACTCGCCTTTGAGGGTCTTGGAGGCGAGCTCGCGGATCTGCCCGGCCATCTCCACGCCCGTGGGGCCCGCCCCCACGACCACGAAGGTGAGGAGGCGCTCGACGACGGCGGGGTCGGTGGCCTGCTCGGCCTGCTCGAAGGCCCCGAAGATGCGGGCCCGCAGCTCCAGGGCGTCGTCGATGGTCTTCATGCCGGGCGCGAACACCGCGAAGTGGTCGTTGCCGAAGTAGGACTGCCCGGCGCCCGCGGCCACGATCAGCGTGTCGTAGGGCGTTTCGAAGCGGTCGTTGTGGTTGCGCCACTTGACGACGCGCGCCTCGACGTCGATGCCGTCGACCAGGGCCTGCATGACGGTCGCGTTCTTCTGGCGCTTGAGGATCTCCCGGGTCGTCGGCGCGATGTCCCCCTCGGAGAGGATGCCCGTGGCGACCTGGTACAGCAGCGGCTGGAACAGGTGGTGGGAGGTCCGCGCCAGGATCGTGATGTCGGCGTCGGCCCGCTTCAGGCGGCGCGCGGCGGTGAGTCCTGCGAAACCCGATCCGATGATGACGATCCTGTGGCGGGACATAGCTCATTCTCCTTTGTTAGGCCATCCTAAATTCTACTGAAACCATGCGTCCCCAATTTGTGATCTCTCCCTCAGAGTGGGCCGGGGTGGTCCAGTGCCCCCGATGTATCGCAGCGCCTGCCGCCCCAGGTGGTCAGAGCTCCCACGGAGACAGGGTTCCGCGATTCCCAGTGTTCCAAAATGCGTCTGAGTCTCGCGCCGATCCGGAGGCGCGGCGGGTGGGTGTTCCAAAATGCGTCTGAGTCTGGCCGGAATCCGCGAAATCTGCCCAAAACCGTCGAACTGAGACGCATTTTGGAACACTCCGCTCCGGTGCCACCAGAACGCGGCGAAGCCCAGACGCATTTTGGACCAGTTCGCCGTGCTGACGCGCGTTCCCGACCCGAACTGCGGCATCCGAGGCGGAACGCGCGGCGGCGCAGCCCCTCCGGCCCCGCCTCACTCCCCGGACAGCAGGAGCTCCCGCGCCGCGGCGGGGCTCGGCTTGCCCGTCGCCGTCAACGGCAGGGCGTCCACGAGGCGCACGCGGCGCACCCGCTCCCACGGCGCCAGCGCGCCCCCGAGCGCGGCGGCCAACGAGGCGGGGGACAGGGAGGCGGCGTCCGCGCCGGGGGAGGGGACCAGGACGGCCCCCACGACCTCGCCCCACGTCTCGTCGGGCACGCCCACCACCAGGGCCTCGCGCACCTCCTCCAACTCCATGAGGGCGGCCTCCACGCGCGGGGGAGCCACCAGTTCGCCGCCCGTGTTGATCATGCGGTGCGCCCGCCCCACCAAGTGGACCCAGCCGTCGGCGTCCACGAAACCGAGATCCCCGGTGCTGAGCCACTCCTGACCCGTCACCACGCCCGGGCCCCGCACTTCGATCGTGCCCAGCGCCCCCGGCCCCGCCGCCGCGCCGTGTGCGCCCACGATCCGCAGGTCCACGTAGGGGAAGGGCCTCCCAATGGATCCGGCGGGCGCGTGGGAGTCCGGGGCCGCCATCGCGCCCGCGCCCCCGGTCTCCGTCATCCCCCACACGTGGATGGGGGCGAGTCCGGCCCGGCGCATCCTCTCGGCCAGCGCGGGCGTCAGCGCGTCCCCGCCCACTAGCGGCCGCACCCAACTGGACAGGTCGGCGCCCACGGACTCGTTGGCCTCCAGGAGCGCCCGCGCCATCGTGGGCACCACGAACATCATGGCGATCCGGTGGCGCTGCACGCACTCCAGGGTGCGGACCGGGTCGAAGGACGGGCCGACGACCACCAGGGTCCCCCCGTGGCTGAAAGTGTCCAGCGTGGTCCCGTTGAAGCCGCCGATGTGGCTCAGCGGCGCGCACACGCCCACCACGTGCGAGCCCGGCGAGTACTCGAAGCCGTCGCGGAAGCAGGCCGACGCCCACCACAGCGCCGCGTGCGACAAGCGCACAGGGCGGGGCAGACCGGTCGAACCGGAGGTGAAGACCACCGCCGCCTCCTCCTGCGCGCACGGCAGCGGCGGGCCAGCGGGTGCCGGGGCGAGGCGCGACCACTCCTCGATGTCGGACACCGCCACCACGGGCACGCCGGCGCCGCCCGCGAGGGCCGCGGCCCCCGCCTCGTCGACGACCACCAGGTCCACTGCCGCTGCCTCCAGCATCTCCCGCAGGCGCGGGGCGGGGGCGCGCGGCGACATGGGCACCGTGGCCGCGCGGATCCACGAGGCGGCCACGTGGATGAGGAAGTGCCACGGACTGTTCTGGGCGATCACCGCGATGCGCGAGGAAGCGCCCAGGCCGCGGCCGCGCAGGGCGCCCGCCAGGCGCGCGACGGCGTCGGCGGACTCGGCCACGCTCCACACCCGGTCGGTGGCGCCGTCGACCAACGAGGCGCGGGACGGGTGCTGTTCGGCGGCGCGCAGCAGCGCCCGTGCGGGGGAGTAGTCGGGCGCCATGGCGGCCGGGAGTGCCCCCGCCCCGGGGAGGTCCGGCGCACGGCCCGGCCCAGTCGCCGCAGCCGTCAGAAGAACACGGTCGGGCACCCCGCCCGGTTCCGGGGGAGCCACTTCCCCGAACGCACGGTCCAACGCGCTGGCCGCAGACGGCACCGCCCCCGCCGCCCTCATGCCGGGGCTGCGGTCCGGGCGCGCCGCGCGGTGCGCTCGCGCAGGCGGGCCAGCACTGTGCCGGCCTCCTGCAGCGTCGAACCCGAGTCCGCGATGTGCGCCAGGTTCTGGGGGATCGCGAAGCCCCGCGCCCGCATGCCCTTGGCCCACAGCAGGCCCGCGCGGTACGAGGAGCGCACCAGCGGGCCCGCCATGACGCCCGCGAAGCCGATCTGCTCGGCCTCGGCCGCCATCTCGAGGAACTCCTCGGGGTGCACCCACCGGTCGATGGGGTGGTGGAGCGGCGAGGGGCGCAGGTACTGCGTGAGGGTCAGCAGGTCGCAGCCCGCCTCGTGGAGGTCGCGCATCGCGGCGCTGATCTCCTCGCGCCTCTCGCCCATCCCCAGGATCAGGTTCGACTTCGTCACCATGCCGCCGTCGTGGGCGCGGCCGATCATCTCCAGCGAGCGGTCGTAGTCGAAGGCGGGGCGGATCTTCTTGAAGATGCGCGGAACGGTCTCCAGGTTGTGCGCGAACACCTGCGGGGCGGCGTCGATGACCATGTCGATGGCCTCCTGCCGGCCACGGAAGTCGTCGACCAGCAGCTCCACTCCCGTGCCCGGGCACTTCGCGTGGATGAGGCGGCACGTCTGCGCGTACAGCCACGCGGCGCCGTCGGGCAGGTCGTCGCGGGCGACCCCCGTGATCGTCACGTAGCGCAGCTCCAATTCGGCGACGGACTCGGCGATGCGGCGCGGCTCGTCGCGGTCGTACTCGCCGGGGCGGCCAGTCGCGATGTCGCAGAAGTCGCATCGGCGCGTGCACAGCGCCCCGCCGAGCAGGAAGGTGGCCTCCCTGTCCTGCCAGCACTCGTAGATGTTGGGGCAGCCCGCCTCGGCGCACACCGTGTGCAGGCCCTTGGTGTGGGACAGGGAGCGCATGTCCTGGTAGTTCTCCCCGGCGCGGGCGGTGGTGCGGATCCACTCGGGTTTCGCTTCGATGGGGGACTGGGAGTTGCGCACTTCGACGCGCAGCAGTTTGCGGCCCTCGGGATCGGGCAGGGTGCTCATTGAAGGGTCCTCGGATCGGTGGTGGTGGATACGTCTGAGACTGGGCGCGCCAGCTGCGGGGCGATGGCGTCGAGCAGCGCGGGCACCAGGGCCGCGCAGGCGGCCTCAACGGTGGTGTGCACGCCCTCCCACGACAGCGAGGCCACGTCCGCGTCGGCCAGGCCGCACGGGATGATCCCCGTGAAAGCCCTCTGCGGGTCGATGGCCACGTTGAGCGCCAGGCCGTGCAGCGTCGCCCCGCGCGCCACTTTGAGGCCGATGGCGCACAGTTTGCGGTCCCGGCGGCCCTCCTCGGTGATCCACACTCCCGCCCTGCCCTCGACGCGGCGCGCGGGCAGGTGCCACTGGGCGCGCACGGTGTCGATGACGCCGCGCTCCACCGAGCGGATCCACGCCACCAGGTCCACGGGCTCGCGCAGGCGCACCACCGGGTAGACGACCAGCTGGCCCGGGCCGTGCCACGTCGCCGAGCCCGCGCGGTCCACCCGGATCACGGGCACGTCGGAGTCGGGGATGTCCTGGGGCTTCGTGTGGCGCCCCGCCGTCCACGTGGGCGTGAACTGGGAGACGACGACGGCGTCCTCGCCCCCCTGGAGCACACGGGCGTGCAGGGAGCGCTGGAGGGCGTCGACCTCGCGGTAGTCGACCAGCCCCCTGCCGAGAAGATTGACGATTCGCACGGCTGTGATGATAGTCGCACCGCCCCTGGTGCGCTGAGCGCGGCGCCGGTATCCTGTGCGGATGGACGCTGCGAACACCGCCAGCCTCACGGTCGGCGACATCATGGGACTCATGGAGGCCTGGTACCCCGCCTCCACTGCCGAGCCGTGGGACAAAGTCGGCCTCATCTGCGGGAATCCGGGCCACAGGGCCTCCTCCGTGCTGCTGGCGCTGGACCCCGTCGACGCCGTCGCCCAGCAGGCGCGCGAGGGCGGTTTCGACATGGTCATCACCCACCACCCGCTGCTGCTGCGCGGGGCGTCCTTCCTGCCCGTCACGGACCCGAAGGGGAGCGTGATTTCGCACCTCATCCGTTCCGATATTGCCCTGTTCAACGCGCACACCAACGCCGACGTGGCGCACTTGGGCGTCGCCGAGGCCCTGGCCGCCCTGGTCGGAATGAGCCACTGGGAGCCCCTGGAGCCCACGGGCACCGACTCCCAGGGCCGCCCCATCGGACTGGGGCGCGTCGGGGATGTCGAGCCCCAGAGCCTCGGCGAGTTCGCTGACCGCGTCGCCGCAGCCCTGCCCGCCAGTCCCGCCGGGCTCCTCGTCGGCGGCGACGAGGCGCGCCCCGTGCGGCGGGCCGCCGTCCTGGGCGGGTCGGGGGACTCCCTGCTCCAAAGGGCGCGCGAGGCGGGCGCCGACGTGTACCTGACCGCCGACCTGCGCCACCACCCGGCCCAGGAGCACCTGGAGGGTGGGGCGCCGGCGCTGCTGTGCGGCAGCCATTGGGCGACGGAGAGCCCGTGGCTGCCCGTGCTGGCCGGGCGCCTCGCGGCCGCCGCGGCGGCGAAGGATGTGGAACTTCGCGTGGAAGTCTCTACGATTGTCACCGAGCCCTGGTCCAGTCACCGCGCCACCCTGGGAGGAACAGCATGAAGGCCCCGCACACCGACCAACTCGAGCTGCTCACCCTGCTGGGCTACGACCAGCGCGAGTCGGTGCTGCGCCACAAGCGCGAGTCCCACCCCGCCCACGCCGTCGTCCGCGAGTTCGCTGGGCGCGCCCAGGACCTGCAGCGCGCCGCGGTCAAGCAGAGCGCCGTCATCTCAGACGCTGGCCGCGAGGTGGCGCGCATCGAGGCCGAGATCGCCAGGGTGCGCGAGCGCCGTCAGCGCCAGCAGGGCCGCATCGACGCCAACCAGGTGCCCCTGCGCGACATCTCCGCGATGCAGCACGAGATCGCGCAGATGGACCGGCGCTTGGGCGAGCTCGAGGACGACCAGCTGGCCGCGGAGGAGCGCGTGGAGTCCGCCCGCTCCGCCCAGCGCGCCATGGAGGAGGAGTCGGCCGCGATCATGGCCGATGTCGAGGAGCACAAGGCGCAGTTCCTGGCCGACACGGCCGCCACGGACGACGAGCTCCGGCAGGTCATCAGGGCGCGCCGCGAGCTGGTGGCGCGCCTGGACGCGGACCTGGTGGAGGAGTACGAGGACGCGAAGCGGCGCAACGGGGTCCTGGCGGTCATCGAAGTGCGCGACGGCGTCGGCGTTGGTGTCGGCGCCGACCTGAGCCCCCTGGAGCTCGACCGCATCATGCGCACCCCCGCCGACGAGGTCTACCGCACGGAGGACACCCAGCAGATCGTCGTGCGCACGACGGCGTCCACGCCGCGCTGAACTCCCCGGCGCGCCTTACGAGACGACCAGGGTCACTTCGCGCGTCGACCCGCCCGCCGCGGTGCGCCGGGGCTCGGAGCATTCGACGCCGACCACCCGGTGCGCGCCGCCGCGCGCGTCCGTGAGCTCGATCTCCATGGCCGCGCCAGTGAGGGCCGCCATGCACTCGTCCTCGCCCTCCGACTCCAGGGCGCCCGCCACCATCAACGACCCGGCGACGGCGCCGCGCCACCGTTTCGCGTCGTGGGAGACGACCTGGCGGCCCGTGGCGCTCTGCCGTTCGACGCGCAGCTCCCACGTGTGCGCCCACGGCGCCCGGCACGCCGCCCTGTACGGGCCCGACCGGCAGTCCAGCACGATCCGCTCCTTCGCCAGGGGTTCCAGCGCGTCGGCGAGGCGGGGCGCCCACCACCGCGCCATGGGGCCCAGTCCCGGCAACGACACTCCCATGGCGAGGCGGTGGTCGGGGATCGGGTCCGTGGGGGACAGGGCCCCGAAGAGGGCCGAGAAGACCGTGACCCCCTCAGAGCGCTCCCACGGGTCGGCGCCCGAGGCGGCGACCGCGTCGTAGAGGACGCCGGTGAAAACACGGGAGGCGGGCGCGCACGGGGAGGTCCGCAGCCGAGTGTTCGCTCCCAGTTGCGCGGCCGCGCGTGCGCCGACTCCGAGTGCGCGCGCGGCCTCCTCCCCGTCGCCGAGGGCCTCCAGCGCCTCGATGACGGCGCGCCTGGCGGCCGCCAGGGAGGGGATCGACAGGGCTTCGACATCGAGGCGCGGCCCGGACTCGGGCGCGGACTTGCCCTCGGAGGGCGGTAACCAGATCAGCACGGTCCCCACCCTAGATGCTCGGACGCCCGGGGGGCGTGCGCTCGCGAGCACCGCGAGTGTCATTGGGGCAGGAGAACGCACATTGGGGTAGGCATTTTGCTTGCCCCAGTGCACTGTTGCCTGCCCCAATGCGGGGCCGCGCCCGCCGCTGGTGTAGGGCGCTCGTCCGTCGACTGGTCGCGCGTGCGGCCGGGGGTGCGTGGGCCGGTTGCGTTCGCGAGCACCGCGAGTGTCATTGGGGCAGGAAGACACACATTGGGGTAGGCATTTTGCTTGCCCCAGTGCACTGTTGCCTGCCCCAATGCGGGGCCGCGCCCGCCGATGGTGGGGCAGCTCGCCCGCTGAGGGCGAGGGGGGGCGGTGGCCGCGCCCGGCGGCGAGGCGGGGCCCGATGCTCGCGCGGGGGCCGACTGGGCACTACACTGGGTGGCGGTCGAGTCGGCCGGGCGGCCGCGTGCGCGTCAGCGCCCGAGGAACGTCCGGGCTCCACAGGGCAGGGTGGTGGCTAACAGCCACCCGGGGCGACCCGCGGGACAGTGCCACAGAAAACAAACCGCCGCCCAGTGCGGTAAGGGTGAAAAGGTGGGGTAAGAGCCCACCAGCGGCGCGGGCGACCGCGTCGGCTAGGTAAACCCCACCCGGAGCAAGACCGAGCAGCAGGCGGATGGCCCGTCCTCGCCTGCGGGTAGGTCGCTCGAGGCCGTCGGCAACGGCGGTCCTAGATGGATGGCCGCCGCCGCGCTCCCGGTGACGGGGCGCGGCACAGAACCCGGCGTACAGGCCGACTCGGCCGCGCGGGAGGGGGAGCGGTCCCCCTCCCGCGCCCCTCTATCAGCCCTGGTGGTTGGCCGCGTAGTAGGCGGCCCCCACGATGCCCGCCGTGTTGAGCAGCTTCGCCGGGATCATCGGCGTGCGCAGCTTCAGCAGCGGCATGAACTTGTCGGCGTTCTCCGACACGCCGCCGCCCACGACGAACAGGTCGGGGCTGAGCAGCATCTCCACGTGCGAGTAGTAGCGCTGCAGCCGCTCCGCCCACTGCGCCCAGTCCAGGCCCTGCAGGGTCTTCTGGCCGCTCGAGGCGCGCTTCTCGGCGTCGTGGCCGTCCAGTTCGAGGTGCCCGAGCTCCGTGTTGGTCATCAGGCGCCCATCGACGATGATCGCCGAGCCGATGCCGGTTCCCTGCGTCGTGAACACGACGACGCCCTTCGCGTCCTTCGCGGCGCCGTAGGCGACCTCGGCGATCCCGGCGGCGTCGGCGTCGTTGAGGGGGACGACGGGGCGGCCCAGGTGCTCGGACATGAGTGCGTTGACGTCGGTGCCCACCCACGACTGGTCGAGGTTCGCCATGAAGGGGATGACCCCGTCGAAGACGGGGGCGGGGAAGGTGACGCCGATGGGGACGTCGGCGCCGACGCCGAGGCGGTCCACCAGTTCACGGCACACCCGCGCCACAGCGTCGGGGGTGGCCGGGGCAGGAGTGGGGATGCGGATCTGGTCGCCGATGTACTCTCCGGTGTCCAGATCGACCAGCGCCGCTTTGACGCCAGAACCCCCGATGTCGATTCCGCATGCGATATGAGCCAAAACCCCTCCTTGGGACGCGGTGTGCACGGGTGGAGCCTCCCACGCTGGGGGCCTCACACTGCGAATTCTACCGCGAGGCGCCCGCACCTGTGCAAGGGCCCGTCCACTATCAGGGCGCGCCTACGGCAGGGTCAGGATCTGCGCCCCGTCCTCCGTCACCACGATGGTGTGCTCGAACTGGGCGGTGCGGGAGCGGTCCGCGGTCACCACGGTCCAGCCGTCGTCCCACTGCTCCCACTCGACACCCCCCAGGGTGAGCATCGGCTCGATGGTGAAGACCATGCCGGGTTCCATGACCGTGTCGTACTGGGGCGCTGCGTCGTAGTGGGGGACGACCAGGCCCGAGTGGAACGCCTCCCCGACCCCGTGGCCGGTGTAGTCGCGCACGACACCGTAGTGGAAGCGCTTGGCGTAGGCCTCGATGACCCTGCCGATCACGTTGATCTGGCGCCCCGGCCCCACCGCCTTGATGCCCCGCATCATGGCGTTGCGGGTGCGCTCGACCAGCAGGTGCGACTCCTCGTCCACTGCCCCCACCTCGAACATCGCGCACGTGTCCCCGTGGACGCCGTCCTTGTAGGCGGTGATGTCCACGTTGACGATGTCCCCTTCCTGCAGGGGCCTGTCGTCGGGGATCCCGTGGCAGATCACCTCGTTGATGGAGGTGCACAGGGACTTGGGGAAGCCCATGTACCCCAGGCACGAGGGGTAGGCGCCGTGGGCGACGAGGAAGTCGTGTCCGACGCGGTCCAGCTCGTCCGTGGTCACTCCGGGGGCCACAGCGGCGCCGACGGCCTCCAGGGCGCCCGCGGCGATGCGCCCCGCCTCGCGGATCCGGCGGATCGTCGCGGCGTCCTTGACGTCCGAGGCGGTGACGCGCTCGGGGCCGGAGTGGAACATGTACTCGGGGCGCTCGATGCGCTCGGGCACGTGGCGGGCGGGGGAGACGCGCCCGGGGGCCAGGGTGCCCAGGGGGGCGCGGCGCGCGAGGTCGGAGGCTTCAGTCATGCCCCAAGCCTACGTCCTGCGGCGCCGCCGTTGGTCGCGGGTGCGCCGGCGGCGAACGCGGGGCGCGCGCCCGGTGGCGACGGGACGGGGCCTCCGTCTGGGGCCGCCCCGCTGTGGCTGCCTACTGCTCCTTGAAGTTGCCCTCTCCGGGGAAGGAGCCGTCGCGCACGGCTGCCACGTAGTCGCCGGCCGCGGCGGTCAGGGCGCTGCCGAGCTCGCCGAAACGGCGCACGAAGGAGGGCGTCCAGTCGCTCATCCCCGCCATGTCCGACCACACGAGCACCTGGCCGTCCGTGTCCGGGCCCGCGCCGATGCCGATGGTCGGGATGCCGAGTTCGGCCGTGATGCGCGCCGCGACCGTGGAGGGCACCATCTCGAGGACGAGCGCGAAGGCCCCGGCCTCCTGCACGGCCAGGGCGTCGGCGCGCATCGCCTCGCCCGCCTCGCCGCGACCCTGCATCCGGGGTCCGCCCAGGGCGTTCTCCGACTGCGGCGTGTAGCCCAGGTGCGCGCACACGGGGATGCCCGCGTCCACCAGGGAGCGGATGATGTGGGCGCGCGGCGCCCCGCCCTCGAGCTTGACCGCGTGCGCCCCGGCCTTCATGAGACGCGCCGCCGAGGCGAAGGCGTGGGCGGGGCCGTCCTCGTAGCTGCCGAAGGGCAGATCCGCGACGATCAGCGCCCTCGAGGTGGAGCGGGCCACCGACGCGGTCGCGCGCTCCATGTCCTCCACGGTGACGGGCAGCGTCGAGGAGTGCCCCAGCATGACGTTGCCCAGGGAGTCGCCCACCAGCAGCATGTCGACGCCGGCCGCCTCCAGCAGGGGGGCGGTGAGGGCGTCGTATGCGGTGAGCATGGTGAGCCTGGTGCCCGACCGTTTCGCCGCCGCGATGTGCGGCAGGCGGACCCTGCCCTTGGAGACGGGGGCGGGGGAGTGGGCGCCGGGTGGGGCGATGCGGGACATCAATGGCTCCTGGAGGAAGGTGGCGGCGGATTCGGCGCCCGCTCTGCGGCGGGCGGACGGGAACAGCTTAACGCGCCCGTGGACGTCACAAGGAGCCCCCGTGGGCGGAGCACTACTATTGGAGCGGTGTGCGCCGCGCGGACAGCGCCGACCAGGAGGCCGCAGGGCCGTGCCCGGGGGCCGTCCGCGCCGGGCGCACGCCGGCAACACCCCCAACAAGGAAGCAGGACATGGCTGGCAACGCCCCAGACCTCGACCCCCTCGACGCGGACGCAGTCGACGCCGTCCGCGTCGCGGGACTCGCCTCCATCGCGGCCGCGCAGTCCCTCGACGAGCTCAAGGCCGTGCGATCGGCACTGCTGGGCGAGCGCGCCCCCCTGGTCACCGCGAACCGCGCGATCGGCGGCCTTGAGCCCTCGCAGCGCGCCGCGGCGGGCAAGAACCTCGGCCGGGCGCGCGGCGCGCTCACGCAGGCCCTCCAGGAGCGCCATGAGGCCCTGGCCGCCGCCCATGAGGCGCGCGCCCTCGTCGAGGAGGCCGTTGATGTGACGCTTCCCACCAGGCGCGAGCGGCTCGGCGCCCGCCACCCCCTGGAGACCCTCATGGAGGAGATCTCCGACTTCTTCGTCGCGATGGGCTGGGAGATCGCCGAGGGGCCCGAGATCGAGCACGAGTGGTTCAACTTCGACTCCCTCAACTTCGACATCGACCACCCCGCCCGCCAGATGCAGGACACCCTGTACATCGACGGCACCAGCGCGGGCGGGCGGGAGCCGTCGGACGGGCACCTCGTCATGCGCACCCACACCTCGCCGGTGCAGTCCCGCGCGATGCTCGCCCGTGGCGTGCCCCTGTACGTCGCCTGCCCGGGCAAGGTCTTCCGCTCCGACGCCCTGGACGCGACCCACACCCCGGTGTTCCACCAGGTCGAGGGCCTCGCGGTGGACAAGGGCCTGACGATGGCGCACCTCAAGGGCGTGCTCGACCACTTCGCGAAGGCGATGTTCGGCCCCGAGGCCCGCGCGCGCCTGCGCCCCTCCTACTTCCCCTTCACCGAGCCCAGCGCCGAGATGGACCTGTGGTTCCCCCAGAAGAAGGGCGGCCCCGGCTGGATCGAGTGGGGCGGCTGCGGCATGGTGAACCCCAATGTGCTGCGCGCCAGCGGCATCGACCCCCGGGTCTACTCGGGCTTCGCCTTCGGCATGGGCCTGGAGCGCACGCTCATGCTGCGCCACGGCATCTCCGACATGCACGACATCGTTGAGGGGGACGTGCGCTTCTCCCAGCAGTTCGGCCTCACCGGAAGGGGAAACTGACATGCCCATGGTTCCGCTCAGCTGGCTCGGCGACCACGTGGACGTCGCCGAGGGCACCACCGCGGCGCAATTGGCGGCCGCCCTGGTCAGGGTCGGCCTCGAGGAGGAGCAGATCCACCCGGCCTGCGTGCAAGGCCCGCTGGTGGTCGGCCGGGTGCTGACCCGCGTGGAGGAGACCGCCTCCAACGGCAAGACCGTCAACTACTGCCGCGTCGACGTCGGGGAGCACAACGACGCGCCCGGCACGGGAAAGGAGCCGTCGGAGCTGCCCAGCCGCGGCATCATCTGCGGTGCCCACAACTTCGACGCGGGCGACCTGGTGGTCGTGTCCCTGCCCGGCGCCGTCCTGCCCGGGGACTTCCGCATCGCGGCCCGCAAGACCTACGGGCACGTGTCCGACGGGATGATCTGCTCGGCCCGCGAACTGGGGCTGGGCGAGGACCACGACGGCATCATCGTGCTCGACCGCTGCTACCCGGACAGGCGGATCCCCGCCCCCGGCACGGACATCGTGGGCTGGCTGGGCCTGGGCGAGGAGATCCTGGAGATCAACGTCACCCCGGACCGCGGCTACTGCTTCTCGATGCGCGGGGTCGCCCGCGAGTACTCGCACTCCACGGGCGCCGCCTTCCGCGACCCCGGCCTGCCCGGCGTGATCGCCGCCGAGCCCCCCTCGGCCACCCCCGACGGGTTCCCCGTGGTCTTCGCCGACGACGCGCCCGTGCGCGGGCAAAAGGGCGTGGACCGCTTCGTGGCGCGCGTGGTGCGCGGCGTGGATCCGGCGGCCCCGACCCCGAGGTGGATGGTCGAGCGCCTCGAGGCGGCGGGCATGCGCTCGCTGTCCTTGGCGGTCGACATCACGAACTACGTGATGCTGGACCTGGGCCAGCCGATGCACGCCTACGACCTGGGCGACCTCGCGGCCCCCATCGTGGTGCGCCGGGCCCGCGACGGGGAGTCGCTGGTGACCCTGGACTCCGAGGAGCGCGCCCTGGACCCCGAGGATCTTCTGATCACGGACTCCCCCGACGGCGAGGGCTCGCGCGTCATCGGCATCGCCGGCGTCATGGGCGGCCAGTACTCCGAGGTCGGCCCCGCCACCACGGACGTGCTCCTCGAGGCGGCGCACTTCGACCCGGTGTCGGTGGCGCGCAGCGCCCGGCGCCACAGGCTGCACTCGGAGGCGTCCAAGCGCTTCGAGCGCGGGGCGGACCCGCGCCTGCCCGCGGTCGCCGCCCAGCGCGCCGCCGAGCTGCTGGCCCGCTACGGCGGGGGGGCCATCGACTCCGCCGTCACGGACGTCGACGAGGCGCCCGCCCCCGCCCCGATCGCCTTCCCCGTGGGGGAGGCGGAGCGCCTGACGGGCGTCGCCCACACCGTGGAGCGCGTCGTCGAGCTCCTGGAGACGGTGGGCTGCTCCGTGGACGGCCCCGCCGACGGGGTGATGACGGTGGTTCCTCCGTCGTGGCGCTCCGACCTGGTGGACGCCGCCGGGCTGGTCGAGGAGATCGCGCGCCTGGACGGCTACGACAACATCCCCGTGGTCATGCCCCCGGCGCCCGCGGGCAGGGGCCTCACCCCCGCCCAGCGCGCCTGCCGCAGCGCCGCCGCTACGCTGGCGGAGGCGGGCATGGTCGAGGTCAAGTCCTACCCCTTCGTGTCGGACTCCTTCGACCGCCAGGGGATGGAGGCCGACGACCCGCGCCGCGCCGCCCTGCGGCTGCGCAACCCGATGGCCGACGACGCGCCCCTGCTGCGCACCTCCCTGCTCGACACGCTGCTCGACGTCGCCGGGCGCAATGTGGCGCGCTCCAACGAGGACGTGGCCGTCTACGAGCTGGGAATGGTCGCACGGCCCGAGGGGACGGTCCCGGCACCCCTGCCCTCCGCCGAGCGCCGCCCCGACGAGGCGACCATCGCCGCCCTCCACGCGGGCACCCCCGCCCAGCCGTGGCACGTCGCGGGCGTCCTGACGGGCAGCGCCACCGCGCCGGGCGTCCTGTCCGCCGCGCGCCCCTACGACTGGGCGGACGCGGTGGAGGCGGTGCGCCGCATCGCCTCCGTGCTCGGCGTGCGCGTCGAGGTGACGCGCGCGTGGCTGCCGGAGCCGCCCGCCCGGCGGGGGGGCCCCCAGCCCCCCCCC
>ERZ773075.169-NODE-169-length-57663-cov-111.682_pt1 | contig 57663 bp, 49 predicted proteins | sample MGYA00580614_ERZ773075 | MGnify/ENA primary metagenome ERZ773075 (study PRJEB29015, sample SAMEA2738021) | human oral metagenome | biome: human oral; feature: human-associated habitat; material: dental | place: China | collected 2043 ...
GCACGCCGAACAGGTCGATGGCGCCGACGCCGGCCTCGGCGCAGGCGGCGGCCTCGCGGCGCAGCGAGTCCAGCGTGTGCTGGACGACGCCGGGCATCGCCTCCACGGGGCGGGGGGAGTCGATGCCCTCGCGCACGAACACCGGCAGGATGAGGGCGGCCGGGTCCACGACGTGCTCGCGCGCCAGGCGTCGCATCGCCGGGGTGGTGCGCAGGCGACGGGGGCGGACCTCGGGGGCCTGCGGGGCGGGTACGGAGCGGCTCGACAGGAAGTCGTCGGCCGGTCGAAGGGCGTCGGTCATGAGGTGCTCCTGGTGGTTGGCGGTCTCTTCGCGGAGTTTCCGGAGAATCGTTGGAATGACGGGGAATGCGTGAGGGTTGCTGGTGATGCGGAGGTTTGAACGGCGCTGATGACGGCCTGGAGGAGCCCCTCGGGCGTGGGGGAAGAGGCGATGGCGGCGACCGGCAGGCCCAGCTCGCGGGCGGCGGCCGCGGTGGTGGCGCCGATAGCCACGAGCCGGGTGCCGGGCGGAGGGGAGCCGAGCAGCTCCAGGACGGCGCGCGTCGTGGACGGGGCGGTGAGTACGACAGCGTCTACGCCGCCGGTGGCCCAGGTGCGGGCCAGACCCGGCGGAAGGTCGGACGCGTCGGTGGTGGTGGTCGTGTAGGCGGCCACCTGCTCCACCTCCCAGCCCGCCCGGCGCAGGCCATCGGCCAGCGCGGGATCGGCCAAGGACGATGCCGGCAGCAGCACCCGCTTTGCCGCGCTCGGCACCGGCGGGGAACAGGCGAGCTCGGGCTCCTCCAAGAGCGCGGTGGCCGAGCCCCGGGCCACGAGGTCGGGGGAGGTCCCGGTGATCCCGGTCCAGGCGCGCGCGGTCGCCGGCCCGACGACGGCCACCCGCATCGAGGAGGTCGCGGCGGCGAGATGGTGCTGCTCAGACGATGCGGCTCGGGCCGGGGGAGCAGCGGCGTCGGGGTCTGCGTTGGAAGCGTCAGGAGCGTCGCGGTGTCCGGGGGCGCCGGCCGTCGGGCCGATTCCGACCTCGGCGAGCAGGTACGGCGTTAGCACCTCGACCGTGCGGGCCGAGGTGAGCACCAGCCAGGCGGCCTCGCCCGCCACAATCTGCCGCGCGGTCACCTCCAAAACCGCAGTATCACCGGGAACGGTCCGCGTCACAGCCACGCGCAGCACCTGGGACCCCGCCCGCTCCAGCGCCGAGGCGATCCGGTCGCGCTCGCGCAGCCGCGGCAGCAGCACGACCCGGCCTGCCAACGGAGTGCCGGTAGCCTTGTGGGACTGTCCCGGCGGGCGTCCGGCTGGCCGGCTGCCTGAGGCTGACTCGGCCATGGCCTCAGTCCCGTCGGGGCTTGTCGGCGTGCAGGTCGACGATGTCAGCGGCACCGTCCTCCAACAGGACCTCCGCCACTCGGACGCCCAGCGCCTGCGCCGCACGAACCGCCGCCGCTGAATCTCCCGGCGTATCCGGTCCCCCAGCGGCCTCGGGCAGCTCGGTACTCAGCTCGCAGCCGACCTCCCGGCCACCATCGAGCGAGGTGACCACCGCCCGCAGCGCGAGCACCCCCAGCTCCCGCTCGCCACCGCGCAGACGCGACCAGGCTCCAACCGGCGCCGCGCAGCCCGCGCCGAGCCCGGCCATGAGCGCCCGCTCCGCCGTCACCGCCAGGCGCGTGGGCCCGTCGTCGAGGGCCGCCATCGCCCGGGCCAGCGCCGCAGAGCCAGCCGAGTCCACTCCTCGCCCCTGAGCATCCTGGGCTTCCAACTCGCCCGCCCTCGCCTCTACGGCCAGGGCCCCCTGGGCGGGAGCGGGCAGCATGGTCTCGAAGTCCAGGACCTCGCTCGCGCAGCGCTGCAGCCCCAGGCGCCGCAGCCCCGACAGCGCCAGCACCACCGCGTCCAGGTCCCCGACGGCGTCGGCCCGGCTTGGCGCGACCGGCTCGTCGGCGCCGACGCCGACCGCCTCCTGCCCCCGCACCCGCGCCAGGCGCGTGGGCACGTTGCCGCGCAGGTCCACCACCTCCAGGTCAGGCCGGGCGGCCAGCAGCTGGGCGGCCCGGCGCGGTGAGCCGGTGCCCACGCGGGCGCCCTCGGGCAGAGTGGCCAGGGTCAGGCCGTCGCGGGCGCACAGGGCGTCGCGCGGGTCCTCGCGCGGAGGAACGCAGACGACCTCCAGACCCCCGACCGGCTGCGTGGGCAGGTCCTTGAAGGAGTGCACCACCAGGTCCACCTCGCCATCCAGGAGCGCGCGGCGCAGCCGGGCCGCGAAGACCCCCACCCCGCCGAGCCGGCGCAGAGACGTGCGGTCGCCGTCCCCGTCCGTGCGCACGGTGACCAGCTCGATGTCCAGGCCGGGGACCTCGTCGAAGCCGTCTGCGGAGCCGGTCCGTGCGCCGTCGGCCGCGGCCCGACGCAGTGCGTCGGCGACCTGCCCGGACTGGGTCAGTGCCAAGCGCGAGCCGCGCGTGCCCAGCCGAAGCCGCCGCGCGTCCGTTCCTGCGGTTGTCATGGCCATCTCCTCCCCGATACTCCTGGCCCTGTTCGCCCACGTGTTCGTGCCTTAGGGCTCGAGTTCGTACCTTAGGGGTACGAACGCGAGGCCCAATATACGAACGCGATGAGGACACCCGCCCCGGCGGGTCGTCTCATCCACCATGCGAGCTCACCAGCCGTGCGGCGGCGGCGCGGGCGTGCCCGACGACGGCCGCGATCCCCGTGCCCGCCACCCAGGCCCCGGTGACCTCCAGTCCCGGAACCGGCGCGAGCTGCTCCTCCAGATGGATTGTTCGCTCCCGGTGGGCGGGCGTCACCGGCGGCAGCGTCCCGTCCCAGCGCACCAGCATGTGGTCGACGACGTCGCCCGGCTCGATCCGCACCCCCGTCAGGACAGCCACATCAGCCAGCGCCACCGACAGATCCACCTCCGGGCGCGGCCGGCCAGGGCGGCCGTAGGACAGGCGCAGCGCGTGGACGTCCGGCCCGTGCAGCGCGCGCAGCTCGGCACCGATCCACGGCCACTTGGCACTCAGATGCGACAGGGCCTTGGCCCGGGCCGGGCAGGGCGCCTCATATGAGGCCGCATGCTCTGCCGGTGCGACGAGCAGACCCGAGCCCACCGGCTCCCCGTTCAGCCCGGGAGCGCGCGCCACCAGCGTGAAGCGGGCGATCGGCGCCCCCACCGGCACGCTCAGACCCGTCGCGCTCGCGGGCAGGGCGGGGACGCCCCGAAGCAGCCGCAGCGCGGCACCCGCCGAGCAGGCCAGGATGACGCGGTCGGTGACCACGACCTCCTCAGCGCCGTCGGCCACCGGCTCGTCCGACGGCGCCGGCCCCCGCCGCGTCGGCGCGATACCCGTGCGCCAGATGCCGGAACCGTCCCCGTCTCCGCGTTCGCCGCCGGCCGGCCGCAGCCACTGGGCGCCGACGCGGGTGCGCACGCTGCCACCACCGGCCTCGATCGTCTCGCGCAGCGCGTCGGTGAGCCGGAACAGCCCGCCCTCGACGGCCGCGTCCACGCTCCGACCGCCCGCGCCGTCCCGGCGGTCCCGACGCCGCTCCAGCACCGCCGTCACGGCGGCACCGAGCGACCCCAGCTCCGCAGTGGCCCGCCGCAGTCCGGGTACGACGACGTCGGCGGCCAGGTCGGCAGGATCGGCCGAGTGGATGCCGGCGACGATCGGGCGCACGAGCCGCTCCAGGACGCCGGCCCCCATCCGCGCGGTCACGAAGGAGGCCAGGTCGGCCGGGTCCTCCGGGCCGGTGCCCACGGCCCCGGGCAGCTCGGCGTCCCGCGCGGCCCGGCAGGCGGCGGCCTCCCCAATGATGGCAACGACGTCGGGCGCCAGCGGATTCGCCGGAATCCCCAGGTAGGCATCCTCCGGGAATCGGTGCAGCGCCCAATCGGATGGGCCCTGGCTGCCACCTGCGCCGCCGGGCTTGCCGACCTCGCCGTCGGCCGTCGCGGGGGGCGGCAGGAACAGCCTGGGCCGACCGCGCGGTGCGGCGGTGCGCAGGCCGAGCTCGGCCAGCATCGAGGTGGCTGCCTCGCCGCGCACTACGAAGCCCTCGGCCCCCAGGTCCAGCCGCGTCCCGCCGATCGTCCCGGCCGCCACGAGCCCGCCGGTGTAGCCGCGCGCCTCGATGAGCAGCGGCCGCAGCCCGGCGCGCACCAGGTCCCAGGCCGCCGTCAGCCCCGCGATCCCGCCGCCGACGACGAGCGCGTCCCACCGCTGAACCGGCGCCTCCGGATCCGGACTCATTCAGCGCTCCTCCCGTCCGGGGCGGCGCGACACGCGGGCCAGGGGCCGCCCGCCAGGTCCCCGCGGCGCCTGCCGACCGGGAACGTGCCGATTCCGCTGGCCGACGCCCCGCCGACCGCCCGTCGCCTCGGTTGACGAGGACTTCCCCTCCGCCGGGTCCGCGACGGCGTCCCAGCCGGCCAGCGCCACGGCCTCCCAGTCGGCCGAGCCGTGCACCCGCGCCACGATCCGGGTGAGCACGTCCGCGTCGGCGGTCGGCGGCACCCCGTGCCCCAGGTTGACCACGTGCCCCGGAGCCGCGCGTCCGGCGGCCAGGATCGCGTCGACCTCCTCGGCCACCAGCGACCATGGCGCCGCCAGCAGAGCCGGGTCGAGGTTGCCCTGAACCGGGCAGGCCCCCGCCTGCGGGTCGGCTCCGGCCAGCTCCTCGATCGCCTCACCGAGCTCGATGCGCTCATCGATCCCGACGGCGTCGGCCCCCGCCTGGCGCATGTGCCTCAGCAGCCGGGCCGTGCCGGTCCCGAAGTGGATGAGGGGGGCCGCCCGCCCGGTAAGGGGGCAGAGGGCTCCCCGGGCCGTCTCCAGGGCGAGCGCCGAGTAGGGCGCCACGCGCTCGCGGTAGGCGCGCGGCGAGAGCGAACCCGCCCAGGAGTCGAAGAGCTGGGCCGCGGTGGCCCCCGCCCGTACCTGAGTGGCGATGAACTCGCCGGTCAGGCGGGCGCACCAGGTCATGAGCTGGTCCCACGCCTCGGGATCGGCGTGCATGAGTGTGCGCGCTGCCAGGTGGTCGCGGCTGGGTCGGCCCTCCACGAGGTAGGCGGCCAGCGTGAAGGGCGCCCCGCCGAAGGCGAGTACCGGTGTCCAGAGCGCCGCTCCGGCACTGTGCTCCAGCCCGGCGCGCGCCCGCTCGCTCAGGCCCTCGCGCACGCCCGGCGTTTGCGGGCTGCCGAGCTCGACGACGACGCGGCGCACCGCCTCCTCGATCGCCCCGACGCCCTCGGCGCCGGGGGCGTCGCCGAATTGGTGGGCGACCAGTTCGGCAACCTCGCCCGCGCTGCGCACCGGGGCGTCCAGAACCGGCCCGACGCCCTCCTCGATCCGCACTCCGACACCCGCCAGACGCAGTGGCACCATGATGTCGGAGAAGAAGACGGCCGCGTCGACGCCATGACGCCGCACGGGTTGCAGCGTGGCCTCGGCCGCGAGCTCCGGGTCCAGGCAGGCCTCCAGCATCGGGGCGCCCGAGCCTTCCCGCAGCGCGCGGTACTCCGGCAGGGACCGGCCCGCCTGACGCATGAACCACACAGGTGTGCGGGCGGGCCGCCGGCCCGCCAGCGCCTCCAGGATCGCGGGGGTCGCAGTGGTTCCGACGCCGTCGTCCCGACCCCCGCTACCGCTTGCCGCCCGGTCCTCCCCGGCCTCGATGCCGGTCGGATCGGGCCTGTGGGCCGCCTGCTCGCGCTCGATCGAATTGTGTGAAGCGCCGGTGACGAAATCGCCATTGTCGGATGAAGAATGCTGACGCCGCGTATTCTTCCCGCGATAGGGGAACTGAATGTGAGACATATTCGATTGCCTCCTGTAAGCAGTGGTCAGAGGGTGCCTGTGTCGCGCGATAATGCGATGTTCTGGATGTCGGTAGGGTGATGACGGTGTGTCAGAAATATTGTGGTGACACATTGTCTTGACGTTGGAGTGCGTCGCCACGCCGCTATTGTGCCCGCACGCCGCAGTGATGTTTCAATAGCGCTCGCTGTGACTACTCATCTTCTCTCCGCCGACTACCGACTGCCGGGCCTCGACGTCGTCGCCCGACTGGGTGCGGTCGCCCCGGGGCTGGGTCCGGACCTCCTGGAGGCGGTCCCCGCGCTGCGCGGGGTCGTCGTCCTGTCCACCTGCAACCGCCTGGCCCTTCTGATCGACGCCGACTCCTGGGCCGACACCGGGTGCCCGGCAGCCCTCCACTCGCTGCCCGGCTCCGCCGCCCACAGCTCGGACTCCCATACTTCTGCCACGCACCGTCCCACTGTCTGCGCCTCGCCGGTCGACGCTGCACCATATGGCCTGGGCGAGGCTGTGTCCGCCTTCCTTGCCGAGCGCGCGGGCCTGGAACCGGGATCCCTGCATCTGTCCCACCTGGCCGGCGCGGCCGCTCGCCGCGAGATACTCGCCATCGCCGCCGGCCTGAACTCCATGGTGGTCGGCGAGGCCCAGATCGTCGGCCAGGTCCGCCGTGCCGCCGAGACCGCCGCCGCCGAGGGCACACTCAGCCCCGACCTCCTGCGAATCATCGAGCGCGCCTCAACCGCCGCCCGCCGGGTGGCCCACGACACCGAGCTCTCCGGTCAGGGGCGCAGCATCGTCGCCGTCGGCGTTGAGCAGGCCGCCGGCCACCTGCCGCCGCTGACCGGCTGCCGCGCCCTCATCGTGGGCACCGGCTCCTACGCCGGGGCCACCGTCGCCGCCCTGCGCGCCCGCGGCCTGACCGATATCGCTGTCTTCTCCGCCTCCAACCGGGCCGAGGCCTTCGCCGCTGGCCACGACCTGCGCGCCGTGCCCACAGACTCCCTGCCCGAGGCCATGGCCCGGGCCGACCTCGTCGTCACCTGCCGCGGCGTGGGCGGGCCGGTCCTCACCGCCGACGTCGTCGCCCCCGTCGCCGCCGAGCGGCTCCGCTCGGCCGAGGGCACCGGCCGCCCCCTGGTCATCCTCGACCTGGCCCTGACCCGCGACGTCGATGAGGCCGTCCGCGCCCTGCCCGGCGTCGTCCACCTCGACCTTCCCAGCGTGCGCGACGCCGTTCCCGACGCCGAGGTCCGGCAGGTCGACGCCGCGCGCGCCATCATCGACGCCGAGGCCGACGACTTCGAGCGCACCCTGGCCGGGCGCAGCATGGACCCGCTCATCACCGCCCTGCGCTCACACGTCGGCCGGGTCGTCATGGAGGAGATCGAGCGCCTGCGGCCGTTGCAGTCCCGGCTGCCGGCCTCGGCCGTGCCCTCGGTGGACGGGCGGGCCGACGCCCGTGTGGTCGCCGGTGGCGGCGTGATCCGTGCGAACAGCTCCTCCGGCGCGATCGCCGTCTCGGTGGCCGCGCCCGAGACCACCTCAGAGGCCGCTGCCGAGGTCTCCTCTGAAGCCGCGGATGAGCCGGTCATCACCCTCGCCCAGGCCGAGCGCGCCCTCCACCACCTGGCCGCCCGCCTCCTTCACCAGCCCACCGTGATGGCCCGCCGCGCCGGCCAGGAGGGGCGCGAGGATGCCTATCGCCAGGCCCTTGAGCTCGTCCTTGGCCCGGATTCCGTAGGAGGAACCCATGACTGACGCTGCCGCGCCCACGCCCGGCCTCGCCGGTATCCCGGCCAGTATCCCGGCCACCGACCCGCTGGCCCCCTACGACGCCGTTCTCCTGCTGTCCTACGGCGGGCCCCGCCGACCCGAGGACGTCCTGCCTTTCATGCGCAACGCCACCGCTGGCCGCGGTGTGCCCGACTCGCGCCTCCTGGAGGTCTCCGGCCACTACCAAGGATTCGGCGGCGCCTCCCCGATCAACGCGCGCAACGCCGAGCTGCGCGACGCCCTCCAGGCCCGCCTGGCCGAGCGCGGCTCGACGCTGCCGGTCGTCGTCGGCAACCGCAACTGGCACCCCTTCGTCAGCCAGGCCCTGCGCGAGCTCGCCGACACCGGTGCCCGCCACGTCCTGGCCCTGCCCACCGCCGCCTTCGGCTCCTACTCCGGGTGCCGCCAGTACCGCGAGGACCTGGCCGGCGCCGTCGCCCTGCTTGCCGCCGGAGCTGATGGCTCCACCGGAGACGGCTTCGAGGCCGACGCTGCCGCCCGGGTCGGTGGGGACGGGGGCGCTCCCGTCGACCTCACCGTGGACAAGACGCGCCCCTACTACAACACCTCCGGCCTCCTGGAGGCCAATATCGACGCGATCGTCGAGGCCTACGGCAGGCTTGCCGAGCAGGGGGTGGCCGCAGCGGACGTCCGCCTCGTGCTCGTCACCCACTCCATCCCCCTGGGCATGGAGGCCGGCTCCGCTCCGAGCTTCGACGCCGACGGTGCCTCGGGCCAAGTGACGCACCCCGCCGTTGAGCCCGCCGCGCATTCCACGGAAGATCCTGCCGGGCGCCTCACCGAGCAGCGCGAACCCGGCGTCGCCGCGGACTTGTCCACGGAGGTCTCCTACGTCGCCCAGCATGAGGCCCTGGCCTCGGTCCTCGTGCCGGAGGTGGCCCGCCGCCTCGGCCTGGAAAAGGTGGAGGCGGACCTCGTCTACTGCTCGCGCTCCGGCCCGCCGCAGGCCCGCTGGCTCGAACCCGACGTCAACGACCATCTTCAGGCCCTGGCCGCCGGCCGCTTGACCGACGGCCGCTCGGCGGGGCGGCCCGGGGGCGTCGTCGTGGCCCCTTTCGGGTTCATCTCCGACCACATGGAGGTCGTCTTCGACCTCGACACCGAGGCCGCCCAGACCGCCCGCGACCTGGGGATGCCGTATGCGCGCGCCGCCACTGTCGGCACCCACCCGGCCTTTGTCGACTCCCTCATCGACATCCTCATCGAGCGGGCCGCCGTCGCCCGCGGTGAGGACGTCCACCCCGCCTCGACCACCGGCGTCGGCCCCTTCCACACCGTCTGCCCGCCGTCCTGCTGCCGTCCCGGTACCCGCCACCCCGGCACCCGCCCGGCCGAAAGCACCGCTCACGAGCCTGCCGTCGGTCACCAGTCGGCCATGAGCAGACCGTGACCGGATGTCGACCTGCAACTGCCGATCCCGATGAGGCCCCGATAGCCTCATGCCCAGCAGTCCCGGAAGAATAAGGAGAAGAGATGAGTACCGACGCCCACGGTCACCCCGGCGGACATGGCGGTCACCCCGGTGGCCACAGCGGACGTCCTGCCGATGGCGGCCTGCACCGTTTCGAGGATGAGGAGCGCCGCCCCCACCGCGACCCGCGCGACGCCACCGACGTCGACCTGGAGGCCATCAACAACCAGTACCACTACACCCTCTACGCCGTCTTCCGCCTGACTCGCCCGCTGCCCGCCTCCCAGCCCGGGCGCGAGCAGCTCCTGGGCGAGAGCGCCGATTTCATCGGGGCCGGCGGCGTGACGACCCGCGGCTGGTACGACATCGGGGGCTTTCGCGCCGACGCCGACCTGCTCGTGTGGTGGCTCGACGACGACCCCGAGGTCCTCCAGGACGCCTACCACCGCCTGCGCGGCAGCGCGCTGGGCCGTTACCTGGAGCCGGTGTGGTCCTGCATGGGGCTGCACACGCCCGCCGAGTTCAACCCCCGCCACGTGCCGGCCTGCCTGGCCGGGGTGGCGCCGCGCGACTGGGTCATGGTCTACCCCTTCGTGCGCTCTTACGAGTGGTACCTGCTCGATCCGGAGGAGCGCTCGCGCATGATGGCTCAGCATGGGCGCCACGGTTTCTCCAAATACCCCGACGTCAAGGGTTCGACCCTGGCGACCTTCGGACTGAGCGACTACGAGTGGATCCTCGGCTTCGAGGCGGATTCCCTCGATCGCCTCGAGGGGGTCCTGCACCACCAGCGCTACACGGAGGCGCGCATGCACGTGCGCGTGGACACGCCTTTTTACACGGGGCGCCGCGTCAGCCCCCAGGAGTGGGCCGAGCGCCAGCCTTGGGTCTGACGGGGGGCTGGCCATCGACGGGGAACTTCTGCGCGTACGGGATTCCCGCACCGGTACGCGTGATATGTCCCCGACGGCGGCCGGCCGAATTCCAGAAGAAACAGCGCAAAGTGGACGGCACGAGCGCAGAGACTGCAGTCACACCGTCCGTCACCTTCGCTGCTGCCGCCCTTGGCGACAGCCTCCAGCGCGTCCGGGTTGACCTTCCTGCTAGGGATCGTCACCCAACCGACTCGTTGACAGGAGAATCCTGATGACCGTTACTCACGAGATTGTGGATGGCACACCGGCCGTGCGCGCCAAGAGCCTGCAGGAGTGGCGCGACTGGTTGGAGGAGAACGGCCAGCACACCCCGAGGATCTGGCTCATCATCTACAAAAAGGGTGCCTCGGAGGACAGCGTGCGTTTCCGGGACGCGATCGAGCACGCACTGTGCTTCGGTTGGGTCGACAGCAAGGCCATCAAGCGCGACCGTGACAGCTGCTACCTGATGTTCTCCCAACGCAGCCCCACGAGCAGCTGGGGGCGGGCCAACCGGGAACGGGCCGAGCGGCTCATCAGGGCCGGGTACATGCGGCCGACGGGCCAGAAGGTCATCGACGAGGCGAAAGCCTCCGGGAAATGGGACGAGCACGCCGACGCTCAGAACCTCGTTGTCCCCGACGACCTGCGGGTCGCGCTGGAGGCGAGTAAGTCCGCGCTGACCCACTTCTCGGCCTTCCCTCCATCCTCGCGACGACTGATCCTGCAATGGATATCCAGTGCCAAGAAACCTGAGACACGTGAGCGTCGGATCGCCAGGACCGTCGAACTGGCGGCTCAGAACATTCGCGCCAATCATCCCAAGTAGGCACCTCGCTTCCGTCACGTCCGAAGCCGGTCAAGGTGTGCGCGCACAAGTAGCAACCACCACCGGAACCCACCTTGACCCCACCGTCCCCGTACGTGTCGTATGTCCTCCTTTGTGGAGTGTCGGTGGGCGCGGGCATGAGGCAGACGACGGTGCGACCTGACCAACCTGGTTGACCAAGTAGCCTCTCCTCGGGACCATCAACGTATGAGAACGGTGAAGGTTCAGGAGGCGAAGACGCATCTGTCGGCACTGTTGGTGGAGGTCGAGCAGGGAGCGACCATCAATATCGCCCGAGGGCGTCAGACAGTGGCGCGGCTGGTTCCGGTCGGGACGGGTGAGCGGGAGCTGGGCTTTGGCGGCTATCAGTTGCCGGACACGTTCTTCGACGACCTGCCCGAGGAGGAGCTGAACGCCTGGGAGGACGCGTGAGCGGTTACCTGCTCGACACGCACGCCCTCATGTGGGCGATCAATGAGCCATCGCGCTTGGGTGATGGGGCTGCTGAGGTACTGCGGGATCGCGCGAGTCTTCTGGTGGTCTCTGCTGCCAGTGCGTGGGAGCTGTACGCCAAGCACCGCATCGGGAGGCTGCCCGGTGCGGGCCCGTGGCTGGAGGCTCTCGAGGGGCCTGTGCGGCGTCTTGGGGCGGAGTTCTTGCCCGTTGAGTGGTCGCATGCCCGCCTGAGTGGACGGCTTGAGTGGTCGCATCGTGATCCATTCGATCGGATGCTGGCGGCACAGGCGATCCCCGAGTCGCTCGTGCTGGTGACGCGTGATCCGACCTTCGAGGAACTGCTCAGTGTGAGGATCCTGTGGTAGCCGGTTGTTCCCGGTCGACGTGGTTGGAAACGTTCGACGCCGTCGGGGACACTTGCCCGTGGATGGGGGCCTTCACGGGTGCAGGATTCCCATTCCCGTACGCGTGATATGTCCCCATCGTGTCGGAGCTCTGAAAGGCGGAACTCCGGCGACGAACGCTGAGACATGTTCGTGACCTTCGCGGTAGTGTCGACGGGTTGGTTTCCGCCGGGGTGGATCCGGCCGACTGGGAGGAGCCCCCGTGAGGAACGCCGCGATTCGCCCCGCCGACTGGACCGGAGCCGGCCGCCGGGCCACTGTCCTGGGCTGCCTGTTGCTGGCCGGCTCGCTCGCCTTCGCCGGCTGCTCATCGAACAGCCCCAATCCCGGTGCAAAGGCCTCCGCGAGCGGTTCGGGCACCGTGAGCAGCTCGACGCCGGAGCCCTCGGGCGTCGCCACGGCGTCGGGCAGCGCCGGTCCCGTCACGGCGGACTCCCTCTCCGACCCCCAGCTGGGTTACACCGTCACCACCATCCCCGCCGGCCTAGACGTCAGCCAGGTCAAGATCCTCCAGGACTTCGTGGCCTACGACCAGATGTCCTGGACGCTGTGGGTCGGCGGCGGCCAGGACATCAGCAAGGTGACGACGGTGACCACCGGCAACCTCCAGCAGCAGCTCACCAACGATGCCGCCGACATGAGGGGTAAGGGCCAGAGGGTCCGGACCCCGGTCAGGGTCGCGGTCTCCGAGATCGTCATGAGCGCCGACGGCCAGAGCGCCACCGTCTCCTACTGCGTGGACATGACGCAGGTGAGCTTCATCGACGCGCAGGGCAAGGACGTCACCGACCCCGCCAACAAGGCCCAAATCCCGGCGAAGAACACGATGGTTCCCGGCAGCGACGGGCGCTGGCTCGCCTCCGAAGAGGAGGAGACCGGCGAGCCGAACTCCTGCTCGGTCGGCTGACGAGGCGAAGCGCGTTCACGCAGGTGAGCCCCTGTTTCAAGTGAGGCTTGGCTTGCCTGTGAATCATAAGTAACACCCACGGAGGCTGACGAAGTAGTAAAGTAATGGCCATGAACGCAGACACCGTCACCACCCCGTCCATCAACCTCTCCTTCACCGCCTCCGCCGCCCTGAGCGACAACCTCCAGCGCGTCCTGACCGACCTCATCGCCCTCGAGCTCGTGGGCAAGCAGATCCACTGGAACGTCGTCGGCCCGAACTTCCGCGACATCCACCTCAACCTGGACGACGTCGTCGACATCGCCCGCGAGGGCTCCGACGAGGTCGCCGAGCGCATGCGCGCCATCAACGCCGTCCCGGACGGCCGCCCGGGCACCATCGCCGCCGCCACCACTGTCCCGGCCGCCCCCGAGGGCGAGATCCTCACCAGCGAGGGCGTGGCCTACATCGTCTCCGCCATCGAGGCCGTCGTCGCCACCCTGCGCGGCGTGGACGAGGATGTCGACGCCGAGGACCCCACCTCCTCCGGCATCGTCGAGGACCTCATCGGCAAGCTCGAGCAGCAGGCCTGGTTCCTCTCCGCCGAGATCCGCAAGCCCGTGCGCTGAGGACGGCGGTTCCATAGCCGACGACGGTGGGCGGCTCCGGATGATCCGGAGCCGCCCACCGTCTTTCGTATATCGGCTCACCGCGGGGCGGGCTCCGAAGGCGCGGAGGTCGGCGGTGGCCATGGGGCGAGATCCCCATGAAAAAACCGTTGGTCGGTAGTGACGAAACCGTGCGGGAAAGGTATGGTCGATTTACTCGTGACCGCGTGGATGCTGATCGTGTCGGGGTATGGAGGTTGGCCGTGTTTCACCGTCATCGTCATTTATCTGTGTGGAGTGGGCTGCTCCTGGCCGCTTCATGCGCACTCGCAGGCTGTTCCTCGAACAATGGGAAGCCGGAATCTGCTATTCCGCCCATGAAAGATTCGGGCGCTGCGAAATCTGCGACGGCAAGCGTCTCGGGCAGTGATGTCCCCGTGACTGAGGACTCGCTGTCGGATTCGAAGACCTCGTACACAGTCGCATCCATTCCGGACGATCTAGATGCGGAACAGTCCCAGGTGGTCAAGGCCTATGTCGCCTACGATCGGGCGACCTGGGAGGCCTATCGGGACATGAAGGGAACTACCAAGGTCGAGTCCGTTACCACCGGGGACCAGTATCAGGCCTTCAAGAAGGTCTATGACGAGCGGGCCACTGCTGGGCAGCACGTTGAGGGTGAGGCCAGTACCACCATTAACTTCGTTCAATTGAATCCTGATGGATTGTCGTCGACGATGACGGTGTGTGCCGATGAGACGAAGGTTCGCCTGGTTGCTCGGGATGGTGCGGAGGTGTCCTCAGATGACCTCGGCCATACGATTTCCCTCGTGGTGAGCCTCATCAGGAATCAGGACGGATGGGTTGTCAACTCCTCCTCGGTGGAAGGTGTGGATCAATGTTGAAGACAATGGTGAATCGCGCCGGCCTGGTGGCGGCGGCGTGTGCGGTGATCGCTCCGCTCGGCCTGCTGCCCTCATCTCCGGCCTTTGCAGAGGGCGGCGGTGTCTCAGGGCACTCCTCCTCGAACACCGATGGCGGAGTCACCATCTCCGTGTCGGTCTCCTATAATTCCGCCAATCCGGGATCGAGTGGTTCCGGCAGGACAACCACGTCCTCCCGCCAGGTAGCCGCTTCGGTAAAACCGAAATGTTATTACGCGCGGCATAGCTCCGGCAAAGACACAGCGAAGTTCTTCAAAAGTAGGCAGTTTATAGACTTTACCAAAATGAATCCCGATGTTGACTATAAGGAAACAACTTCCAGATATCCGGGTTGGGAGGAGTATGCGTCGGACTCTGAAGGGTACTGGTATGCTCCAGAATGTGTTCCGGATGACCTGTCAGATTCTGAGTTCACGAAATACAGGGAAGAATTCATGAAGAAGCCCCCGACGTATGTTCCTGGTGGTGGTCAGCCTCCTGTTCCGCCGGTGGATGGTGCGACTTTGGCCAAGGCCGCGTGGAAGGCGGTGGAGATTCCTCCTCCAGTGGTGGAGACGAATCCGCGGATGGATGGTGGTGTGCAGACGCTGGTTGGTGTGGAGAACTGGGTGTGGGCGAGTGAGGATACTCCTCAGTCGGTGACGGCGACGGCGACTGCCGGGCCGGTGACGGCCACCGTGACGGCGAGTTCGACCGGGTTGACGTTGTCGGCCCCCGACAGCAAGGTCTCCTGCCGGGGCTTCGGTACGCCGTGGCAGTCCGGGATGGCTGAGGGTAGTAGTTCGTGCACCATGACCTTCACTCGCAGTTCCGAGCACCTGGGTGGGACCAGTACGGTCAATGTGGGGGTGTCCTACAGCGCTTCCTATACGGCCACCGATGGTAGTCAGGGGGACCTGCCCCCGGCGTCCACCTCGGGGACCCTGTCCATCAAGGTGGGGGAGGCGCAGAGCCTCAACACCGACGATCAAAAATGACACCGAGGCCGGTTGGGAGGAGAACCTCTTCTCCTCCCAACCGGCCTTTGGGTACAAGCCATACGAGAAGTGGTCTGGGAGCATTGCTGCTCCCAGACCACTTCTGACTGCCGACCTCGTGTCCGCTCACTCGATGGCGGTGACGGGCGGAAGGGGCTCCAGGCTCTCCCCGTTCGCGATGATGAGGTTGTTGTAGTTGTTCGCGACGTCGTTGGCGCCGTCAGCGAATGTCTGCTCAAACGCCATCAGCTTCGGCTTGAACTCTTCCCAGGCGGCGCGGAAGTTGGTCGCGTTCGTGCTCTCCCACACCGCGTTCGCCAAAGCGCTGTCAGTCTGCTTCTGGATGTCATTGGCGTACTGCACGTCATTCTTCAGGGCGTCGTACAGCGCCTTGAGCGAATCGAATTCTGCCTGAATCTTGGGCATGCCGATCTCCTTGTCTGGATGAATTCGTATATTCCGAGTGGGTCCGCGGAATCAGGTCGCCATTGGTAGGGCGCCTGGGTACAACCCTCTATGGCAAATATTGGGGAGTCAAGGGGAAAACTACCCGTTGTCTTAATGTGGGGATAGATCCCCATGGCATGGAGAGAAGTTAACCCCCATGCTGTCTTCTGCGTGATTCAGCAAAATGTGCTGTGTAAGCCTCGACTGAATGACCTAATCAAATCCCGACTTGCACGAGGTATTTCCTATGTCGCCCCGTTTGTCTGGGCGCTCTTCCGAGCGTCGTGATCGCAACTCTGATGAGAAGAAACCGACTCGTTCTCGTCAGGGCGTGGATGGCGCACGTCTCCCTTCAGCGCCGCGCGAGCGGCGGCCCTTGCTGGCTGCTCTCGCCGTGCTTCTCATCGTCGGCGGTGCACTGCTAGCGGGCTTGTTGGCCAATCAGATGGACCAGCGGGTCCAGGTGCTGGCCGCGGGGGACACGATTCAAGCCGGAGAGGTCATCACGAAGGAGGACCTGATGAGTGCCTCGGTCTCCTCTGATCTGCGCACGCTGATCCGCGCCGACCAGATCGATCAGGTGGTTGGGCGTACGGCGCGGGTCGAGGTCTCCAAGGGCCAGCTCCTGGATACCTCCCAGATCGCGACGACCCCGATGCCCGGTGGGGACAAGCAGGTCGTCGGCATCTCGGTCGCCTCCGGCCGTTTCCCCGCCGGGGGCCTCGGCTCCGGGGACGTTGTCAACGTCGTGGATGTCGGTACCCAGTCGGTCTCCGTCGATGACGCGCAGGTCCTCAAAGCTGTTCCTTCCTCCGGTACGGACAACGACTGGACCTCGGGCGCCGTCATCTCCCTCATCGTCGACAAGAAGGACGCCGCCAAGCTCGCGAGCGCCTCGGCCAACGGCACCATCGCCGTGGTCCAGACCGCGACCAACCAGCCGATCAAGGACAGCTGATGCTCATCTCGATCGCCTCCGCGAAGGGGTCTCCCGGCGCCTCGACGAGCGCCCACGTGCTCGCCGCGGTCTGGCCCCGTCCAGCCGTCCTGGCCGAGCTCGATCCGGCCGGATCCGACCTGGTCTACCGCGCTCGCTCCCGTGACGGCCTCCCGCTGGACAGTGACCGGGGTGTCGTCTCCCTGGCCGCCGCCATCCGTCGGGACCCCGACGCCCCGCTGCAGGATCACTTGACCCTCATCGAAGGCGACCTGCCGGTCCTCGTGGGTCTGTCCCGCCCGGACCAGGCGACGGCCATCGGGGCGGGCTGGCTCGGACTGGCCACCAGTCTGCACCAGCAGGGAGACGTCATCGCCGACGTCGGCCGGCTGGCTCCCGGCGCTCCGAGCCTGGGCGTGGCCCTGGCATCAGACATCGCCCTGGTCGCCGTGCGCCCCGGTGTGGAGAACTACGGCCACCTGCGCGAGCGCCTGTCCTGGATCGTTGCCGAGACCTCCCGGCGCTCCGAGCAGGCCCGGCTCGGCATTCTGCTCATCGCCCCGTGGAAGGCCCGCCACGAGGCCGACGACCTCAGCCGGCTGCTGCGCGGCAGCGGTCTGGAGATTCCCATCGTCGGGGCTCTGGCCTTCGACCAGAGCGCCGCCGACTCCCTCGCCGGACGCCGCTCCCGCCCCCTGGGATGCACTCTCCTGGTGCGATCCGCACGAACCGTCGCCACCGCTCTGGCCGGAGTCGCCGTCAATGGAGGTGCAGCATGAGCGTTGACCAGGGACTCGTCCGAGACATGCGCGAGGAGGTTGCCGACCTCCTGGCCCAGCAGCGGCGCGACGACGCCGGCTCCGGCATCCCCCCGATGTCCCCCGAGGACGAGCGCCAATTCGCGCGCGCCCTCATCGGCCGCGTACTCGAGCAGCACGCCCGCGCCGAGATCGCCGCCGGTCGCAGTCCGATGACCGCCCAAGAGGAGGAAGAGGTCTCCCAGGGCATCCACGCAGCTCTGTTCGGCGTCGGTCGCCTCCAGCCGCTGCTGGACAACAAGGATGTCGAGAACATCGACATCAACGGCTGCGACAACGTCTTCATCCAGTACGCCGACGGCCGAGAAGAGCGCGGCGCACCGGTGGCCGAGTCCGACGAGGAGCTCATCGAGCTCGTCCAGGTGCTCGGCTCCTACTCCGGCCTGGCCTCGCGCCCCTTCGACTCCGCCAACCCGCAGCTGGACCTGCGCCTGCCGGACGGCTCGCGTCTGTCCGCGGTCATGGAGGTCTGCTCGCGGCCGTCGATCTCGGTGCGCCGCGCCCGCCTGGACCGGGTGGGCCTGGAGGAGCTGGTGGGGCTCGGATCGCTCACCCCCCGACTCGCCGCCTTCTGCTCGGCGGCCGTGCGCGCCCGCAAGAACATCATGATCGCCGGCGCCACGAACGCGGGCAAGACCACCTTCCTGCGCGCCCTGGCCAACGAAATCCCGCCCGAGGAGCGCCTCATCACGGTGGAGCGCGCCCTGGAGCTGGGCCTGGGAGAGTTCGCCGACCTGCACCCCAACGTCGTCGCCTTCGAGGAGCGCCTGCCCAACTCCGAGGGCTCTGGGGCGATCTCCATGGCGGACCTGGTGCGGCGCTCACTGCGCATGAACCCCTCGCGCGTCATCGTCGGCGAGGTCCTCGGCGACGAGATCGTCACCATGCTCAACGCCATGAGCCAGGGCAACGACGGCTCGCTGTCTACCATCCACGCCAATTCCTCCTCCGAGGTGTTCAACCGGATCGCCACTTACGCCATCCAGTCCGCCGAGCACCTGCCCCAGGACGCCACCAACCTCCTCATTGCCGGCGCGGTCGACTTCGTCATCTTCCTGACCCGGGAGAACCGTTTCTCCCAGGGCGGGGGACTGCGCCGCTTCGTCGCCTCCGTGCGCGAGGTCAACGGCGTCGACGGGAGGGTCCTGTCCAGCGAGGTCTTCGCCGACGACGGCTCCGGCATCGCCCAGCCCGCCGCACCGATCGCCTGCGTCAGGGACCTCATGGCAGCTGGTTACGACCCGGCCGCCTCTTACCAGAGGGGGGCGGCATGAACGAGTCAACGGCCATGACGGCCTTCTTATCCGGAGCGCTCATCGGGGGAGGGATCTTCCTCCTGATCGGCTTCTTCATAGGGGTCGACCTGCTCCCCATCCCGGCTGCGGGGGCCTCGGCCTCACTGCGCGAGCACCTCAAGGGGCTCTCGGGGCGGCTCATCATCAGCCTTGGCACCGGGGTGGTGCTGCTGATCGTCACGCGCTGGATCGTCCTCGCCGGAGCCGGGATCGCTCTGGTGCTCGTCTGGCCGTTGCTGTTCGGCGGCGCGAAGGAGGAGAAGCACGCGGCGGCCAAGATCGAGGCCCTGGCCACTTGGGCCGAGTCCCTGCGGGACACGATCGCCGGTGCGGTGGGCCTAGAGCAGGCGATCCCCGCGACCGCCTACGCCGCCGCCCCAGTCATCCGCGAGGACCTGGCCCTCCTGTCCGATCGTATGCGCGTGCGCGTGCCCCTGCCGCTGGCGCTGCGCCAGTTCGCCGACGGCCTCAACGATCCGACGGCGGATCTCATCGTCTCCGCCCTCATCATGAACGCGCGCCTGCGCGGCCCCGGCCTGCGTCAGCTCCTCGGCGCCCTGGCGGATACCGCCCGCTCCGAGCTCGACATGCGCCAGCGCGTCTCCGCCTCCCGCGCCGGCACCCGGCGCTCGGCCCAGATCGTCGTCATCTTCTCGATCGCCATCATGCTGGGTCTGGCGATCTTCAATCGCAGCTTCGTGGCCCCCTATTCCAGTGTGCAGGGGCAGCTGGTGCTGGTGGTCGTCGTGGCGCTCTTCGCAATGGGCATGCTCTGGATGCGGCGGCTCGCGGGCGTGCGGCTGCCACGGCGCTTCCTGATCGCCACCGCGCAGGCCGGAGGTGAGGAAGCATGATCACCTGGATCCTCCTCGGAGGGGCGATCAGCGGCGCAGGCGTTCTCTTCCTCATCCTCATCGTCGCCCCGCCCGTCACCCAGCCCGCCGCCGCACTGGCCGAGCTGGATACTCGCCGCAACGAGGGACGCATGCGGCAGGATGCACGCAGGGTCAACCCCTCAGAGGCGGAGGTGCCCCAGTGGGCCGATGACCTCAGCCTCAGGATCGCCGCGCTGGCTCGACGGACGGGAGCCGACCTCACCTTCCTGACCGCGGACCTGTCCGTGGTGGGGCGTTCCCTCGAACGGCATCTTCTCACCTCCCTGTTCCTCGGGATGGGCGTCTTCATGGCTCCGATGGCCGTTGTCGGACTCATGCAGGTCATGGGGGCACCCCTGGGCTGGTCCATGCCGCTCCTGGTCAGCATGGTCCTGGGGGCGCTGGGCCTGCTCCTGCCGACGGCCCGCCTGCGCCGGGAGGCCGACGACGCCCGTCGGGACTTCCGCCACGTCGTCGGCTCCTACCTGGACCTGGTGGCCATGTCCCTGTCAGCCGGTCGCGGCGTCCCCGAGGCGCTCGACGCCGCCTCCAGCCTCTCCGACGACCCCGCCATGGTGCGCATCCGCAACGCCCTCGATGTGGCTCGCCTGCGCGGCGACACCCCGTGGACCGCCCTGGGGCAGCTGGGCACCCAGCTGCGCATCGACGAGCTGCGCGACCTGTCCGCCGCCCTGGCCCTCGTGGCCGAGGACGGCGCCAAGATCCGAGAGTCCCTCGGCGCCAGGGCCTCCAGCATGCGCCGCCGCGACTTGGCCGACGCCGAGGGCAAGGCCGGAGAGAACTCCGAGTCGATGCTCGTGGCCCAGCTCGTCGTCGCCATGGGATTCATCGTGTTCCTCGTCTATCCGGCCCTGACCGGAATCATGGGCTCGTTTTAGGTCCAGCAGTCATCCGTATCCAGTTCCGACTCACACCTCGAAGAAGAAAGAAGAAACACCATGCTGTCCCTACTCGTCACCCTTCAGATACTCGCCGGCGACGTGCGCGACAAGGTGGGGCGCCGCCTTGCCGAGGAGAAGGGCGCCTCCACCGTGGAGTGGGTCATCATCACCGGCTTCCTCATCGTCCTGGCCGCGCTCGTCGGCCGCGCCATTTACGGCTTGGTATCCAATGCCTCTGGCGGCCTCAAAGCGCCCACCCTCGGCAACTAGCGCAAGGTCGGTGCCCTCGTGAGAACGTGGAGGAGGCGCGTCATGAGCCGCTTGGGCCAGGAGGTGGGAGCCTCCAGCGTCGAGCTGATCATCTTCTTCCCGCTGCTCCTGCTGGTCGTACTGATCACGGTGCAGGTGGCCCTGACCTGGTATGGCAACGAGGTCGCCATCGCCACCGCTCGCGAGGTGGCCCGGGAAGCGCGCGCGAACTCCAAGGGGGGCGACCTATCCGCCGCCGCCAAGGCCAACGGCGCCGCCTACGCCCGCAAGGTGGGCGGCAAGGCACTTACCGATGTCGAGATCGACGTCTCCACCACGAGCGACCAGGTCACGGTGCGCGTCTCCGGGAAGTCCCTGGACGTCGTGGCTGGCCTGTCGCCGCGCGTCAAGGCCTCGGTGACCTCAGAGCGGGAGACCTTCCGGAGCGACAGATGAAACACCTCAGAAAGAAGCAGGCCCGGCGTAGCGCCATCGAGGCGGCCGGCTCGGAGAGGGGGACCATGTCCATTGAGATGGTGGTCCTCGTCCCGGTGCTGCTGCTCATCACCATGGTGGCCGTCGCCGGGGGACGCATCGTCTCCGCCCAGGGGATGGTCGAGGCCGCGTCGCGCGACGCCGCTCGGGCCGCCTCCATGGAGCGCTCCGTGGGCGCCGCCAGCACGGCCGCCAACCGGAGCCTGTCCCAGGCGGACACCGCCAACGCCAGCTGCTCAGCCGGCGTCGACGTCGGCGGCTTCCGCCGCGGCGGAGCCGTCACGGTCTCGGTCAGCTGCCGCGTCAAGCTCTCCGACCTGGGATTGGTCTTCCTGCCCGGCACCACCGTGGTCAAGGCGGAGTCGAGTGCGCCGGTGGACCAGTGGAGGGGGACACGATGAGCGGGACCACGATCTTCAAGAGGCTCCGAGAGCACCCGGAGCGGGGCTCGATATCCGTCTACGTCGTCATCATCGCGGCGGTCCTCATGCTCGTAGCGGGACTGTGCATCGAGGGAGGACGCGTCCTCAACGCGCGCGCCACCATGGCGGACCAGGCCGAGCAGGCGGCCCGCGCCGGGGTCCAGCAGCTGAGCATGGCGAAGCTGCGCGACTCCGGTGAGGCCTCGACGGACCCGGCAGCGGCCTCGTCTGCGGCCCGGAGCTACCTGGCCCGCAGCGGCGCCGCCAAGACCACGACGGTCAAGGCCTCCTCCGACCGGGTCTCGGTCACCGTCGAACGCGACGTCCCCACCACGATGCTGCGACTGGTCGGCGTCACATCTATCCACGTCACCGTGACCGGAGAGGCCCGCAACGCCTTCGGCCCAGAGGAGAGAAGGAGGCCCGGATTGCCGAAGACTGGCAACGCCATCGGCCTCGAGGGGAGGCAGAACCCATGACCACCGCAACGAGACGACGCCGCGCCCAGGCCGCCGGCCCCCAGCGCTTCCAAGCGCCCGTGCGCAGCGCCCGGCCCCCGGTATGGCGATCCCTGCTCTCTGGCCTCGTCCTCGCGGCCGTCATCATCGGCCTGCCCGCCGCCCTGCTGGCCACAGTGGGCCCACCGCCCCTGCCGACCGGCGTGGACATGAGCGTGTTGTTCACACAGGCCGTCTCCTTCGACGTCGTCGTGGGTGTCCTCATCTGGGTGCTCTACCTGGCCTGGCTGCAGTTCACGGTGTGCGCCCTGGTGGAGGCCGCCTCGGCCATCAAGGGGCACGGCGTTCCCGGACATGTCCCGCTCTCGGGCGGTATGCAGTCGCTGGTGCGCCGACTCATCGCCTCGGTCCTGCTCCTGGGCGCCGTCAGCGGACCGGTCGCCGCGGCCGCCGCCCCCGTCGTGGAGGAGCCGACGCCGGCCGTAGCGGTGAGCCAGGACGTCTCCTCCCAGCAGCCCGCCGCCGACGACGACTCCCAGGCCGACGGAGCCGCCACCGCCTCGCAGGGCGCCGACAGCGACCACCAGTACATGCGCTACATGGTCAACGGGGTCGAGCTCGACCAGGAGATCGGCGCCCAGCTCGTGGGGCAGCGGGTGTACATCGTCCAGCCCCCGGAAGGCCGCTACCACGACAATCTCTGGGACATCGCCGAGCGCAACCTCGGTGAGGGCCGCGCCTACTCCCAGATCTACGACCTCAACGCGGGCAGGGCGCAGCCCGACGGCGGCTCCCTCGAGCTGGCCCGGCTCATCCAGCCCGGCTGGCTCCTGGTGATGCCCGAGTCCGCCACCTCCGTGGCCCGGGTCGAGGCCATCCCCACGACCCCCGCCCCGGCCCCGGCTGCGCCGACACCGCAGCAGCAGGAGGAGGGCAACCACATTCCCGCCGGACTCGGGCAGGACCTGCGGGACATCGCCCCCGTCCAGATGCCGGCGATCGGCTCGTTGCTGGCCGCCTCCCTGGTCTCGGGGCTCGTCGCCAGGCGCCGGTGGCTGGCGGGCGCCTTCAACGAGGACTCCGCCGAGCTTGAGCGCCTCCTGCGTGTCGGCGCCGATGAGAGCCGCTCGCGGCGCCTCGACGCCGTCCTGCGCTCTCTGGACGATCTGCCCGGAAGCCCCCGCCCGTACGCCGTCGCCATCGACGACGATGCCTGCTACCTGCGCATGGCGCGTCCCCTGCCGGACGCACCCGCCCCGTGGCGGGCGCAGCAGGAGGGGATGACCTGGGCGCTGCGCGCAGGCCAGGAACCGCCGCTGAAGGACCGGCCCTGCCCCCTGCCCGGGCTGGTGACGGTCGGCCGCACCCCTGAGGGCGCGGACATCCTCATCGACCTGGCCTTCGCGGATGGAGACGTGATCGTCACCGGGGACCCCGCCATGGCGGCCGAGGTCGTCTCCGCCCTCGCCCTGGAGCTGTGCACCAACCCTTGGTCGCGGGACGCCGACGTCGTCGGGACGGGCCTGTCCGCCACCCTGCACGGGGTCGCCGGCCAGCGCCTGCAGACCCCCGAGAGTCTCATGGGGCAGGCCGCCCTGCCCGGCGTCGGCGGGGTCCTGACCGGGCGCCGCCCGGAGACGCAGACGACCTTCATGCTCATCGGCAACGGGGCGACGCCTCCTCCGCTCCCACCGGGACGCAGCTACGCCCTGGTGCGCACGGACTCCAACCGGCAGGGGCGCTGGACGATCGAGATCGATGCCTCCGGCACCGCCCGGATCTTCCCCCTGGGCATCATGGTCACGGCCTCGCGCGCCACCGAGGCGGAGATCGCTGCGCTCGAGGGCCTGTTCGCCCCGGTCGAGGAGACCCACGACGACGGCCGCCCGCCGGTGCCGGACCCGCCGATGCCGCCCCTGGCCACCGCCGCCCTGCGCGCTGCCTCGGTGCGCATCCAGGTCCTGGGCAACACGCTCGTGGAGACGGCGGGGGCGGTGGACCAGGCGCGCCGCTCCATCCTCACCGAGGCCGCCGTCTGCGTGGCCCTCCACCCCGAGGGCATCCGCCCCTCCATCCTCGGCGCGATGCTCTGGCCTCTGGGGGCCACCGCGGACGTCGTGGGGGCGACCGTGGAGCGGTTGCGCAGCTGGCTCGGCCAGGACTCCCAGGGGGCGCCGCATCTGCGCGAGGACGCCGAGGGCCGCCTAGTGCTGGGGCCCGGGGTGGTCCTGGACTGGGACGTGCTGCGCTCTCTGCTGGACTCCTCCCGCAGGTGCGCGCCGCAGCAGGAGGTCGAGCTTCTCACCGAGGCCCTGCGCCTGGTGCGAGGCCCGATGGTCTCCGACGCAGCCGAGGGGCACTACACCTGGCTGGCCCGGGTCCGTGCCGCACGGCAGTTCGATGCGCTCGTGGTGGATGCCGCCCATCGGCTGGTCGAGCTCATCGGGGACACCGATCCCGACGGCGCCGCCACGGCGATCGCCACGGGCCTGCAGGTGGTCGAGCTCGACCAGGGGCTGTGGCGCGACCGTCTGCGCCTGGCCTCGCGCCGCGGCCGCGGCGAGCTCGAGCAGGAGATCCGCATTCTCCTCGACGCCGCGGGTGCCGATGACCTTGACCAGATCGACCCCGCCACGGCGGCACTCGTCGAGGACCTCTCACCGGGGCTCTCCGTGGGCCGTCGCCCCGCCTGAGGAGTCGACCATGCAGTTGTTCATCAGTGTCCTGCGCCCCCTCGAGGAGGCTTCAGACGCCCGCGACCTCATCATTGTGGTCCCAGAGGACGCCGTGGTCGGCGATCTGGCCGCCGCCCTGGACCGCGCCCTGCCCGTCAGCGCGCCGGGGCAGTCTCTCCGCCTGGTGGTCAGCGCCGGTGAACCGGTCGATGCCCCGCCATCGTCGCTATGGCACGGTCCCCGTCGCCTCGACCCGCAGGCCCCCATCGGCTCGGGCTCGATCCGCAATGGCATGCTGCTAGGGCTGGGCGCGGCCGTGCTCGACGACGTCGAGCCGGTCGGCGTCGTCGAGCTGCGCGTCATCGCAGGACGCGGGGCCGGCGCGGTCCACCGCCTGAGCCTGGGCGGCTACACCCTGGGCGGGCCCGAGGGGGACATCGCCCTGGAGGGCGAGGCTGGGCGGGAGAAGATCGCCGACCTGACGGTTTCCCAGGGCGGACGGGTATTTCTGAGCCCGGTGCCGGGCGTGGCCGAGCGCACGGTGCCGCTCCCGCTTCCGCGCCGTCGTCCCCTGCCCGGACCGCTTGTCCTGGCCGCCAAGGAGGACGAGAAGCCCTCCAAGCGGAGGCGCCGCCAGAAGCGTCGCAAGCGCAAGGGGAAGGCGCCGGAACCGATTCTTAGCGGACGCGAGGTCCTGGAACCCGATGGCCAGCGCCATTTCCTGGAACTGGACCGGCGCCCGCTTAAGGGCGCGACCCTCTGGCCGGAGAAGGCGGTTCTCACGGTGGGGGAGAGCCTGCTGGTCCTGAGCCCGGTGCCCGCCGCCGACGCCGTGACCTCACCCACCCTGGGCGCACCGACGATCAACTTCAACCGTCCCCCGCGCCTGGCCCGCCCGATCCGGGTCACCAAGTTCACGCTGCCCCGTGAGCCCGAGCAGCCGCGCAAGCCGCCCTTCCCGTTCGCCATGATGCTCTCCCCGCTGGTCATGGGAGCCGGGATGTACCTGCTCACCAAGCGCATCTACTCGCTCTTGTTCATGGTGCTCTCACCGGTCATGATGATCGCCAACCAGATCCAGGGGCGCTCCTACAATAAGAAGACTTACAAGGACAACCTGCGCAAGTACGAGGATCAGCGGGATCAGGCCGAAGACGCGGCCTTCAAGGCGCTCACCGAGGAGCGGGGGTTGCGGCGCTCGGACGCCCCGGACCCGGCCGAGCTCCTGCTGCGCGCCACCGGGCCGCGGGCGGAGCTGTGGGAGAGGCGCCCCGCCGACCCCGACTGGCTGGATCTGCGGGTGGGGGTGGCGGACCTGCCCAGCGACGTCGAGGTGGACGATCCCGCTCGCGCCAAGCACGAGGAGCCGCTGCGATGGACGGCCCCGGACGTTCCCGTGACCGTGCACCTGGGGGAGCTCGGCGTCGTCGGCGTGTGCGGGGACAGGTGCCACGAGGTGGCGACCTGGTTGGCGGCCCAGGCCGCGGTGCTGCACTCGCCGGCCGAGCTGCAGATGGTGCTCCTGGTGGAGCCGGTGCGCGGTGAGAACCCCGCGGGGCGCTGGGCCTGGGCGAGGTGGCTGCCGCACCTGCGCAACCTGGAGGGGATGGGCGCCCGGGCCCGGGTCGGCGTCGATGATGAGAGCGTCGGCCGCCGCATCAGCGAGCTCGCGGACCTGGTGCAGCGGCGCCTGGAGGCCTCCGATAACCGCGGCAGCGGGCGCTCGGAGAACGAGCAGGTCCTGGTGGTGCTCGACGGCGGGCACGCCCTGCGACTGCGCCCGGGCCTCATCCCGGTGCTGCGCCGCGGCCCCGAAGTCGGTGTGCGCCTGGTGTGCATCGACCGGGAGCGCACGGCCCTGCCCGAGGAGTGCCGGGCCGTGGTGGCCACAGGGCCCGCCGCGCCGTCGGTCTCCCAGACCGACGTGGAGGAGGTGGAGCGGGTCACCCTGGACATGGTGCCGGACGGGTGGTGCGAGCGGGTGGCCCGCGCCCTGGCCCCGGTCCACGACGTCTCCGCCTCCGGGGCGGACTCCACGATCCCCACCGCCTCGCGGCTGCTGGACGTCCTGCCCATGCCCGAGCCGGGCTCCGACGCCGTCCTGGCGGCCTGGCAGCGGTGCAGCCGCACGACGCGGGCGGTCATCGGGGAGGACGCCGAAGGGGACTTCTGGCTGGACGTGCGCGCCGACGGCCCCCACGCCCTGGTGGCCGGGACGACCGGCTCGGGTAAGTCCGAGCTGCTGCAGACGCTCATCGCCTCCCTGTGCGTGGGCAACACGCCCGAGGCCATGACCTTCGTGCTCGTGGACTACAAGGGCGGGGCGGCCTTCAAGGACTGCGCGCGCCTGCCGCACACGGTGGGGATGGTCACCGACCTCGACGGACACTTGACCTCCCGGGCCCTGGAGTCGCTGGGCGCCGAGCTGCGCAGGCGCGAGCACCAGCTGGCCGGGGCCGATGCCAAGGACATCGAGGACTACGTGGCCGCCATGGCCCCGGGTGACGAGCCGATGCCGCGGCTGATGATCATCATCGACGAGTTCGCCGCACTGGTGTCCGAGCTGCCGGACTTCGTGACGGGCCTGGTGGATATCGCCCGGCGCGGGCGATCCCTGGGGGTGCACCTGGTGCTGGCCACGCAGCGGCCCGCCGGCGTCGTCTCGGCGGAGATCAAGTCGAACACGAACCTGCGCATCGCCCTGCGGGTCACGGATGAGAGCGACTCCCAGGACGTGATCGAGGCGGCCGCTTCGGCCTTCATCCCGCCGTCGATCCCGGGACGCGCCTACGCCCGGCTGGGGCACGCGAGCCTGCGCCAGTTCCAGTCCTCCCGGGTGGGGGGACGGCCGCGGGGCGCTCTGCCCCGGGCCGCGCTGCGTTCGGCGACCCTGACCCTGGACGAGCTCTCCCGGCCGGAGGAGGCGCCCCCGGAGGTGGAGGAGGACGCCGCGATCCCCACGGACCTGGCCACGCTCGTGAACGCCATGGGGGCCGCCTACCGGGCGATGGGCAAGGAGAAGCCGCACAGCCCGTGGCTGCCGCCGCTGCCCGGGCTGCTCACCCTGGATGAGGTGGAGCAGCGGATGGAGGAGCCCGGGGTGGACTCGCGCGCAGAGGGCTTCCTGCCGGCCCTGCCCCTGGGGCTGGAGGACCTGCCCGCAGAGCAGGATCAGCGACCCATGACCTGGGACTACACGCGTGCCGGGCACCTGGGGATCGCCGGCGCCCCGCGCTCGGGGCGCTCCAGCGTCCTGCGGGGGATCGCGGTGGCGGTGGCTCGCGCGGCCTCGGCCGCGGAGGTCCACATGTACGGGATCGACGCCGGCAACGGGGCGCTGCTGCCGTGCCTGGCGCTGCCGCATGTGGGGGCGGTGACGACCCGCGACCAGCCGGACCGGGTCCGGCGCCTGCTGGGACTGCTGGGCCGGGAGGTGGCGCGCCGCCAGCAGCTGCTGGCCACCCAGGGCTTCGCCTCGCTGTCCGAGCAGCGGGCCAAGGCGGCCGAACCGGAGCGGCTGCCCTACCTGCTGCTGCTCATCGACCGGTGGGACAACTTCACGGCCACCTTCGACAATGTCGATGGCGGGGCCGTCATCGAGGGCGTGGAGAGCCTCATGCGCGAGGGGCCCGCCGTGGGGTTGCGCGTGGTGGTCGCCGGGGACAGGACCGTGTTCCGGGGCCGGTTCGGGATGCTGTTGGAGGACCGGCTGCTGTTGCGGATGCCATCCCCGGACGACTTCGACCTGGTGGGCATGAGGGCGCGCGAGGTGCCGCTGACCATGCCGCAGGGCCGGGCCTTCCGCAGCGGGCCCAGGCCCCGCGAGGTGCAGCTGACGCTTTTGACGGCCGACGTCGACGGCACCGCTCAGGTGGAGGCGATCCAGGAGGCGGGGCGGCTTAGCCGCGAGAAATGGGGAGAGATCCCCCGCGAGCTGTCCGCGGGCCACGTGGACGAGCTCCCGGTGGCGATTACCGAGGAGAAGGCGCTCGAGCTCGGGCCGCCGCTAGCGCCCGGGAGCATCGCCCTGGCCGTGGGCGGTGACGACCTGGGGCTCATCCCGGTGTCCATGGAGGAGATCGGTAACGGGGTGCTCGTGGCCGGGCCGCGGCGCTCCGGGCGTTCGACGGCGCTCATGTTCGGTGCGCAGCGGGCGCTGGACGGTGGGACGCGCGTGGTGCTGGTGCTGCCGCGGCGCTCACCGCTGATCGCCCTGGAGGGATGTGACGGGGTTCTGGGACGGCTGGGCCTGGAGTCCAAGCCCGAGGACCTCAAGGCCCTTTTGCAGGAGGAGCCTGAGAACACGCTCATTGTTGTTGACGACTTCGAGATCATGGGAGGTGATCATGCGCTCGGGCCCGTGATTGAGGAGCATTTGAGGACGTGCCGGGACGCGAATGGCGGTGTCCTGGTGGGCTGCGGGATTGATGAGGTGCCGGGCATGTACCGGGGTGTGGTGGCCCAGGTGCGTAAGACCCGCACGGGTCTCATCTTGGCGCCCAGGTCTTCTGAGGATGGCTCGAACCTGTCGGCGAGGCTGCCGCGTTCCATCGGAGGTCCGGTCCCCAAGGGACGGGGCATCATGGTGACGGCCGGTGGCTGGTTGTGGGTGCAGGTGCCGAAAATCGATAGTTAATGAAAGGATAGAAGTCAATGCTCCCCAATGATGCTTCTGATAAAAGTGGTGAGAAGAAGTTAGTCCCAAATAGAAAGATCAACGCAATTTCAAAAGTAAAAGCCAGAGTCGACCAAGCGGTGGAAGTTCTAGCCAAAAACCCTCAACTGGGAGTCGGTTTACCTGGAGGAGGTTCTCAGCGCTCGAAGGGACACATTTCTAGTATAGGTCAGTTCACGGCGACACTGTCCGACGCGTGGTCTTCATCTGCCGCGAAGAAGGAGGCTGAAGAGATTGAGTCTAAAGTTGGTAAAGCTCGCGAAATTATCGTCTCCGTTCAGGATCAGGTTGCAAAAGCTCTTTCCGAAGAGCAGAATTTGAGGCCGGAGGTCGAGGAGGGTAGCGATGAATCATTACCTAAGTGGGACGAGTAGTGCACGTACAGCAGCGCACTGAATCTGCTAGATCGCAAAAATATCGAGGAGCAAAAGAATGGTTTATGTAAGTCTGGATGCGGAAAAGCTTCTGAAGTTCGTGTCGTCATTGCAGGGCTGGGGAGACAAAGCGATGCAGGAAAGTGACGAGATCAAAAAACTTAACGAACATTGGGATCCTCCAGCCGTAAAGAGTATCGGATCGGATACAAACCCGGGCGACCCAACATCCGGAGATGCAAGTGGACTGGCATCAGTGCGATTACTAGGAGACTATCTAAGTGGAACTATTGCAGCAGACCTCAAAAGGCGATGCAAGGAAGCGCAGCAAATGAACTCTGACGGTATCTTGACCAAGACTCCCGAAGGTAGACTCACCTATTTTCTTCCAGATGACGCGGAGGATACGGCTGCTAACGTCGAAAAAAACAATACGGAAGCAGCGAAAAAGGCTAAACAACATGCCGAGGAGCTCGGAGATATCGATACACCTGGAGGGCGCTCATCACGGGGGCGGCACCGCACGAGCGGGGAAATTATTGATGATATGGAAGAAAACAAAGACAATCCAGTGTACGGAAACGTATTTTTGAAAAGCATTCAGCCTGATAAATTTATACGCTTGTATAAAACTCAAAAGGTCATATACCCAAAGACTAAATCGATATTTTCCCACATTCTAGCGAGCGCTAGTCAAATTGAAGAGAATGGCCTTGATCTAGCTACGACATTCACTAACGGTCTCCAAATTGGTAACCCAAGTAATAGCGATCAGTTCGAGAACCTGGCCACACTGAATGAGATGCTTCACGATGAAACAACCAAGTTTGGTACGAATTTCCTGATAAATATGGGTGACAATACTAGATTTGCTTATCCCAAAGATGCGAGCAAATACCCTTCGCAAGAGTATCACTCGCCACTTAATTTTGATGTACATAATGGAGTACTAAGCGCCATGGGGCGTAACCCTGTAGCGGCTACGAAGTATCTATATGGAGTAGATCACAATGGAGTATATGATAAGGAATTAGCGAAAGCAAGATGGGGCGGACTTAAAAATCGAGAAACGCTCGATCAGGAAGACGCTACTTCTGCAATGAAGGCCGCGTCCACGCTTAGGACGGATAAGGATTATGGTGAACAGGCAACTAGAGTGACTGCGCTATCGTTGAAATATGCGGCAGATAATATTCCCAAATCGCAATATACTGATCAGGTTAAAAAGAATGTCTCCGTTATGGTTGCTAACTGTCCTGAGGAGGTTCATAATATTGCTAACGGTCAACAAATCAAATCGTCCCTGCAAATCCCGATGCCTGAAGGTTCGGAAGGTGCGGAAGCTCAGATGAAAGTTAACAGAAACACCATTTCAACTGTGATATATAACGTCATAGATAACAAAGATGCTGCAGTCACTATTTCGTCGGTAGTTGGCCACCATGCGATTGATAACAAAAGTAACATGGGTACCATTGACGGGTTGGAGGCTAAGTATAGAGAGGCTGGGGCAGATCTTGGTTACTTAGAACATATTGCTAACATGCGTTTTAATGATAATAAGGAAGACAAACAGAATGCTAAAAATACTTCGGATGCTGTTGGGGGGGCATTTCGAACAGTCATTGGTTCACTATTGCCGAAAGGCTTCGATATTGCATGGAGCATAGGAACTTCTATTGCTGATGCTGTGGACGCGAACAATCTTAAAGACAAAAATGGCAATAAGATTGATGTAGACAATGTTCCTCCTATCTCGAATGAGGAGTATCTAAAAAACCTAGCAATTACAGAAGCCGTCAATACCGGACTGATGAAAGCTGAACCAAACGTCTCAGTTCCGCAAACAATTAGCAAGGAAGAAGATGGGGTTGAAACTTCGACTGTAACTGTAAATATTACCGATAGTGAAGGCAGAGTCATCATACCAAACGAATATGATCCGACATATAGCGCTGCTCTCGATAGTTTTAAAACGAAGTTAGAAGGGTCGGAAAAAAAGTTGTCTAATGCTATTGATGACGTCGATGAGGGATCGGACGGTGCCAAGAAGAGGTTTGCTGCGGGGAATGATGTCAATGCTGGAGGGATCGTGATTTCAAAAGGAAGATAATGGTTGATGGGTTGCTGCGGTGAGAAGAGGAGTGCACGTCGGGGCTTGGCGTGATCCAACTGCACAAAGAATCCGTGCGGCGATGATGAAGGTGTCTAAGTTATTCCCATTAACGGCGAAGTCATGGCGTCGATGTCGTCTTCCAGCGCGATCGCCTTGTCATGGCAGGCTGTGGCTCGGGTCCTCAAGGACGTGGCCGGTCTCAGGGATTGGCGGTATATGTGTCACAGTCGGGCCACGATGCTGTCGCTGGCCGTGGTCGACGTGCCAGCCGGCTGTCGTACCTGAACGGCGGTCTGGGGGTGGTCGCAACGCTACCTACCTAACCGTCTTGCAGGCTCCACTTGCAAGATAGTCAGGTTCCGCTCATCAACTGGACCACTCGCCGCATACCTTAGATCCGGATACTTTTTCAGTGCTACGTGGGGCAGCGGGGGAGGGCAGCCCGATTATCGGCTGCCCACCCTTATCTCCTCCAGTCGCCCAGGGCTCCTTCCAGGCAGCCCAGGGTCGCGTCGATGAGGCTGTGGCGCTGGTCGTCGGGGCAGCCTGCGCGCACCCAGCGCAGGCAGGCGTCGTCGAGGAAGCCGAGGTAGCCCCACAGGGCGAAGTCGTCGCGGTGGCCCCGGCTGCCGCCGACCACCTCCGCCAGTGCCGCCACTGCCGCCTCCCGCGCCTCTCGTCTCACCCGGGCCGCCTCATCGCCCGGGTCGTGCCCGGCCAGCACCTGGTAGGTCACCCAGCCGGGGGAGCGCTCGGCGATGAAGTCCAAGTAGGTCAGCACCGAGGTCCGCACCCGGTCCCGGGCCGACGATCCCTCCGGCAGGGCGTCGTCGGCCCGACGGGTGCACTCGGCGAGCTCGTCGGTCACGGACTGAGGTAGCTGGGTGTTGAGATTGGTCTTGTCCGGTGAGGTGTCGGCATGGGTGCCCCTCGTTCGCTCCGGCAGGAAGCGTTTCTTGCTGAGTCCGGCTCTCCGTTGCACCGGGAGGGCAGTGGTGATGGCCGACATCGTCGGTCTGAGCCTGGTTGGTGCTTCAGCACGCGATGAAGATGATTTGCGGCGTTTTCCAGTTCAAAGGCGTGGTCGACGGATCTGGCTGCGCAACTGTCGAGGGGAATGTCTTTTATCGCTTTCGACCACGGCTCGGCCGAGGCGCGCGACCCGACCGTCCCGGGATGAAGCAAAGGGAACGCGTCACCAGATACGGATGTTTCCGCATGGCTTGCTCGTCGGGGGAAGGGCCCCAAGCGGTCTTGTGTTGGCAGGTGTTGAGCGGCTCGATCACGTTGGCCGTGCGCGAATGACACAGCAGGGCTCGGCGTCGTGCTCCGGGGAATGGCAGGAGCTTGCGCCCACGATGACTTCGATAGCTGCATGATCGCGGGGATGGGGCGGCTGCACCCACTGGGACGCGAACTTTGGCGAAGTGGCCGTTGGCCGCGACCCTCGGACGGGGCCGAGCAGACCGGCCTGGAGGGACCTTACGATCACGTCGTGATGTCGCCCGCCGGCATGAACGGGGGCTGTTGCGGATCGGGCACGACGCACTGCCGACGACCGTCTGCCGCTCAGTGATGCTCGATCCGTCTCCCACAAGCCCTTTCGGGGCCGTCGCGGACCGAGATCAACGCATCTCGGCGTCCTAGGTTTCCCTTAGTTCAAAGAACGTATCCATGAAAACCATGGCTTAGTCAGGAAGGTGCCCGGCTCTCCTCGGCGTGGAGAACACCCAGGGATGGGCAAGAGGCCCCGTGCCCTCGGCACCGTCGTCGGCCCGGAGGACCCGGAATGTTGCCTTCCCCCGTTTCCACGCTCACGCCTATGACCGCTTGGAATCACGCGCGACGGGGCGTGGCGCACCCGCCTGTGACAGACCTTTGAGCACAAGCGTATCGAGGAGGACCACCGGATAGCGGGTTCAACGCATCCGGTGGCATGCTCGCCCGCTGAAGCCGACCCGTCGGCCACCCTTCCTACGCGAGTTCGGCTGATCGCATCCCTGCCAGGCACCGGGATGCCGTGGACCTGCCGGGAGTGCACGATGATCCTCCCCTGGGGCCAGGGCACATGCTTATGTGATTGTACGACCCGGTCGACTCCCCCGTTACCTTGTTGGTGGTCCTGGGTGGTTTGGGGCTGGGCCAGCTGCTGTGGGCACGGGTGTCTTGCCCCTGTCCGTAGATGATCCGGGGGGTGAAAGTCACCTGCGGCAGCCGGGCGCTGGTGACCGCTGATAAGGGGAACGACCCGCTGTGTGTGAGGTCTTTCGCAGGCGTGGGTGCGGGGGCCGGCCTGTCCACCGGCTGACCCTCACCCATGCAGCCAGAGGCGGCAGGAGAGATGGATATCGGAGACATCGAGGTCTTCATCGGCATCGGGCGTCGGTAAGAGCGAGCACTGGGCCACTGCCCTGAGCCGGGACGGGCAGAAGGTCCTCGACAGGGCCCTGCCCAACGACGAGGACCGGCTGCGTGAGGTCTACCAGCGCCTGCAGGCAAAGGGGCAGGTGCTGGTGGTGGTCGACCAGCCCGCCACCATCGGGGCCCTGGCGGTGGCGGTGGCTCAGGACATGGGCATCACCGTGGGCTACCTGCCCGGACTGTCGATGCGCCGCATCGCCGACCTGACACCGGGCAACGCCAAGACCGACGCCAAGGACGCGGCCGTCATCGCCGGCGCCGCCAGGACCATGCCTCACACCCTGAGAGCCGTCAGCACCTCGGACGAGGAGGCCGCAGCGCTGAGCATGCTCACTGGTTTCGACCTGGACCTGGCCCGTCAGGTCAACCAGACCGCGAACCGGATCCGGGGCCAGTCGTTCACCCAGACCCCGCCCAGCCCTCGAGGCCGTGGTGGGGCCCTGGCCGGGCGCACGACGCCGTCTTGGAGGCCCGTCGCCGCCTGGCCCACCCCAGCCGACCTGAAGCGAGCGGGCAAGGCAAGGATTGACACCAGGCTCAAGGCCCACGGGTGCAGGCGGCACACCACCTGGGCCGGCCAGATCGTCTCGGCCCTGGAACTTCAGAGTGTCACTGTCGCCGGCACCGACGCAGCCGCAGTGGTGCTGCCCCACCTGGCCAGGCAGCTCATCGCCCCACGCGCTCAGCGGGCCGATGTCGCCGCCCAGGCCGGTGGCCCTGGCGGGTGGCCCACCCTCTTTATGAGGTCCTGACCACGCGTGCCCGGGATCAGGGGTCCCGGCCGCCGCCGTCCTTGCTGGCCGAGACCCTGGACAAGGACCTCCAGGCACCGGCGCCCAGCTGGCCTCCTACGCCGGGTTCGCTCCCGTCACACGCCGCTCCGGCTCATCGATCCGTGGCAAGGCGCGTCTGCCACGGCGGCAACAAGAGGCTTAAGCGCGCCATGTTCCCCTCCGCCTTCGCCTCACTGCGCTCCGACCCCGTCTCCCGGGCCTACTACCAGCGCAAACGCGACCAAGGCAAACGCCATAACCAGGCCGTCCTCGCCCTGGCCCACCGCCGCATCCTGACCCTGCACGCCATGATCCGCAACCACACCCTCTACACCCCCCAACCAGCCACGAAACTACCCACCGCCGCTTGACACACCACATAGGGGCACCCCCCCCGGGCTGCCGCTCCGGCTTGGGCACGATCACCGGATCGAACGAGCCATCCCAATCCCCGCAGGACCCGCCGGAGCGATCTCGATGAGTACGGTCATTGGCCCGCACCCCGTTGCGCACGTTCGTACCCGCTCGGGCGGGTACGTCCGGGGCGGGCGGGGCCGGTGGGAAGCTCCTGGATGTTTGATCGCAGGATGGGGAGAACTGCCTTTGACGGGGCGAGCGCGGGTGGCGACGATATTTGCGAGCAGTCCTCCAGGTACTCCGGAAGGTGAAGTTGTTGCGGTGGCACCGACTACCGCAACAACTTCGCCAGTGCCGTCACGGTGGCTTCATGCATCTCGTGTCTTAACCGAGCTGATTTGTTCGGTTTGTGCTATGACAATTTGGGATGTCAAACCGACTGACGGGGTATGGGTGCCGGTATTGCTGCAGTGTTCATTGTTGGTTGTTCTGGAGAGGCGTGATGGTACTGTGAGGAGGGTGGGGCTGGAGTCTAAGCCTGATGATCTCAAGGGTCTTTTGAAGGATGAGCCTGAGAACACGCTCATTGTTATTGACGATTTCGAGATTATGGGAGGCGATTATGCTCTTGGGCCCGTGATTGAGGAGCATTTGAGGACGTGCCGGGATGCGAATGGCGGTGTCTTGGTGGGCTGCGGAATCGATGAGGTGGCGGGTATGTACCGGGGCGTGGTGGCCCAGGTGCGTAAGACCCGTACGGGTCTGATTCTGGCGCCGAGGTCTTCTGAGGATGGGACGTATTTGTCGGTGAGGTTGCCTCGTTCCACCGGGGGCGCGGTTCCCAAGGGCCGGGGTGTCATGGTGACGACGGGCGGCTGGTCCTGGGTACAGGCGCCGAAGGTCGATTAAAGGACAAGAGACGAAATGTAGTTCGCAATAATACGAGAAGGTACGTTCATAGGTATGATGTTTTTCCACCTTTTAATCCATACCGAGATTATTCGGTGTTCCTTGTGAATAAGTTTCTGCTGATCGGATGTTGAGAACATTATGGTAGAAAAATTGCCGAACCAGTATCTGCAGGCATTCAAGAATGTTGATGAAGCATTTGTTAAGCATGCGGGGTCGATGAATACTGTACATCCGCCGACGCGTGCAGACAGTCTTTCCAACTCGATTGGGGAGTCCTCGTGGAAGTCTACGCAGGCAGAGAAGTACGCAGCCGATGTGCGCGAGATTGTTTCCTCAATTACGAGCCTGTGGGACAAGGATCACAATGAGATCCTTGATAAAATGAGGGTAGAAGAACAGTATCCGGAAATTGACCCTGAGAGTGAAGAGGGCTGGAAGACAAGATTCTTGAACAAGTGAGGTGGAATGATGACCTACGTTTACCCGAACTATGAGAACATGAAGAAAGTGACAACGTCTCTTGCTGGCTATGCAGATAAAGCAGAGCAGGCTCGAAGCGACGCCTTGACAGCCAATAGTAACAATAAGAATCCCGGCGTCCTAGAAAACATGCCGACGATGGCTGAAAAAGTGCATCAACTGCGTGATAAGACCAAAGAAATCGACAATCGAGTGGAACTTGCCAAAACGCAAAGCGAAAATGGTGTAACGCCTAAGGATTCCAGTGGTTCGATAGCGTACTACGTTCCTGATAATATGGAAGACAATATAGATAACGCCAGATCAGCGAATCAGGCGATAGAGGACGCTAAATCGCTTAAAGAAAAAAAAGGCCGATCGGGCGAGGGCGAGGTGTTGGATCAAATTGGGCAACACAACAATAACGACGCGTACTCAGCAGCCTTCGTGGAACACTATGGCGCGAGAGAGACTATGAAAATAGCCCAAAACGGCAAGGGTGTGAGCGACTCAAAGTATAAATTGGCGGCCAATCTAATCGCTCGAGCGTCGACGACCTGGAATAAGGAATAAAGTCAAGAAATATCGAATTCTTTAGTTGACTATGTCAAATCCGGAGATCGTGACGGCAATGGTCCAGAACTAACGTTTGCGTATGTCCTTGAAGCGGCAGATGTTCCGTATGGAAAGGACTTTCTTGTCAGCCTCGCCAATGGTGTGGAACCTCTAGCGCACGTGCAGATGCCCGGACCGGGGGGAACATCAGTGGGCGGTCATGTTATCCCGGAGGGCGGTCAGAGTGGCGGCGGTCGTTTATTTCTGCTCAATTCTGTGCTCACGGCAATGAGATCTAGGCCAGAAGCGGCTTTAGAGTACGCTGTTCCTGACCCAAATATTGATCCGCAAGAAGCCTATAAAAAAATTTACGATAAAATGAAGTTGGGTGACCTTGGCAGCAATCAAGAGATATTCAAGAAATGGAATGATAACTGGGCTTCTATTATGGCAGGAAATGCAGACAAATTTGGGTATGAAAAGGTTGATGAAAAACATCCTGCCTCCGATGATGCTAAGCGATCAGCCCTGTTGGCTGCTGCGGGCGTCGACTGGTTTGGAGCGACAAATGATAGGTTCATTTCGCCAGAGGCCAGACGTAATCTTGCGTCCGTGTTGAAATGTTATGCCTGGAGTGTGGACGAGGCCGCCAGTAGCGGAGACAAAGATGGCGATGTCCCGTCTCCTGCATCTCCTATAGATACAGATCCGTCAGATGAAGGAGCCGACAAAGCATCGATTGGACTTACTTATCAGCCTCAGTTCCACGCCGATAATCTGGCCAAAGTTCTTGGGGCGATTTCTCGGGATCAAGACAACTTCTCTTCCGTTACTGAGAGTGTTGGGGAACTTAACGCCAACCGTATGGCGTATGCGACAGCTCAAGCTGCAAAAGGCGATTCTGGAGCACTGCAGTCTGCAATGAATTCTAGTTCGGCCGCCCGCGGATTTCTTATCGGCGCGGGACATGCCGAGAATGAAAAGGACGCTGCGAATAAAGATGCGCGTAATCAGGCAGTTATCGATACGGTCATGGGACTTACTTCTTTTATTCCTGGGCTTCCTGAAACGGCGAGTTTCTTCGAGAATTCGGCGTATTCGTACGCCCAGAATCGCGGTTCTGCTGGAATCAAGGACGCACTTCAAAACAATTTCACTGGCAACCTAAATGCTGCAGTGGCGGCAAACTCGAAGTACAAGGCAGAAGAAGGAGGTCGCATCCAAATAGATTTGCTATGTTCTCTTGTTTCAGGAGGGGCTCTCAGTGAGTCGCAGATTGAAATGTTAAAGAAAAGAGTACCCAATTACTTTGAGGGTAAGCAGTTAACTAATGATGATATAGATCGACTCGGTGATGCTATCAGCAACCCAAATGGAGTGTTGACTACCGAACAGCAAACGTCACTGAATCTTGCGCAAGGGGCATATCAGCAAGGGTATAACATCACACATAAAAAGAAATAGTAGATCGGATTTTGTAGAGAATTCTAGGATACCTGATTGGCGCAGCGGAGTTGGCTAGGATGACACGTTGTTGGAATTCTTGAAACGTAGTGGCGATTGACTCGGGTTTTGAGCGTCTACCACCCTCTAGTGGCCCAGGGGTACTTCCGGGCGGATGAGGGGCGCGTTGCTCTGGTTTTAGAGCTGGTTATCGGGTCGGTTGATGCAGGTCCGGCGCAGTGGGTGCTGCCGGAGAGTTTTGGGGCTCTTCGTGTTTGAGGGTGTAGTAAGTAAAACTTATTGATGTGTTCGGGTTGGGGGTGGTGGGTGCGTCGTTGCGGTGGGTAGGGGTCGAGGTCCCCCGATGATGGGAGCTGCTACACACGCCACCTGAGAGACCTCGACGTGCCTGAGACTACCTTCACCGGCCCTGATCTGACGACCTTCCTGGGCCTGGACGCCCTGGGACTGACCGCGGTGGGCCAGCACCTCACAGCCAAGCGCGCGGTGATCGAGTGCCGCATGCCGATCGGGTTCGAGGACCCCTTCTGCAAGGCCTGCGGCGCTCAGGGAGTATCCCGTGGGACGGTGGCCCGGCACCTGGCCCACGTACCGGTGGGGTGGAGACCCACGCAGCTGGTGGTGCGCCTGCGGCGCTTCGCCTGCACCCACTGCCGTCGAGTGTGGAGACAGGACACCTCCACCTTGGCTGAGCCCAGGACCCGGCTGACCCACGCGGCGGTGGAGTGGGGGCTGCGTGCCCTTGCCCTGGAGTGCATGTCGGTCTCCCGGGTAGCAGTCGCCCCGGGGATCTCCTGGCACACCGCCAACAACGCGGTCCTGATCCGGGCCGAGCAGATCCTCAACGAGGCGCCCGACCGATTCAAGGGGGTGGAGGTGCTCGGCGTTGACGATTCCCCCGCGCGCTTCGCTCCCATGCGGGAGGTGCCCCCTCTGTGTGGCACCACACCAGGTGGGGCGACCGCTATGTCACCGTCATGATCGACCTGACCCCCGTGCGCGACCGCAGTGGTCCGGCCCGGCTGCTGGACGTGGCCCCGGGCCGGTCCAAGAAGGCCATACAAGACCTGGCTCGCCCAGCGCGACCAGGACTGGCGTGGGCGGGTCGAGGTAGTGGCCATGGACGGTTTCACCGGGTTCAAGAGCGCCACCGGCGAGGAGCTCCCCAAGGCCCGGGCGGTGAGGGATCCCTTTCACGTCGTGTCCCTGGCTGCCAGCAAGCTCGACCAGTGCCGCCGCCGCATCCAACGAGTGATCACGGGCCGGCGGGGCCGGGCGGGTGACCGGTTCTACCGGGCCCGGCGCACCCTGCTGACCGGCGCCGGCCTGCTCACCGACACCCAGACCGAGCGCCTGGAGAACCTCTTCGCTGATGATCGCCACGCCGCGGTCCAGGCCTCCTGGGGCGTCTACCAGCGCCTCATCCAGGCCTACCGCACCGACGACCCGGGCCTAGGAAAGTACCTGATGCAACAGCTCATCGACTCCCTGAAACAGGCCGTCCCCAACGGGCTGGAGGAGATCCAGATACTGGCAAAGACCCTGACCAGCCGCAGCCAGGACATCCTGGCCTACTTCGACCACCCCCCGCACCTCCAACGGCCCCACGCCAGGCCATCAACGGACGCCTGGAGCACCTACGCGGCATCGCTCTGGGACTTGCGCAACCTCACGCACTACACCATCCGTAGCCTCATCCACGCCGGACGCCTCAAAGACCACCTGGCAGCAACCACCTGAACCCGACGACAAGCCCCACCTACCACACCCTCAAACACGAAGAGCCACTTTGCCGATGCCCTGACGGAATGGGGAGAACTACCATTGACGTGAGTGAGTGCGGGTGACCACGATGTTCGTGAACATTCCTTCATACGTTCTCGGAAGGCGGAACCATTGCAGTGGCCTCGGTTGCTGTGGTCGGCTTCCGCCACGGTCGCTTCACGCGTCTAACGTCTCATCCGAGTCGCCTTGATCGGCTTGTGCTACGGCAGTTTGGGAGCCCAGACCGACTGCTGCAGTGCGAGATCGATGAGGTAACGGGCATTACTGGCGAATGGCGAAGACTCGTACGGGGCTCATTCTGGCACTGAGGCTCTCCGAGAATGGGACATATCCGTCGGCTAGGCTTCTGCACTCCACCGGGGCGTGGCCTCAAAGGGACTGGACTCGATGGTGACGGTAGACGGCCGATCCTGAGTATGGACACCGAAAATCGACTAAAAAAGAGAAGGTGACAAGTTATACAACAAGGGCGGCTCTTGCTGATATAACTCAACGAAGGTCATTTGTAGGTGTAGTTATCCCCGATGTTCGTTCAATTTAGAGGAGAGTGATTTCTATCTCGTGAACTAGCGTCAATCACTCAAATGTTGATTGACGCAAGTACAGAATGCTGCGACATGAACGAATGGATTCCTGGAATTCGATCTTGTAAGGGGTAAAGCGCATCGTGAGTGAACCAGAACCTTATCCGACACCGGGGCCAGCTCCCTATGAACTGCCAAATGACAAGTCGCAAGCTGTTAATAAGAAGAAACTGGCACTGCGATATGTTCTAGATACGATTGAAAAAGCTGCGACGGAGTTAGAGGCGGATTTTGCTGAGGCCGGAAAGAAATCCCCATCTGAGAGCCTTACAGATGGTCTCGGTGGTAGCGGTAGTGCATGGAAATCGACACTTGCCGACCAGTTGCGCACCGATTTTTCTGGCGTGATCAGCGATATTTGTTCGTGCATCTCTTCAGAAGAGGGGAAAGTTAGATTTGAATGGAATAGCGAGCCTCAGTTTGTCGACAAAACCGATCCTAGAGCAAAATGGGATAAGCGATGACTTACATTTCACTCGATCCTAAGCGACTGCAGCATCTAATCACCAATCTCACCCGCTATGCGACTAGTTCATATAAACATCGTGGATACGTGAAGCATGCCAACGAACTTCAAGGTCATCCGACGGATCTCACTCAATTTCATAACAGAATTTCAAGCGCAGTCGGTTTCTTGGAAGAAAAAACCAAGGAACTCCAAGCTCGTCTGGATTCAGCTAAAGCCGCCAATGAAAGCGGCATCACCCCGATGGGGGCGAACGGGATGATCTCCTATTTCATTCCTGATGGCGAGGACGACACGATTAAAAACGCACTCAAGCACAATCATGTGGAAACGGTCAAACAAGCCAGGGCGGATGCTCAGAACCTCAAAGAGTATTCCTTTACACGTACTAGAAAGAAGTTTAGTCGCCCTAATGAGAGAATGCCTTCCGACGTAGAATGGAAGAGTCTGATTAAGAGAATGAAAGCCAATCAGGACGATCCTGTGTACGCCAATGCGTTTATAGCTAACATCAGTCCGAAAATTCTACGCGACATTCCTGTTGATCGTTTCAAAGCCCGAGACGCCAGGAAGATGGACGTCGTCCCTATAAAAGGATTATCGCAGCGACAGAGAAATGAGGCTACAGGTGTGCTCGGGCCGCTTGTCTCTACGGCTTCTAATACCTGGTCAAAAAGCAAAGCAAAGGATTATGCCAACCGACTTACTGAGGGTATAGATGGAAGAGGTGTGCTGGGCATTAATAAGATCTTCTTGTCGTCGCGAAATATTGATATTGATGGGGACGGAAAGAAAGAGCGAGTTGGCTTAGAATATAACGATACTATGCTGGCAGCTGTCGCAAAAAAACTTGAACATTGGGATGGTTCTTCCGACCAATGGCGCCTATCGCCTGGACGCAAGATATTTGGTATTGTTCATGCCATGACTGGAAACCCTGGTGCCGCTACAAAGTGGCTTGCGGTAAGGAAGTCTAGTAGCGGCGGCAAAGGGGCTGAAGGCGAAGTGGACGCTGAAAAGACAGCAGCACGCACCAAGAAACTTGTCGAACAAAGTTCCATCGGTGATAACCAATGGACAGACGACTGGACGCTACTTGCAGCTCAGCAAGCAGTTTCAAGTAGCGATGCTCCCTCTCACGGAGCCGCTCAGGCCGGAATCGTGTCAGGTGCCCTTAATGCCATTGGAGAAGATGATAATAAAATTAAAATGACTGATAAGGCGAGAAACGCTGCCTCCATCGCTATGTCAGCATATCCCTACGGCGTACAGCGGTCAGCTGAAACAGACAATCCTCAATCGATGGTATCTGGCCAAATGGGGAAGTATGGCTGGTCGAAGAATCTTCCCCGGCAACCATTACTGACAAACAAGGCTCTCACCAACGTCCTTGGACAAATCGGTCAGAATGATGCAGCGCTTGCCCGCCTAACCGGATCTCAAGAGGCATTCAACAAAATGCAGATAAGCCCCGGAAATGTTCCTCAAGGGAACACTCAGTATCTCAGTAGCACTTTAACATCGCAAAGTAGGATGCGTGGGTTCATGCAAGGGGCGATCGCTAGGCAAACAGAGATCTACAAAGCTGACGCCGATGCAAGAACGGCTGCCTGGGCTAATGCGGCATCGACGGCAATTGGCGGTATTCCAGTACCGGGATTTAATCAGTTGGGCAAAACTCTTGAGATCGGCTCCAAATTCGCGGCGGACGTGGGCAAGAGTGCTGCCTCCGAAGGAGCCAAGAATGGGATAACTAAACTGTATGGCAGTCAGCAACTGAAAGCCAAGGATAAGAATTCGGCGTTAAAGGCTGCCGGAGTGAACGCCAATCGGCAAATCTCGGGGATGGCGCTTCTTAAAAGTGGACTGTACTCTCAAGATGAACTGAAGGCCGTGGCCAAGATTCCCGGAGTTGATGTAGGTGAAGTGCTGTCGCCGGAAGGCGAATTAAAAGTCCACACAGGGGGGCCGTTGAAAGGAACTCAGTCGGAGGCGCTTATTCAGGTGGTCAAAAATTTGCCGGCAGAGAATCATGGGGCCCTGAATAACGTTGATAAGAACATGTCTGATTCATACGAGTCTGCGTACGATGCGGCGCATGAGCAGCCGTACTGACGGCGAAGACAATCAGGTGAAGACGATCAGTCATCTGAGCCACAAACGCGTACAGCGGTACGGCGGTCAGTAGTGCACGCCCGCTACTTACGCTCTCCAGTCGCCCAGGGCGCCTTCCAGGCAGCCGAGGGCGGCGTCGATGAGGCTGTGGCGCTGGTCGTCAGGGCAGCCAGCGTGCACCCAGCGTAGGCAAGCGTCGTCGAGGAAGCCCAGGTAGCCCCAGAAGGCGAAGTCGTCGCGGTGGCCCCGGCTGCCGCCGACGACCTCCGCCAGTGCCCTCACGGCCGCCTCGCGCGCCTCCTGCCTCACTCGGGCAGCCTCACCGGGCTCGTGCCCGGCCAGAATCTGGTAGGCCATCCACCCGGGGGAGCGCTCGGCGATGAAGTCCAGGTAGGTCAGCACCGAGGCCCGCACCCGGTCCCGGGCCGACGACCCCTCCGGCAGGGCGGCGTCGGCCTGACGGGTGCGCTCGGCGAGCTCGTCGACGGCGCCCTGGAGCACCTGGGCGTAGATGCCGGCCTTTCCCACGAAGTACTTGTGCACCAGTGCCTCGGAGGCCTGCGCCTCCTCGGCGATCTCGGCCAGCGAGACCTCCTCGTAGGGGCGGCTCGCGAAGGCGCGACTCGCGGCGGACAGGATGAGCTCGCGGCGCTCGGCGGGGTCCATACGCAGGCGTGGGCGCTTGTCGGTGCGGGACGGCATCTTGACATGCTATCGGGTCCGGCGGCACCCTTAGAGGCATGACTAGTGAGTCAACTGGAATAAGCCGTCCTGCAACCCCTGCCTGGATCGATCACGCCATCTGGTGGCAGGTCTATCCCCTCGGCGCCACCGGCGCCCCCATCCGCCCCGAACCCGGCGAGCCGCTGACCGAGCCCGGCGCCCCCGCGCGCCTGGACCGCCTGGAGCCCTGGCTCGACTACGCCGTCGAGCTCGGCGCCAACGGCCTGTCCCTCGGCCCCATCTTCGCCTCATCCACTCACGGCTACGACACCACCGACCACCTGCGCGTCGACCCCCGCCTGGGGGACGACGCCGCTTTCGACCGCCTCGCCGAGGGCTGCCGCGCCCGCGGCCTCGCTCTCATGCTCGACGGCGTCCTTGGGCATGTCGGCACCGAGCACCCCCTCTTCCGGGCCGCCCGCGCCGGGGGAAAGGAGCGCAGCCTCTTCCGCTTCGACGACGCGGCCGACGGGGAGGACCACGGGCAGGCCGGCCCCGGCTACGCCACCTTCGAGGGCCACGAGGCCCTGCCCGCCCTCAACCACGGCTCCACCGAGGTGCGCGACCTGGCCGTGCGGGTCCTGACCCACTGGCTCAACCGCGGCGCGAACGCCTGGCGCCTGGACGCCGCCTACGGCATCGACCCCGCCTTTTGGGCGAACGTTCTGCCCGCCGTGCGCGAGCGCCACCCCGACGCCTGGTTCATGGGTGAGGTCATCCACGGCGACTACGCCGGATTCGTGGAGGCCTCCACTGTTGACACCGTCACCCAGTACGAGCTGTGGAAGGCCACCTGGAGCTCGCTGGCCGATGTCAACTTCTACGAGCTCGACTGGTGCCTGAAGCGCCACAACGAGCTGCTGGATCGCTTCATCCCGGCCACCTTCGTCGGCAACCACGACGTCACCCGCATCGCCAGCAAAGTCGGGGCCGCCAAGGCCGCGCTCGCCGTCGTCCTGCTCATGACCGTCGGCGGCGTCCCTAGCGTCTACTACGGCGACGAGCAGGCCTTCCGCGGGGTGAAGACCGAGACCCTCGGCGGCGACGACGAGGTCCGCCCCGCCCTGCCGGCCGCGCCGTCCGAGCTCGCGCCGCAGGGCGCCTGGATGCTGCGACTCCACCAGGACCTCATCGGGCTGCGGCGGCGCCACACCTGGCTGGTGCGCGCCCGCACCGAGGTCACCGAACTGGACAACCCGCGGCTGGCCTACGACGCCGTGGGCGAGCAGGGCCAGAGGCTGCACGTGAGCCTGACCCTGGATCCGGCCCCCCGAGCCGAGGTCCGCGCTCCCGGCGAGGCTCCGATCATCGTCGAGCCGCCTGTGGAGTGATCCCGTCCGGTCTCCGTCTCCCCTGTGCCGAGCCGGGCGGATTTCGCGTAGCCGGGCAGAATTTCTGTAGGGCTACGCGAGAAATGCCCGGTTCGATGCCCCGCCGCGCAGGATGTCCCCGTCGGTGCGGCCTCAGACGTCGGCGAGGTCGGGAGAGGCGGTGCGGAACCGGCGTCGGTAGGCCGACGGCGTCGTGCCGAGCGCCCGGGCGAAGGCCTGCCGCAAGGTGACGGCGCTGCCGAAGCCGCAGGTCGAGGCCACCTGCTCGACCGTCAGGTCCGTGCTCTCCAGCAGGCGCTGCGCCTCGCGTACACGCTGGGCGCGCACCCAGGCGGCCGGCGCCGCGCCGGTCACCTCCCGGAAGATGCGGATGAAGGAACGGGTGCTCATCTGCGCCGTTCTCGCCAGTCGCTCCACCGGCAGCGGCTCGCCCAGGTGCTCCAGCGCCCAGGCGGTGGTGCGGCCGATCGGGTCGTCATCGGGGCGCTGCGGCACCGGATGCTCGATGTATTGGGCCTGGCCGCCCTCCCGGTGCGGCGCGATGACGAGCTGGCGTGCGACCTCGTTGGCCGCCTGCGCCCCCAGCCGCGTGCGCACCAGGTGGAGGCAGGCGTCCAGGCCCGACGCCGCACCCGCCGAGGTCAGGACGTCGCCGTGATCCACGTACAGGACCGACTCGTCCAGCGTGATCTCCGGGTGCTCGCGCGCCAGCGGTTCGAAAGCCCGCCAGTGCGTCACGGCCCGGCGCCCGCCGATGAGACCGGCCTCGACCAGCGGAAGCGCCCCCAGGCACAGACCGACGATGCCGGCGCCCCGAGCGTGCGCCGCCTCCAGCAGCGAGCACAGGCCTCGTCCTGCGGGGCGCCCGTCGGCGAACCACGCCGGTACCACGACGACGTCGGCCTCCCTCGCCAGGTCTGGACCGCCCAGACCGCCGAGGACGTAGCCCTCCGAGGTGCGGATAGAAGCGGAGAACGACGATGGGGCGGACGGCGCCGGGCTCGTGCTCTCCGTATAGTCCGCAGTGCTCCCGGTGGGCGCCGTCTGCCCTGAATCGAGGGTGAACAGTGAGACCCGCCAGTCGGCCAGACCCAGTTGTTCCACGGTTCTGAAAACCATCTGGGGGATCGATAAGTGGAACATGGTGATGCCGTCGAAGGCGTAGACGGCGATGTGCATACGGCCTCCCCGGGCGATCTCGGTCCGGCCCGACGTCGGGCACGCTTCGAGCCGATTGGCGTGAATTCATCGGTGAATAGCATATGCGCCACTGGTGGGTGATGCTCTGTCCTCGCATCCTGAGCGGGACAATGCAATCGACGCGCCGACGCGCGTACCTCTGGAGGCACTGTGCCCGCTTCACAGGACGAATCCCGACAGACCCTTCAACCCCTTCACGCCGGGTCACGGCCGCGGCCCGGGTCCCAGACCAAGATCCCGTCGGGTCCTCGCCGGGCTCTCGTCCTCGTCGACGTGCAGAACGAGTACGCCCGCCTGCCGCTGCGCATCCGCTACCCGCGCCTGGGCGACTGCCTGGAGCAGATCGAGCGGGTGCTCGACGCCGCCGCGAACGCCGGCCTCCCCGTGGTCTGCGTGCAGCACGCCGGACGGCCCGGCGGTGCGATCTTCGACCCCGAAGGAAAAGGCTTCGCGCTCTGCCCGAGCATCGAGCACAGGCGAACCTCGCAGTGGAAGCGTGTCGTCAAGCACCGCGGTTCGATCTACGCGGACACGGACCTGGCGGCGTGGCTGAGTGAGCGGGGCGTCGACACTGTGACGCTCGCTGGATTCATGGCGAATAACTGCATTCTGGCCTCGGCGGCCTGGGGTGAGACGATCGGCTTGACGACGGAGGTGCTCTCCAACGCCGTCGGCGCCATCAACCTGCGCAACCGCGCCGGAAAGGCGAATGCTCGCACGGTGCACACCACGCTCATGGCACTGCTTCACTCTAACTGGGCGGCTGTGGCCACCACCGATGACTGGTGCCGGGCGCTGACTCGTGACGAGCCACTGCCGCGCAGCAACCTCGTCGTCTCCGCAATGGCTCCGTTCTGACAGCGCTGTTGACGGTGACAGGGACAGTTGGCGCCGGCGGGTGCCATTGACGCGTACGGAGACAGAATTCCTGTTCCTGTTCGCGTGGGATATCCCCGGCCGTGGGGCTAACAGCAACGTGGATCGGCCTTGACCCTCACGTAGCGTGAGGGATGAGGCTGCGCGCATGAGCACCTTCAACGCATTCGAGATGAGTCCGGTCCCCACACCCAGCGAGGACGCCCAGCCGCCCGAGCCCTTCCACGGCATCTACGGGATGCCGATGTTCGTCACCGTTCCGACGTCGGACCTGGACGCCTCGGTGGACTTCTGGACGGAGGCGCTCGGCTTCTTCCCCCTGTTCAGCATTCCCGGCCGGCTCGTGCATCTGCGCCGCTGGGCCTTCCAGGACGTCCTTCTGGTGCCGGCCCCGCAGGAGCCCTCCCCGGCCCCGGGCCCCGCGATGAGCGTCAGCTTCGCCTGCGTCCTGTCCCAGATCGACGAGATCGCCGCAGCCTGCGAGCAGCGCCGACCGGGCAGCGTCACCGGCCCGCGCATCACGCCGTGGAACTCCTCCGAGGTCGAGGTCACCACCCCCGAGGGCGTGCGCGTCGTCCTCACCGCCGCCAGGCCCCTGGACCCCGACAGCGAGCAGGCCGACAACTTGCGGCGCGTCGGCATCGAGGTGCCCGAGGCCTGACCGCCGCCGTCTCACCCCTGTCGCAGCCGGAGGCATTCAACGCGTGGAATGCCTCCGGCCGGAAGACGGCGCGGGGTCAGGGCGCGGGATGGAAGCGCGCGCCGGCGCACGGATCGGCCAGCCATGCCAGCGCCGCCTCAATGCGCCCGGGAGTCGAGCTCAGCAGCGGCTCGGGCAGCGCGTCTGGTTCGAACCAGCCCACGTGCGTCGACTCGTCGTCGGCCACATGGGCCCGGGCCGCGGTGCCGGGCCGCGCCCGCCCCACGAAGTTGATGTCCATGAACACGCAGTTGTCCCCGTTGGGGAAGGCGAAGGGCTCGCCCGCGGTCACGTCCGTGAGCGCCAGCACCTCCACGTCCACGCCGGTCTCCTCCAGGCACTCGCGCCGGATCGCCAACGCGGGCTGTTCGCCGGGCTCGGGGATACCGGAGACGACCGCCCACCTCCCGTTGTCTGCCCGCCGCCCCAGCAGGAGCCGGCCGGTCTCGTCGACGACGACGATGCTCACCCCCGGCAGCCACAGCATGTCGTGTCCGATCTTCTGCCGCAGGGAGACGATGAACTCAGGAGTCGCCATACCGCGAGCCTAGACGATCGCTCGCCGCGGAGGAGACAGGCAGGGGCCGGGTGCTTGCACGCACTGAGCACAACAAAATCTTCATAAACGGCACGGCTCCGCGTCGTTTATGAAGATTCTGTCGAAGTGGGTGGGCGGCGCAGTCCGGCCCGGGCCCGGCTGGGCCGCCTACACGAGCATGGCGACGATGAACCGGGTGAGCGTGGCCATGATCCAGGCGGTGGCGAACATGTAGGTGTAGGCGATGATCGGCCACTTCCAGGTGCCGGTCTCGCGGCGCATGGCACCTGCCGTGGCCATGCACTGGAGGGCGTAGACAAAGAACACGAGGATCGCCGCGATCGTGGCCGGGTTGAACAACTTGTCGCCGGCCTTGTTGGTCAGCGTGTCCTGCTGGTAGGTCATGGTGGCCAGGTGGGCGCTGGGCTCCTCGGGGTCCTCGGCGGCGGCGATCTGGCCGAGTGTGGCCACGAAGGTCTCGCGCGCGGCCAGCGAGGAGAGCACCGCGACGTTGATGCGCCAGTCGAAGCCCAGTGGCTCGAAGACCGGCTGGACCGCCTTGCCCCCCTTGGCGGCCCAGGAGTTGTCCATCGTGTAGGAGGTCTTCTGGGCCTCCAGCAGCTTGTCCAGCTCCTCGGGATCGGTGATGACCTCGCCGTCATCGCCCTTGACGGTGGACGACGACGGGTTCTCCACGGCTGCTGCCACGGATGCGCACTCGGCGTCGGAGGCGCAGTAGGCATTGAACTGCTCCTCGGAGCGCATGGGGACGTTGAGCAGCACCCACAGGATGATGGTGGTCAGGGTGATGATCGTGCCGGCCTTCTTCACGAAGCCCTTGCAGGCGTCCCACACCATGAGCGCGACGGCGCGTGGCCGCGGCAGCCGGTAGGGCGGCATCTCCATGTAGAAGGGCAGGAGCACCCCGCCGCGGTCGGTGAGTTGCTTGACTGCCCACGCGGCCGCCATCGCCGAGACAGCCCCCAACAGGTAGAGGGCGAACATGACGGTGCCGCGTGCTCCCAGGGGCCCGATCTTCGCGTCGCCGGGCACCATGATGGAGGTGAGCAGGACGTAGACGGGCAGTCTCGCCGAGCAGGTCATGAGTGGGGCGGCCAGCATCGTGGCCACGCGGTCCTTGGCGCTGGGAAGCGTGCGGGTGGCCATGATACCGGGGATCGCGCAGGCCAGCGAGGACAGGAGCGCCACGAAGGCCCGTCCCTCCAGCCCGGCCCGACTCATGATCTTGTCCATGAGGAAGGCCGCCCTTGACATGTACCCCACGCCCTCCAGGACGGCGATGATGAGGAACATGATGATGATCTGGGGAATGAAGGTGAGCACCGCCCCCACGCCCCCGATGAGGCCGTCGCCCAGAAGGCCGGCGATGAGCGGGTGGGAGTCGTCCAGCCAGCCGTGAACCAGCTGCCCCAGTGCCCCGAAGCCGTCCTCGATGGCGCCCTTGAAGGGCTCGGCCCAGGTGAAGATGGCCTGGAAGAAGACGTACATGATGGCGAAGAACACCAGGGAGCCCAGGACCGGCTGGAGCAGTACCCGGTCGATGACGGCCGTCACGCGGTCCTGCTGGGGTGCTTCGTAGGCGGCGGCGGCCAGGATTGAGTCGGCCCACGAGGCGACTTCGCCGGGCGTCGTCGGTGGAGTCAACGGTGGGCGCTGCCAGTCGGCGACCTCGGTGAGACGCTCGCGCAGATCGGGGATGCCGATGCCCCGGTTGCCGACTACCCGCACGGCCGGAATCCCCAGGGCCTGGCCCAGCGCCGCCACGTCGAGGTGCCCGGAGCGCCGGGTGAGCTCGTCGGTCATGGTGACCACCAGGCAGGTGGGCAGGTCCAGGGCGAGGGCCTCGGCCACGAAGTTCAACCCCCGCCGCAGCGTCGTGGCGTCGACGACGACCACCAGGGCGTCAGGTACAGAGACGGCCTGCGAGGAGTCGGTGAGCACATCGCGCACCACCTGCTCGTCGGGGCTGATCGGGTCCAGGGAGTAGGCACCCGGCAGATCCTCGATCGTCAGGTCGGTCTCGCCGATCCGGCAGGTCCCCAGCGATCGGGTGACGGTGACACCGGGATAGTTGCCGGTCTTGGCGTGCAGGCCGGTCAGGGCGTTGTAGATGGAGGTCTTGCCGGCGTTGGGGGCCCCGGCCAGGGCGATGCGCCGGGCCCCGACCACCAGTGTCTTGGAGCTGGAGGAACCGCAGTGGCAGTCCGGGGCGCCGGGGACCTCATGGGCGGCGCAGTGGTCGCTCATAGGTGCCGTTCCTCTCCCAGAGGCTGGGCGACCGGCTCGGTGGAGGAGGTCTCCTCTTCCGCCTCCGCCTCCGCCTCGGCCGCGTCGTCGTCGTCGGTCTCGGCGGTGGTTTCGACCCGGACGATGCGGGCCTCGTGGCGGCGCAGGCACAGCTCGTAGTCGGCGACGCGGTAGACCACCGGATCGCCCAGCGGGGCCCGGCGCAATGGGGTGACGACCCTTCCGGGGACGAAGCCCAGGTTGCTCAGCCGTCTGATGATGGGGGCGCTGGCCGTGTCCTCCACAAGGCCGACCACGCGGCCCGTGGCGCCCAGGCGCAGGTCGGAGAGGGAGCTTTCCGCCGGAGGTGGGGTGCCCGTGGTGCCTGTGGAAGCCGATGTGCTGTGCTGTGAGACTGCTGTCGTCATGATGTCCTCGAATATCGTCGGGGTTCCTCAGAGTCCTGTTCCGTCCTCGGTCTCGATGCGGAAGAGGCGCATCGTCCATGCCAGTCTAAGGTGAGGCTTCTCTATGTTCAGGTTTTCAGGGCGTCCCTGACACAGATCGAACGTGTTCGCGGTGCTCACAGCCTCGATCCGGGCGTTATTCGCCTAGCCCAACGGAAAGACGGTAGGGCTACGCGAAAAACGCCCGGCTCGGCGAAAGGAGGACGGGCCGGCAGGATTGGCGGGGACGGGCGGCTACTCGTCGACCCGGCGGACCTCGACCAGCCAGGGGCAGCGACGCCGCAGCAGGTGCTCGAAGCGCGCGTGCATCGTGATCTCGGCGGCGGGGCAGTCGTCGCAGGCGCCTTCCATGGAGATCTCGACGACGCCGTCGCGCACCGAGCGCACGATCAGTGAACCGCCGTGGCTGTTGACGAAGGACCCCAGCGAGCCGTCGGCGATCTGCCGCGCGGCCGCCTCCAGGGCATCGTCGGGCCCGGCGGCGTGGGCGGTCTCCCCGCCCTCCCAGGAATCCGGGGCTCCTAGGGCGTCCACCAGCGCGCTGCGCACGCGGGCGCCCTCCTGCCGCCAGCTGCGGCCGGGACCCAGGAGTGTGAGCACGGCCCCGCCGTCGACCCTCACCGAGCCCAGGGTGCCGTCGTCGATGAGCGATTGGAGCATCGCTGGCGCCTGGGCCACCTCCCCGGTGAAGGGCAGCAGGCCGTCGGGGACGACCCACCGCAGCACGTCGGGATCCGGCGTGGTCACCGGGTGCGTGGGAACGACGGGCATGACTACCGCACCTCTCCTGAACGTCCTGTTATCCGTCTGCTTACCATTGTGACCCTCATCGCGATCATATGAACAAGGTGACGAGCGCGTGAGACACCGCCGCCATGATCCAGGCCGTGGCGAACATGTAGACGAAGGCGATGATCGGCCACTTCCAGGTGCCGGTCTCGCGGCGCATGGCTCCTGCCGTGGCCATGCACTGGAGGGCGTAGACGAAGAACACGAGGACCGCGATGACGGTGGCCGGGTTGAACAGCTGGTCGCCGGCCTTGTTGGTCAGCGTGTCCTGCTGGTAGGTCATGGTGGTCAGGTGGGCGCTGGGCTCCTCGGGGTCCTCGGCGGCGGCGATCTGGCCGAGTGTGGCTACGAAGGTCTCGCGCGCGGCCAGTGAGGACAGGATGGCGACGTTGATGCGCCAGTCGAAGCCCAGTGGCTCGAAGACCGGTTGGACCGCTTTGCCCCCCTTGGCCGCCCAGGAGTTGTCCATCGTGTAGGAGGTCTTCTGGGCGTCCAGCAGTTTGCCCAGCTCCTCGGGGTCGGTGACGATCTCGCCGTCGTCGCCCTTGACCGTGGACGACGATGGGTCATCCACGGCTGCTGCCACGGCTGCGCACTGAGTATCGGAGGCGCAGTAGGTCTCGAACTGGGCGTCGGAGCGCATGGGGACGTTGAGCAGCACCCACAGGATGATGGTGGTCAGGGTGATGATCGTGCCGGCCTTCTTCAGGAAGCCCTTGCAGGCGTCCCACACCATGATGAGGACCGTGCGCACGCGCGGCATGCGGTAGGGCGGCATCTCCATGTAGAAGGGCAGCAGGATGTGGCCGCGGTCGGTGAGCTGCTTGACCACCCACGCGGCCGCCATCGCCGAGACAGCCCCCAGCAGGTAGAGGGCGAACATGATGACGCCGCGCGCCCCGAAGGGCCCGACTCTGGCGCCGCCATCGACCGTCAACGAGATCATGATGACGTAGACGGGCAGTCTCGCCGAGCAGGTCATGAGCGGGGCGCCCAGCATCGTGGCCACCCGGTCCTTGGTGGAGGGCAGCGTGCGGGTGGCCATGATCCCGGGGATCGCGCAGGCCAGCGAGGACAGCAGCGCCACGAAGGCCCGCCCCTCCAGCCCGGCGACGCTCATGACCTTGTCCATGAGGAAGGCCGCTCGCGACATGTACCCCACGCCCTCCAGGACGGCGATGATGAGGAACATGATGATGATCTGGGGGATGAAGGTGAGCACCGCCCCCACGCCTCCGATGAGGCCGTCACCCAGGAGCCCAGCGATGAGCGGGTGGGATGCGTCGAGCCAGCCGTGAACCAGCTGCCCCAGCGCCCCGAAGCCGTCCTCGATAGCGCCCTTGAAGGGCTCGGCCCAGGTGAAGATGGCCTGGAAGAAGAGGAACATGATCGTGAAGAACACGATGGTGCCGGGGATGGGGCGCAGCAGGACCTTGTCGATCGCCGAGGTGATCTGGTCGCTCTGGGGCGGCTGGTAGTCGGCGGCCGCGAGCACCGAGTCGGCCCAGGAGGTGATCTCGTCGGGGTCGGTGGGCGGCGGTAGGGGGGTGCGCTGCCAGGTGGCCACCTGGGCGAGCTGGGCGCGCAGGTCGGGCATGCCGATGCCCCGGTGCCCGATGACCCGTACGGCCGGGACGCCCAGTGCCTGGCCCAGCGCCGCCACGTTGAGACGGCCGGTGCGGCGGCTGAGCTCGTCGGTCATGGTGACCACGAGGCAGGTGGGCAGGTCCAGGGCGAGGGCTTCGGCGATGAAGTTCATCCCCCGCTGCAGCGTCGTGGCGTCCACGACGATGACCAGGGCATCCGGGGCGCTGACCGTGGTCGAGGTCCCGGTGAGGACGTCGTGGACGATCTCCTCGTCGGGGCTGATCGGGTCCAGGGAGTAGGCGCCCGGCAGATCCTCGACCGTCAGGGTCTTGCCCCCGATCTTGCAGGTGCCCAGGGACCGCTGGACGGTGACGCCGGGATAGTTGCCGGTCTTGGCGTGCAGGCCGGTCAGGGCGTTGTAGATGGAGGTCTTGCCGGCGTTGGGGGCGCCGGCAAGGGCGATGCGCGGGGCTCCGGCCGTGAGGGTCTTGGAGCTGCCCGAGCCGTTGTGGCAGTCGGCGCCGTCATAGTGGTGATCGCCGCGGGGCGGCTGACCGGAGGCGTGCTGCATGGTGTCGTGGGTGCTCACAGGGTCCCTCCTGCTTCTGCCGTGTCCGTGGCCGCGTGCCTCCCGGCCGGTCTGGGATGAAGGATGATGCGGTTCTCGGCCTCGATGGTGGTGACCTGGATGAGTCGGGCCTCGTGGCGGCGCAGGCACAGTTCGTAGTCGGAGACCCGGTAGACCACCGGGTCGCCCATGGGGGCGCGGCGCAGGGGCGTGGCGATCCGCCCGGGGACGAAGCCCAGGTTGCGCAGCCGCCTGATGAGGACTCCGCCGACGCCGTCATCGAGCAGCCGGATGATGCGTCCGCTGGTTCCGGGGCTGAGGTCCGACAGCGCGAACGTGGGGGTTCCGGGATCGGGGAGGCGGGCGGTACCGGCGGGGGCGCGGTGTCGTGGAACGTCAAAGGCCATGGTGTCCTCAGCTCGGCATGAAGGGAACTTCGTCATCGGGAGTGTAAGGCGATGCTTCTCAACCTCGCAGGAAATCAGGACAGACTCTGTGTCAGTGTCGACAGGTCACTCCGGAGATGTTACGGGGAATGAGCAGGGAATTGGGTGTGCCGTGCGCCGGAGCTCTGGTGTTCGACTATCCAGTTGTTCCGAGGTGGACGGTCGACAATGGAAGAAGACGTATAAAATACTTCATGACCATTTCCCGTCACTGCAAGATATCGCGCTTGCGGCGACGGGAAATGGTCGGTAGATGATATTTTGGAGTGGTTGTGTCGGAATATTCCGATCGGAAGTCGGGAGCTGTCTCGCCGCCCAGAGCCTTCTTTGGGATGTATGGGGCGCTCAGGGGTATCTGGCGAGGTGGGGAGTGGTTAGCGGACGGTGGGGCTGGGCATGTTCTGGGCGCCCAGGTAGTAGACGTAGCCGAGCGGCACGACGAAGATGAAGAAGGTGATACGAACCACCCAGGCGTTGATGTTCCACTTGTCGGCAAGGCCTCCGCAAACGCCGAGCCAGACCTTGTCGTTAGAACGTGCGGGCCAATCGAAACCAGAAGAATTCTGTGCTGTCATGGCAGATATTCTGCAATGCCTGAGCCTTGATGTCACATTGTGGTTCCATCCTGAATAAATCAATGTCCAATAAGGGGGTGGCGGCGTGTCGGGTGGGTGTGGTGCGAGATTTCGACGAAAGTCGGGAGCAGAAGTGTTCTTCCGGTTTTCTACGGTTTCTATGTGGTCGACCTCGAAAAATACTCCGCATCCAATAAGCGTGATGAGGCTCTCTTTATGTTCTTGCATATTAGGTATGCTGTGACTTACTAAAATAGATTAGGTGAGCCTATGTATATTGGCGACGAGGGCTCACTTCCCCGGCGGCCTGCGCTGTCATCAGGAGACTCAGCGGGGTCGGGACATGGCCACCGTGCGAGCGCGCTCGGCCCAGGCGTCGTCGAGCGGTTCGGGTTCCCAGGTGGCGCCGCTGTGCTCGACGGCCCTGGCCAGCAGCCAGTCGGCCACGGCCGGGTTCTTGGGCAGCAGGGAGCCGTGCAGGTAGGTGCCGATGACGTGGTGGACGCGCCCGCCCTCGGTGGAGTCCTTGCCGTTGTTGCCGTCGCCCACGCGCACGGTGCCGAAAGGGCGCGCGCCCGACCCCAGGGTGGTCAGGCCGGAGTGGTTCTCATAGCCGACCACCGCGCCGAAGTCCTCGGTGTCCAGAGTGATGTTGCCTATGAGGCGGGTGTCTCCGGCCACCGTGTGGGCGTCCATGAGACTGATACCGGGAATCTCCTGGCCTTTGGCGGTGGTGAAGCCGTGTCCGAAGAGCTGGTAGAGGCCGCAGATCGCCAGCATCGGGACGCCGTCGGCCGCCCACGCCTTGAGCGCGGGGCCGACCTTGACCAGGTCCTCCTTGATGCGGTCCTGACCGGAGTCCTGGCCACCGCCGCCCACGAGGATGTCGACGTCGCTCGGCAGCTCGTCGCCCGGATCGTAGGAGAGGAGTTCGACGTCGTAGCCCTGCCACTGGGCGCGCCGTGCCAGCACGAGCGTGTTGCCCCAGTCGCCGTAGATGTTCATGTCCCGCGGATAGAGCTGGAGCAGGCGCAGGCTGCCGCGGGCGGGGCCGTCGGTGGTGTGCTCGTAGCGCGCGGTCATGACATGACCTCCTCAACGTCTGTCATCTCGCCCAGGATCGAGCGCAGTGCCAGCATGGCGGTGTAGGTGGTGAAGATCCGCATCGGGCGGTCGGTGTCGGCGGCGACCCTGCGCATGAGGGCCACGGCTTTGCGCAGGTCGGGCTCGACGTCGGTGACTTCGACGTCGTCGTAGCGCAGCCGCAGCGCCATGTCCCAGGCGCGTACGCCGGTGACGACGGCCACCCCGCCGGGGCGCAGGGCGGAGAAATCGACGTCCCACAGCCAGGACATGTCCCGTCCGTCGGCGTACTCGTCGTTGATGGCTACGACCACGACCTCACCGGCCTGCGCCTGGGCGGCCGCTGAGAGCAGGCCCATGCGGAAGCCGGCCGGGTTCTTGACCAGGGAGAGCTGGACGGGGCGGCCATCCAGAGTGAGGACCTCGCCGCGGCCGAAGGCGGCCTGTACGGTGCCAAGGGTGGTGAGCAGTCCGGGCAGGTCGGCGTCCTCGCCCAGCACCTCCAGGACCACCCCGAGGGCGGCGCAGGCGTTGAGTAGGTTGTGGACGCCAGGAATGGCGAAGTCGACCTTGTGGGAGGCTCCATCGACGCGCACGGTAGCGCGCTGACCGTCAATGGCCTCCAGAGTGACGCGCGGGCCGGGGATTTGGGATTCGTCCTGGTGTGCCCGGGGGCCGGTCTGGCCGGTGCGCAGATCGTCGTCGGACAGGAACAGGGAGCGTAGGTCCTCGCCGGTGCCGAAGGAGACGACGCGGGCGGAGACGCCCTCGAGGAATGCGGGCGCGGCCAGGCGCGGGTCGTCGCCGTTGAGGACGACGACGTCGCTGGTGGCCTTGG
>ERZ773075.171-NODE-171-length-56886-cov-17.0989_pt1 | contig 56886 bp, 54 predicted proteins | sample MGYA00580614_ERZ773075 | MGnify/ENA primary metagenome ERZ773075 (study PRJEB29015, sample SAMEA2738021) | human oral metagenome | biome: human oral; feature: human-associated habitat; material: dental | place: China | collected 2043 ...
GATGACTATATGGATTACTACAACCGCGAGCGTTGCAGTTTGAAATTGAAAAAGCCGAGTCCTGTCGCATACAGAACCCAGCTTGCACAGAGCACCTGAAAAGGCTTTTATGAGTGTCCAAGATTTGGGGACCAGTTCACTTTTCAGACGGCCTTTCTTTATTCGGCTAAACCTTGTTTTTATCAAAGCTAAGGTTTTCATTTGAATACGATGGTTCAAAAAATATCTTTATGATTTTGATTTAATTGAAAACCTTACGTTTAAATAAAATAACGATTGGGCTTGAAAGCCAAAATAAAAGGCCGTCTGAAAACCAAGTTTCAGACGGCCTTTATCCGTATGGCTAAACCTTAAAAGCGGTTTAGACGACGATATTCACCAAGCGTCCGGGAACGACGATGATTTTCTTCGCAGGCTTGCCTTCCATGAATTTTACTGCACCTTCGTTGGCGAGGGCGGCGGCTTCGAGGTCGGCTTTGGATGCGTCGGCGGCGACGGTGATTTTGCCGCGCAGTTTGCCGTTGACTTGAACCATCACTTCGATTTCGGATTTGACCAAGGCGGCTTCGTCGACTGTCGGCCAGCCTGCTTCCCACAGTTTCGCGCCGTTCAATTCGCTCCACAGGGTTTCGCAGATGTGCGGCACGATGGGCCACAACAGGCGTACGGCGGTTTCCAATACTTCTTGGGCGACGGCGCGGCCTTGTTCGCTGTCGGTGTCGGTTTTGTCGTATTGGTTGAGCAGTTCCATCACGGCGGCGATGGCGGTGTTGAACTGCTGACGGCGGCCGTAGTCGTCGCTGACTTTGGCGATAGTGGAATGCAGTTTGTGGCGCAGGTCTTTGAGTTCTTTAGACAAACCGTCTTGATTGCCTGCAAACGCTTTGACTGCTTCGCCTTGTTTCAGGTATTCGTAAACGGTACGCCACAGACGACGCAGGAAGCGGTGCGCGCCTTCGACGCCGCTGTCGCTCCATTCGAGGGACTGTTCGGGCGGTGCGGCAAACATCATGAACAGGCGGGCGGTGTCCGCGCCGTAGGCGTTAATCAGTTCTTGCGGATCGACGCCGTTGTTTTTGGATTTGGACATTTTTTCCGTGCCGCTGATGACGACGGGCAGTCCGTCGGCTTTGAGGACGGCGGAAACGGGGCGGCCTTTGTCGTCAAAAGTCAGCTCGACATCGGCGGGGTTAATCCAGTCTTTGCCGCCTTTGTCGTTTTCGCGGTAGTAGGTTTCGCAGACGACCATGCCTTGCGTGAGCAGGCGTTCGAACGGTTCGTCCACGCTGACCAAGCCTTCGTCGCGCATCAGTTTGGTGAAGAAGCGCGCGTATAAGAGGTGCAGAATCGCGTGTTCGATACCGCCGATGTATTGGTCGACCGAGCCCCAGTATTTCGCGGCTTCAGCCGATACCATGCCTTCTGCGAACTTGGGCGACATGTAGCGGAAGAAATACCAGCTTGATTCCATGAAGGTGTCCATGGTGTCGGTTTCGCGTTTCGCTGCGCTGCCGCAGCATGGGCAGGTGGTTTCGTAAAACTCGGGCATTTTCGCCAGCGGCGAACCCATGCCGTCGGGTACGACGTTTTCAGGCAAAACGACCGGCAGTTGGTCGGCTGGGACAGGTACGTCGCCGCATTTTTCGCAATGGACAATGGGAATCGGGCAGCCCCAGTAGCGCTGGCGCGAAATACCCCAGTCGCGCAGGCGGTATTGGGTTTTCGGTTCGCCTGCGTCTTGGCTTTGCAGCTTGGCGGCGATGGCGTCAAAGGCCGTCTGAAAATTCATGCCGTCCAAGTCGCCGCTGTTGACCAATACGCCGTTTTCTTTGTCGCCGTACCATTCTTGCCATTGGTTTGCGTCAAATACGTTGTCGCCGACGGCAATGACTTGTTTTTTCGGAAGATTGTATTTAGTGGCGAACTCAAAATCGCGTTCGTCGTGCGCCGGAACCGCCATCACAGCGCCGTCGCCGTAGCCCCACAATACATAGTTGGCAATCCACACTTCCAGCTTGTCGCCGTTGAGCGGATTGACGACGTAGCGGCCGGTCGGCACGCCTTTTTTCTCCATCGTCGCCATATCGGCTTCGGCAACCGAGCCCGCTTTGCATTCGGCGATAAATGCCTGCAATTCGGGCTTGTCGGCTGCGGCGGCGGTTGCCAGCGGATGCTCGGCGGCAACAGCGACATAAGTCGCACCCATCAGCGTGTCGGGGCGGGTGGTATAAACTTGCAGGAATTTCGCGTAATCGCCTTCCAAGCCTTGTTTGCTGTCGTCTGAAACGGCGAAGCGCACGGTCATACCGCGAGATTTGCCGATCCAGTTGCGCTGCATGGTTTTAACTTGTTCCGGCCAGTGTTCCAGCTTGTCCAAGTCGTTGAGCAGTTCTTCGGCGTAATCGGTGATTTTAAAGTAATACATCGGGATTTCGCGTTTTTCGATCAACGCGCCCGAACGCCAACCGCGCCCGTCGATGACTTGCTCGTTGGCAAGCACGGTTTGATCGACCGGGTCCCAGTTTACCGTGCCGTTTTTGCGATAGACGATGCCTTTTTCAAACAGTTTGGTAAACAGCCATTGTTCCCAGCGGTAGTATTCGGGTTTGCAGGTAGCGACTTCTCGCTCCCAGTCAATCGCAAAACCCAGGCTTTTGAGCTGGGTTTTCATGTATTCGATGTTGTCGTAGGTCCAAGCGGCGGGGGCGACGTTGTTTTTCATCGCCGCGTTTTCCGCCGGCATGCCGAACGCGTCCCAACCCATAGGCTGCATGACATTGAAGCCGTTTAAGCGTTTGAAGCGGCTCAATACGTCGCCGATGGTGTAGTTGCGCACATGCCCCATGTGCAGCTTGCCGCTGGGGTAGGGGAACATGGAAAGGCAGTAGTATTTGGGTTTGGAAGCGTCTTCGAAGACGTTGAAAATACGGGCGTCATCCCATTTTTTCTGCGCCGCAGGCTCAATGGCGGCGGGTTGATATTGTTCTTGCATGATGTTTCGCTTTACGTGGGAATAATAAAAAATCAACGCGAAATTATAGCAGTATATTGGTCGGATTGTCGGCAGTTTGGGGAGTTTGCTCAATAAATAAAAGGTCGTCTGAAAATATTTTCAGACGACCTTTCTCGAATAAAGGATTAGCAGCGGCCTGCCGCTTTAAGCAAGGCATTGCATTGACCTTTGCCTTTGTGCGCTCCGCCACCCGAACAAATTGCATCGGAAGTGGTAACGCCGATTGTGCTGGTGACACTGGTAACGTAGCATTGGCTCACGCGTTTACCCACAGTTGCGGTAAAGTTGATGCGTATGCCTTCATTGCTGCGGTTGCTGATTTTTACGGCATTGGGGCTGGTGCCCAAAGCAAACGCGGCACGCTCTTGGAGTTTCTGGTCAGAAACGGTTGCGTTATTGATTGTGCCGCAACCTGCTAATGCCAACGCAACGAACGCAGCCGAAACAATGATACGTGTGTTCATAATTCCCTCGAAAATTAAAAATGAATAACAGGAAAACGATTCTTACATGAAGCAGGAAAAATGGCAATCGAATTATATTTTTCACTTAAAATCCGGAAAGCTATTCCCAAAGGTCGTCTGAAAAATTTTCAGACGACCTTTTATTTTCCTTTATCCTCTTGAGATTTGAACCGCTGCCCATATCTGCACACCAATTTCAACACTTATCCATTTTTGCTACCAATACCATGAGTAATAAAGATTTTTACGAAACCCTTGGTGTTGCCCGCAGCGCTAGCGACGATGAAATCAAAAAAGCCTACCGCAAGCTGGCAATGAAATACCATCCCGACCGCAATCCTGACAATAAAGAAGCGGAAGAAAAATTTAAAGAAGTCCAAAAAGCTTACGACACCTTGTCTGACAAGGAAAAACGTACCATGTACGACCAATACGGCCATGCCGCATTCGAACAGGGCGCAGGTGCGGGCGGATTCGGTGGCTTTGGCGGATTCGGTGGCGCGCAAGGCTTCGATTTTTCCGATATTTTCAGCCAAATGTTCGGCGGTGGCGGCAGCGCAGGCGGCCGTCAGCCGGATTACAGCGGCGCGGACTTGCAGGTCGGCATAGAGATTTCGCTTGAAGAAGCCGCTAAAGGCGTGAAAAAACGCATCAACATTCCGACTTACGAAGAATGTGATGTCTGCCACGGCTCAGGTGCCAAACCGGGCACATCCGCATCGACTTGTTCGACCTGTCACGGCTCAGGTACGGTACACGTCCGCCAAGCCATTTTCCAAATGCAGCAGACTTGTCCGACTTGTCACGGTACAGGCAAAGAAATCAAAGATCCTTGCGTCAAATGCCGTGGCGAAGGCCGCACCAAGACCAGCAAAACGGTTGAAGTCAACATTCCGGCAGGCATCGACGACGGTCAACGCATCCGCTTGAGCGGCGAGGGCGAACCTGGCCAACACGGCGCACCGGCAGGTGATTTGTACGTTAATGTCCGCGTAAGACAGCACAAAATCTTCGAACGCAACGGCTTGGACCTGCATTGCGAATTGCCGATCAGCTTTGCCATTGCCGCATTGGGCGGCGAAGTCGAGGTGCCGACTTTGGACGGCAAAGTCAAACTGCACATTCCGAAAGAAACGCAAACCGGCCGCCGCATGCGCGTGAAAGGCAAAGGCATCAAGTCTCTGCGTTCCAGCTCGACCGGCGATTTGTACTGCCACATTTTGGTTGAAACTCCGGTTAACCTGACTGACCGTCAGAAAGAGTTGCTGGAAGAATTTGAAAAAATCTCCTCAGGTCTCAATCTCAGCCAAACCCCGCGCAAAAAATCGTTTTGGGAAAAAGTAGGCGAAAAAGTAGGCGATTTGTTCTCCGATAATTAATCGCTGTGAAAAAGGCCGTCTGAAACCTACTCGAATCAGGTTTCAGACGGCCTTTTGTTTCTCTTTTTATTGCTTCAAGCTATGGTTTGCCTTATAATTCGCGCTTCACTCTTACGGGAGTAGCCATTCGGCGCAATGCCGAAACCGTTGTCAACATAATCGGCTTGTGCGGCCGTGGCAGCGGTATCTTCTCTGCTTTATCGGAAGACAGGCAAGACGTAAGCGTTGTCCATACCCTTGCGGGCGGTATGCACAGCGCTTTTTGTTTGCCCGCTTTTCGGTTGAGTATCTTAAATCATGGAAGCTTTTTTCTCCTCGACGCTGGGTGTTGCTATTGCCGAAATCGGCGATAAGACGCAATTGCTCGCGCTCTTTTTGGCAGCACGTTTTGCCCACAAAAACGCGATTGTTGCCGGTATCTTTATTGCAACCCTGTTGAACCATCTTGTTTCAGCCGCACTCGGTGTCTGGCTGGCATCCGCTATTTCGCCCGAAGTCATGAAATGGGTGGTCGGTGGTAGCTTTATTGCGGTCGGCTTATGGCTACTGTTGCCGGACAAAGACGAAGACCCTGACAGCAAGTGGCTGAAATACGGCGCATTTACGGCAACGGTCGTCCTGTTTTTCTTGGCGGAAATTGGTGATAAAACGCAAATTGCGACGGTTCTTTTGGCGGCAAAATACCAATCTATCCTGCTGGTCGTGGTCGGCAGTATCGCCGGTTTGATGATTGTTTCTGTGCCTGCCGTGTATTTGGGCGAAATGCTGATGCGTAAAATTCCTGCCAAAGCAGTGCGCATTGCCGCATGTATCTTGTTCTGCTTACTGGGTATTTTGACCCTGCTTGGCGACGGTATCGTGTTGAAGGCCGTCTGAAATGTGGGACATTATTTTTGAACACGAAGACTTTGTGGTCATCAATAAGCCTTGCGGCGTATCGGTGCACAGCGAATTGGAAGAGGATGTTTGCCTGACCGCTTCGCTGGCGCAACAGCTCGGTGTTGAACGCGTGTGGCTAGTTCACCGATTGGACAAAGCCACGAGCGGCCTGTTGCTGTTTGCGTTAAACCGTGACAGCGCAGCGGCTTTGTCAGCACAGTTTGCCGAAAAAACCATGCGTAAAACTTATTTGGCACTCGGTACGCACAAGCCGGCGAAAAAGCAGGGTTGGGTGAAAGGCGGTATGGCGCGTTCGCGCCGCGGTACATGGAAGCTGACGCGAGACGAGGATAATTTTGCCGTTACCCGTTTCAGCAGCCAAAGCCTGAAGCCCGGTTTGCGCCTGTTTGTGTTGCAGCCGTTTACCGGCAAAACCCATCAGCTGCGCGTGGCCATGAAAAGCATAGGCAGTCCGATTTTGGGCGATACGCTGTATGGCGGCGATGAGGCGGAACATCTGTTTCTGCACGCTTGGCGTTTGGTTTTCGACTATCGCGGTGAGCATTTCGATGTTCGGGTTTCGCCTGATAAAACATGGCCGTCTGAAATCGATTTGTCGGCGTATTTGGGTTCGGATGAGTCCGAATAGAAGCAGTGAAATTTTGTATGTATTAAAAAAAGGCCGTCTGAAAATTGTTCAGACGGCCTTTTGATTGTTTCAAGTTTACATTTCCAATTCGCTTAAACCCGGCAAGTCGGCAAAACAGCGGTCGTGTGTGATTTGGCAGAAGTTGTCCAGATAGCCTTTGTTGGCATCTTCCGTACGAATGGCGGCATAAAGTTTGCTTTGCAGGCCGTCTGAAGTGATTTTGCGGTGGACGACGTAGCCTTTTTCCAAATACGGCATGACCGTCCAATAGGGCAGGGCGGCGATGCCGCGTTTGCTGGCAACCAGTTGGATGATGGCAATGGTCAGTTCGCTGTGGCGGCGCGGCGGATTAATGCCTTTGGGCAACAGCACTTTTTTGGGCAAATCCAGCATTTCGTCGGGGACGGGATAAGTAATCAAGGTTTCGTCGATAAAGTCTTCGGCTTCCCAAACGTCTTTGTCAGCAAGCGGATGATCTTCTGCGCAGATACCAACCATTTCATAGGCAAATAGAGGGCGGTAGCTGATACCGTTGATCGGCTCGGCTTCGGAAACGATGGCAAGGTCGGCGCGGTGTTGCAGCAGCAGTCCGACCGGATCGGCTTGGAAACCGGAAACGATATCCAATTCAACTTGCGGCCATAAGGGGCGGAACTCGCCCATGGCAGGCATCAGCCAGTCGAAACAGGTGTGGCATTCGACGGCAAGCCTGAGTTCGCCGGCTTCGCCTTCGATAATTCGCACCAGATCACGTTCGGCGGCGGCAACCTGCGGCAACAGCTCGCGCGCCAGTTGCAGCAGGCGCATACCGGCCGGAGTGAAGCGCAAAGGTGTGGATTTACGTTCAAACAACGGCGTTTCGTAATAATTTTCCAAGGTGCGGATTTGGTGTGACAGGGCAGATTGGGTCAGGAAAACCCGTTTGGCGGCAAGGGAAACGCTGCCGGTTTCTTCTAAAGCCAGCAAGGTTTTGAGATGACGCAATTCGATAATAGAGTCCATGTGTTTTCAGACGGCCTGTGGGTAAGGTGGTGTATATTAAAATAATTCATGATGATGTGCAAATGATTAATGTTGGGAATGATTGCTGAAATCGGAATGTAAGAATTTGAGGCATAAACAGATTTTGCGGTTAGAATGCGAAGCTGTTTTTGAAGATAGATATAAGGAGCGGAATATGGCTTTACGCCGCGAAATTCTGGCTTGGTGCGATGAGACATTGCAGGTCGGGCTGTTTAAGGACTATGCGCCCAACGGTTTGCAGGTCGAAGGCAAAGAAGAAATTGCCAAAATCGCCACTTCGGTTACCGCCAGCAAAGCTGCAATCGATTTTGCCGTAGAGCATGGGGTAGATATGCTTTTGGTTCACCACGGCATGTTTTGGAAAAGCGAGCCTGTCACGATTACCGGTTGGAAAAAAGCACGCATTGAAACCTTGCTGCAACACCAAATCAATATGGCGGGTTACCACCTGCCGCTGGACGCGCACCCGCAATTAGGCAATAACGCACAGTTGGCCGAGAAACTCGATTGGGTGCTCGAAAAACAATTCGGCGAGCAAAACCTGTTGAATACAGGCCGTCTGAAAACCACGCAAACATTGGCGCAGTTGTCTGAACGCATTGAGGTGTTATTCGGCCGCAAGCCGACCGTTATCGGTGATCTTGACCGCGAAATCAAACGTATTGCCTGGTGCAGCGGCGGTGCGCAGGGATTTTTTCAGACGGCCGTAGACGAAGGTGTCGATGCGTATCTGACCGGTGAAATTTCTGAAGCGCAATATCATCTTGCCAATGAAACAGGTGTGGCATTTATCAGCGCCGGCCACCACGCGACAGAACGTTACGGCGTACGCGCCTTAGGCGATGCCGTGGCAGAAAAATTCGGTATCGAAGTGGTTCACTTTGATGAAAACAACCCTGCCTGAGTATTGAGCAATATCATAAAACTTTACCTTATTTTAAATAATGCTTTGAGTATTACAACAAACTAGGTAGAATTACGCTGTTTAATGGCTCGGTATTCCCAAAATTTTAGGACGACTGAATAATGGATAATCAAGAAATCAACAACGGTCGCCGCCGTTTTCTGACACTGGCTACTTGCGGTGCAGGCGGTGTGGCGGCTCTGGGCGTAGCTACGCCTTTCGTGGCCAGCTTCTTCCCATCGGAGAAAGCTAAGGCTGCCGGTGCTGCTGTCGAAGTAGATGTCAGCAAAATCGAAGCAGGCCAAATGCTGACTGCCGAATGGCAGGGTAAACCGATTTGGCTGGTCAACCGCACAGATCAACAGCTCAAAGACTTGAAAAGTTTGGATGGTGCAGTTACAGACCCTAATTCCGAAGTGGATCAGCAACCGGAATACGCTAAAAACGAGCACCGTTCGATCAAGCCGAACCTCCTCGTCGCTATCGGTATCTGTACCCACTTGGGTTGCTCCCCAACTTACCGTCCCGATATTGCTCCCGCCGACTTGGGCGCAGACTGGAAAGGCGGTTTCTTCTGCCCTTGCCACGGTTCGAAATTCGACATTGCAGGCCGAGTATACAAAGGTGTTCCTGCACCGACCAACTTGGTTGTACCGCCTTACAAATATCTGAGCGATACGACTGTTTTGGTGGGCGAAGACTAAAAATAAGGAACGATAATTATGGCAAACCAAACCAATAGCAAAGCAAAAGCATTGTTAGGCTGGATGGACGATCGCTTCCCTCTGTCTAAAATGTGGAATGAGCATTTGGCTCAATACTATGCGCCGAAGAACTTCAACTTCTGGTATTACTTCGGCTCTTTGGCTCTGCTCGTCCTTGTAATTCAAATCGTCAGCGGTATTTTCCTGACCATGAACTACAAACCGGACGGCAACCTTAACGCCTACCATCTGCCTGCTGCCTTTACCGCAGTAGAGTACATCATGCGCGACGTGTCCGGCGGCTGGATTATCCGCTACATGCACTCCACTGGCGCATCTTTCTTCTTCATCGTCGTTTATCTGCACATGTTCCGTGGCCTGATTTACGGTTCGTACAAAAAACCTCGTGAATTGGTGTGGATTTTCGGTTCCCTGATTTTCTTGGCATTGATGGCAGAAGCCTTTATGGGTTACCTGTTGCCTTGGGGTCAAATGTCCTTCTGGGGTGCGCAGGTAATTATTAACCTGTTCTCCGCCATCCCTGTTATCGGTCCTGATTTGTCCACTTGGATCCGCGGTGACTTCAACGTTTCCGACGTTACTTTGAACCGCTTCTTCGCCCTGCACGTTATCGCAGTACCTCTGGTATTGCTCGGCTTGGTTGTGGCTCACATCATCGCCTTGCACGAAGTGGGTTCTAACAACCCTGATGGCGTTGAAATCAAGAAAAACAAAGACGAAAACGGTATTCCGCGCGATGGTATCCCATTCCATCCTTACTACACCGTTAAAGACATCTTGGGTGTTGTTGTATTCCTGATTGTCTTCTGTTCTGTGTTGTTCTTTGCACCTGAAGGCGGCGGCTACTTCTTGGAAGCGCCAAACTTCGATGCAGCGAATGCGCTGAAAACACCTCCGCACATTGCGCCGGTATGGTACTTCACTCCGTTCTACGCAATTCTGCGTGCGATTCCTTCCTTTGCCGGTACTCAAGTATGGGGTGTAATCGGTATGGGTGCAGCAGTTGTCCTGATCGCCTTGTTGCCTTGGTTGGATAAAGGCGAGGTTAAATCTGTCCGCTATCGCGGCCCAATCTTCAAAACTGCGTTGGTTCTGTTCATCATTGCCTTCATCGGTTTGGGTATTTTGGGTGCAATGGTAGCAACTGATACTCGTACTTTGGTTGCACGTATCCTGTCTTTCGTCTACTTTGCATTCTTCCTGGGTATGCCGTTCTATACCAAACTGGATACCAACAAACCAGTTCCTGAACGCGTAACCATGAGCACTACTAAACAAAAAATTATGTTCTTTGTTTACGCCGGTATTACCGTTGTCGGTGCTTACTTGTTTGCAACCAATATCTGATGAGGGCAGCGAAAATGAAACAAACTCTGAAAAACTGGTTTGCTGCCTTATTGCTGGCAGTGCCTATGAGTGCAGCCGTCGCCAGCGGCGGCGGACACTACGAAAAAGTCGATATCGACCTGCGTGACCAAGTCAGCCTGCAGCACGGTGCGCAAATCTTTACAAACTACTGTTTGTCTTGCCACTCTGCAAGCGGTATGCGCTTCAACCGTCTGAAAGACATCGGTTTGACTGAAGATGAAATCAAGAAAAACCTGATGTTCACAACAGACAACGTTGGTGATGTCATGGTAGCGGCAATGGATCCGAAAGATGCCTCCAAATGGTTGGGTGCGCCTCCGCCGGATTTGACCCTGATTGCCCGTTCTAAAGGTGCAGACTACCTGTACGCCTATATGCGTGGCTTCTATAAAGACCCAACTCGTCCGACCGGTTGGAATAATACTGTTTTGGCCGGTGCGAGTATGCCTCACCCATTGTGGGAGCAACAAGGTGTTCAAGCCGTTGAGTTGGATGCCAAAGGTCAGCCCGTTATGATTAAAGACGAGCATGGCAACCTGACTCCTAAGTTGTATTGGGAGTCTACCGGTCTGCACAGCCGTCGCCTGCCTAACGGTAAAGTGATCCAAAAAGAGTACGATACTTATGTACGCGACTTGGTGAACTACTTGGTGTACATGGGCGAGCCTGCTCAGTTGCAACGCCACCGCATCGGCTACATGGTTCTGGCATTCCTGTTTGCGGTAATGCTGCCATTGGCTTACTTCCTGAAAAAAGAATTCTGGAAAGACGTTCACTAATTCTTTTGAATAAAAAAGGCAAACCTGTTTCAGGTTTGCCTTTTTTGTTTGTGAAATTGGTTTATGCGAAAATAATGTAAATTTTAAAATTACTTAATATAAACAACATGATATGTGAAATTTCTGGATTAAGTGTTTGAAATTATGTATAATTCTTTCTGAATTTTTATAAGGCTTAAGGCCGTCTGAAAAGATTTATCAGGAGTAAAAGATTATGATGACATTGTATTCAGGTATTACTTGTCCATTCAGCCAGCGCTGCCGTTTTGTGCTGTACGAAAAAGGCATGGATTTTGAAATCAAAGATGTGGACGTGTTCAATAAACCTGAAGACTTGGCTTTGATGAATCCGTATAACCAAGTACCGGTTCTGGTTGAGCGTGATTTGATTTTGCACGAATCAAACATTATCAACGAATACATTGACGAGCGTTTCCCTCATCCTCAGTTGATGCCGGGCGATCCTGTTATGCGCGGTCGCGGCCGTTTGGTACTGTACCGTATGGAAAAAGAATTGTTCAGCTTGGTGCAAGTATTGGAAAACCCTGAATCTACCAATAAAGAACAAGCTAAAGCGCGTGAAGCCATTGGCAATGGTTTGACACTGTTGGCGCCGTCCTTTGCTAAAAACAAATACATCTTGGGCGATGACTTCTCTATGATTGATGTTGCCTTGTCTCCGCTGTTGTGGCGTTTGGACTATTACGACATCAAACTGGGTAAATCTGCTGCGCCTTTGCTGAAGTACGCCGAGCGTATTTTCCAACGCGAAGCCTTCATTGAGGCATTGACGCCGGCTGAAAAAGCCATGCGCCGCTAAAGGACAGATCTATGGCAACTTCAACCAAACCGTATTTGTTGCGTGCTTTGTATGAATGGTGTTTGGATAATAACCAAACACCGCACATCGTGGCTTGGGTAAATGAACATACCCGTGTGCCGATGCAGTATGTGCGCGACAATGAAATTGTTTTAAATATTGGACCTACCGCCAGTCATAACTTGAATATCGACAACGAATGGGTCAATTTCTCTGCCCGCTTTTCCGGCGTAGCGCACGAGATTTGGATTCCGGTCGGTCATATTGTCAGTATATTTGGCCGTGAAAGTGGAGAGGGTATGGGTTTTGAGGTAGAACCATATCAGCCTGCTTCTGTTGAAGCTGCGGAGGCCGAAGATAAAAAAGCTGAATCTGCGGAAGACAAACCGAAAAAAGTATTGAAGCTTGTGAAGTAATTAAAAGATAAAAGGCCGTCTGAAATGTTTCAGACGGCCTTTATTGATTAGTTATTGAAATGGCAAAATTAATGAGCAATCAGTTATTAATTAAGCCAAACAAAAAAGCCCTTGTATTTAACAAGAGCTTTTTTGTTTAGTGGTGGAGGTAAGCGGGATCGAACCGCTGACCTCTTGCATGCCATGCAAGCGCTCTACCAACTGAGCTATACCCCCGAAATTTGGTGGCGAATCAGGGATTCGAACCCCGGACACAAGGATTATGATTCCTCTGCTCTAACCGACTGAGCTAATTCGCCGTTTCGTGAAGTCGCTATTATAGTTTTTTTTGAATATTTGGCAAGCGCTAATTTTGATTTTTTTTATTTCTTATTGTTTTTAAAAAATAAAAAGTAGATTGTTAGGTTATAGCTTATGGCAAATATCTCCGTGGCTGAAGCCTGTCCAATCGATATCAATGTCTTTGCCAAAAGCGATGACTTTAAAAAGTTCGCCCATTTCGTGCTGATGTATCAGTTTTTGTACTGCGGCGGCGGCTTGGATATATTCAACCGAATCCGGGCTGCCGATTTGTGCTAGCAGATCGGTGATGCCGAGATTGAGCAGGAAATAAGATTGGGGCAGGTAGCCGATTAAGTCTAAACCTGATTCCGTGCCGGCGCGTGCAATATCGGTGAAATTGACGTGCGCAGTCAAATCGGTCAGGCCGATATTGAAAAATGGGTCGTGGATAGTGTGGTGGCGATAGTGGCCGATGAATGTGCCTTCCTTGCGTTGCGGATGGTAATACTGAGCGGCATCGAAGCCGTAATCGATAAATATCATGCCGCCGCGCTGCAATTTGGCGGCCAGGGTTTGGATAAAGGCATATTGTGCAGGATGCAGCTCGCTTGTGTATGAGGGAAGGGGAGGGAAGTATAAGGCGGCTGTTTGCGTAAGTTCGGCTTGTGCCAATGGTCTGATGGCTTCGATTAGCCCGTTATTCTCTAAACTGACGCCGATTTGTTGAAACCTTTCCTCTTGATAAATCAAGCGTTCCACCGGCATGGCATCCAATACTTCGTTGCCGATGATGATGCCGTCAAAGTGTTCTGGTAATGCGGTAAGGTGGATGACTTTTGCTGCTGCTTCGGGAGATGTGTGCTCAATAATATGTTGGCGTTGTCTCTCTGCAAGTTCTGCTGATAACTCAATAATATAGTAATGATTCAGGCCGTCTGAAAGGTCTTGCAAGAGTGTGGCAGCGAGATGACCTGTGCCTGCACCAAATTCGTAGATATTGCCTGCTGTTTGCGGCAGTAATTCGGTAAGTTGTTTGGCAAGGGTTTGTCCGAATAGGGGGGAAAGGGTGGGGGCAGTAATGAAGTCGCCGTCCGTACCGATTTTATGGCTGCCTCCGCTGTAATAACCGTATTGAGGTGTGTAAAGGGCAAGTTCCATAAAACGGGAGAAGGGTATCCAGTTTTGATGTTGTTCAATTTCGTTTTTTATGAGCTTGGTCAGGTGTGCTGAAGAGGCTTGTGCATCAGGTGATGGGAGGGGGAGTTGTGGCTTCATGACTGTTAGATAATGTAAAAAATTTGAATTTGTTTGTATATTATAGCCCCTTGTGAGAGGGGTGGTAATTGGGTATAAAAATACTATATGTAGTATTTTAAAAACACATATAATACTAGATATAGTGTTTTATGCTATATGAAATGACTGGTATATCAATTTGTCATTCATTTCTGCATATATAACCTATTGAATTTTAAGTGTTTAGCGTTTCATTTCAGATAAAGGGTTGATTTGACCTGATTGCCAAAATTTCTTATAGTGTCGGTTAGTGGGGCATAGTGGATGAAAGTGGTTACTTTTTCCTAAAAAGTGTTCCGTGGAAGTGAAAACGAAATATTTTAGGAAGGTGAGATTTTTAATCCCACTCTGTTTTATTTTAATCGAATTTGGGGTGTGATGTGTTTGGCGGTGCTCATGAATTGAGTATGGACAGTAAAGGGCGGTTGGCGATTCCTGCCAAATTCCGCGATATTTTGCTGCGCCGTTATACGCCTGCAATTGTGGTTACTCTGGATTCTCGAAAAAAATTATTGATGTACCCCGAGCCCGTTTGGGAAGAAAAAGCCGAGCAGATTCTGAAGTTGAAAGTGGCCGGCAATGAAGCTTTGCAACGGTATCAGAATTTACTGCTGCACAATGCGGAGATTTTGGAGTGGGATAGCGCCGGACGAGTTTTGATTCCTGCCAATCTACGCAAACGCGTGGATTTTGAAAAAGAAGTTACTTTGGTTGGCCGTGCAAACCGTATGGAGTTGTGGGGCCGCGAACATTGGGAAGAGGAAATGAATCAGGCTTTGGATATCGATCCTGACGAATTGGCTTTCCAATTGAGTCAAACGGATTTGCAATTGTGAGTAAAGTTGAAAATTATCAGCATGTTACTGTCTTGTTGTATGAGGCGGTGGATGCGTTGGCAATCCGTGAAGACGGGATTTATGTGGACGGTACGTTCGGTAGGGGAGGGCATTCCCGGCTGATTTTGTCACGTTTGGGTGAGCAGGGTCGTTTGGTTGTTTTTGATAAAGACCCCGAGGCGATTGCGGTAGCCAATAAGCTGGCGGCGCAAGATAAACGTGTCAGTGTCGTACACAATGGTTTTGAAACATTTCAGACGGCCTTGGATGAATTGGGCATCGATAAGATTGACGGTGCGCTTTTTGATTTGGGGATTTCGTCGCCGCAAATTGACGATGGCAGCCGCGGATTCAGTTTCCGCTTCGATGCGCCGTTGGATATGCGGATGGATCCGACTCGCGGGATGTCTGCGGCAGAATGGATTGCAACCGCATCCGAACAGGATTTACACGAGGTAATTAAGAATTATGGTGAAGAGCGGTTTAGTCGCCAGATTGCGCGCGCCATTGTTGCGCAACGCGAGGAGAGTCCCATCGATACAACCCGCAAGCTGGCGCAGCTTGTGGCGCAAAACGTCCGTACTCGTGAGCGCGGACAAGACCCTGCAACGCGCACCTTCCAGGCAGTTCGCATCTTTATTAACCGCGAGCTCGAAGAGGTAGAGGCAGTTTTGCCGCAGGTTGCAGGCCGTCTGAAAGAGGGTGGGCGCTTGGCTGTCATTGCGTTCCATTCGCTGGAAGACAGAATTGTGAAGCAGTTTATTAAAAAATATTCGCAACATGCTCCATTGCCCCGTTGGGCAGTGGTTAAGGAAGCGGATTTGCCTCAGCCGCCTTTGAAGGCTGTGGGCAAAGCAATCAAACCGGGTTCGACAGAGACTGAAGCCAATCCGCGTGCCCGTAGTGCAGTTTTGCGTGTGGCGGAGCGAAGCAGTGGCGAATTTTCGGTTGTTGACTAGGGAAAGCGTTTCGGCATTGTCGCAAGGGATGTTTCTATTGACAGGCCGTCTGAAAGTTTGAGATGGGTAAGTTGAATATTTTATTGCTGGTTTTGGTGACGGTCTCAGCCTTTGCCGTAGTGTTTAAGCAAAACCAGTCCCGTTTGCATTTTATCGAGTTGGATAAGGCACAAAAACGGGAAATTCAGTTGGAACAGGATTACGCGCGCTTGAAATTGGAGCAAGCAAGATTGGCAAACCACAAACTGATTAAAGTGGCGGCCGAAAAGCAACATCTGCTTCCGCCGGGTGCGCATAATACGGCTATGCTGGAACGCAAAAAATAAGAATATAGAGCCTTGCATTAGTGCAAGATTTACGGGATTTGATGGCTCACTGAGCAGCTAAGTCATGAGAAGTTCAACATGTTAATTAAGAACGAATATAAACCTCAAATGCTGTCTGGAACAACAAAAACGAAAAAGCCGCTGACAAGTAACGGGCGAATCGGTTTGGTGCTGAGCGCTGTTGCGCTGGCATTTACCGGTCTGTTGGTACGCGGGGTTTATCTGCAAACCAGTCAGCATGAGTTTTTGAAAAATCAGGGCGACCAACGTTTTGTGCGTACGCTTCCGCTGCCGGCATCACGCGGTATGATTACTGACCGCAATGGTGCTACATTGGCTTTGAGTGCGCCTACCGAATCATTGTATGCCATGCCTTCCGGTATGGAAGAAATGCCGACTGCAGAACAATTAGAAAAACTGTCGGCCATTGCCGATGTGCCTGTTGAAGTTTTGAAAAATAAATTGTCTAAAAAAGACAAAGGCTTTATCTATCTGAAACGTCAACTCAGCTACGAGAAAGCAGAAGAAATCAAAGCATTGGGCATTAAAGGCATCGCATTCCAAAAAGAATTGAAACGCCATTACCCGATGGGCAATCTGTTTGCGCACGTTATCGGTTTTACCAATATCGACGGCAAAGGTCAGGAGGGCTTGGAGCTTTCCCGTGAAGACAGCCTGCGCGGTGAGGATGGTGCGAAAGTCGTATTGCGCGATAATAAAGGCAATATCGTTGACAGTCTCGACTCCCCACGCAACAGCGTGCCTAAAAACGGCCAAGACATGATTTTGTCTTTGGATCAGCGTATTCAAACGCTGGCTTATGACGAGTTGAACAAGGCTGTGGCTTATCACAAAGCCAAAGCGGGTGCGGTTGTGGTATTGGATGCGCAAACCGGCGAGATTTTGGCTTTGGTCAACAGCCCGGCTTACGATCCGAATCAACCGGGTCAGGCCAATAGCGAACAGCGCCGCAACCGCGCCGTAACCGATATGATTGAACCTGGTTCTGCCATGAAGCCGTTTACCATTGCCAAAGCATTGGATTCAGGCAAAGTGGATGCAACCGATACGTTCAACACCCTGCCTTACAAAATCGGTCCGGCTACCGTACAAGATACCCACGTTTATCCTACTTTGGATGTGCGCGGCATTATGCAAAAATCTTCCAACGTCGGTACCAGTAAACTTTCTGCCATGTTTACGCCTAAAGAAATGTACGATTTCTATCACGATTTAGGTGTGGGCGTGCGTATGCATTCAGGCTTTCCTGGCGAGACTGCAGGTTTGTTGAGAAGCTGGCGCAGATGGCAAAAAATCGAACAGGCAACCATGTCTTTCGGTTATGGTCTGCAATTAAGCTTATTGCAATTGGCGCGTGCCTATACTGTCTTGACCCATGACGGCGAATTGTTGCCGGTAAGTTTTGAAAAACAAGCGGTTGCCCCTAAAGGCAAGCGCGTCATCAAAGCCTCTACTGCGAAAAAAGTGCGCGAGTTGATGGTTTCCGTTACTGAAGCCGGCGGTACCGGTACTGCCGGTGCTGTGGATGGTTTCGACGTAGGTGCGAAAACCGGTACGGCGCGTAAACTGGTCAATGGCCGCTATGTGGACAACAAACACGTCGGTACGTTTATCGGCTTTGCTCCGGCTAAAAATCCACGCGTGATCGTGGCCGTTACCATCGACGAACCTACTGCCAACGGCTATTACGGCGGCGTGGTTGCCGGTCCCGTATTCAAAGAAGTCATGAGCGGAAGCTTGAACATCTTGGGCGTTTCCCCGACCAAGCCTTTAAGTAATACCGCTACTGTCAAAGTACCGTCATAATCCAAACAATCAAAGAGATATTGTTTATGTTCAGCAAGTTAACCCCCTTGGCTGAAACCAACTTTCCGCCTCTGCTGTGTGAAAACGCAGCAGGGCGTTTGTTGCATTCAGACAGCCGACAAATTAAACAGGGTGACATTTTCGTTGCCTGTCAGGGCGAATATACAGACGGCCGCAGCTATATCCCTGCCGCCATCGCCAACGGTGCAACCTTTGTTTTTTGGGATGATGACGGCAAATTCACATGGAATCCTGAATGGAACGTTCCCAATCAAGGCATTAAAGATCTGAAACATCGCGCCGGTATGTTGGCGGCACAGGTTTACGGCAACGTTTCAGACGACCTCAAAGTCTGGGGCGTAACCGGTACCAACGGCAAAACCTCTATCACGCAATGGCTGGCGCAAGCCGCCGATTTGTTGGGCGAAAAAACCGCCATTATCGGCACGGTCGGCAACGGCTTTTGGGGCGAATTGGAAGAAACCACGCATACCACCCCCGCCCCTGTCGATGTCCAAACCCTGCTCTACCGTTTCCGTCAACAGGGCGCAACAGCCGCCGCGATGGAAGTCTCCAGCCACGGCCTTGACCAATCGCGCGTCAACGGCGTGCCATTCCGCAGCGCAATCTTCACCAACCTCACCCGAGACCACCTCGACTATCACGGCACGATGGAAGCCTATGGCGCCATCAAGTCGCGCCTGTTTTACTGGCACGGCTTGAAACACGCCGTCATCAACGTAGATGATGAATACGGCGCAGAACTCGCAGGTCGTCTGAAAAAAGACTGCCCCGATTTGGCCGTTTACAGCTACGGCTTCAGCGAACACGCCGACATCCGCATTGTTCATTTCACAGCCTCTTCGGACGGCATGGAAGCCGTATTCCAAACCCCGTGGGGCGAAGGCCGCTGCCGCACGCGCCTGCTCGGACGGTTCAACGCGCAAAACCTCGCCGCCTGCGTTACCTTGCTGTGTGCCAACGGTTATGCACTCAATGACGTTTTGGAAGTGCTGGCAAAAATCCGTCCTGCTTCAGGCCGCATGGATTGCATTATGAACAGCGGCAAACCTTTGGTCGTTGTCGATTATGCACACACGCCGGATGCACTGGAAAAAGCACTCTCTACTTTGCAGGAAATCAAACCGCAGGGCGCGGCCTTATGGTGCGTATTTGGTTGCGGCGGCAATCGAGACCGTGGCAAACGCCCATTGATGGGTGCGGCAGCAGTTCAGGGTGCCGATAAAGTGGTGGTTACCAGCGATAACCCGCGCTTGGAAAATCCGCAAGACATCATCAGCGATATTTTGCCTGCCGTACCCGCGCCCGAATACGTCGAAGCCGACCGCGCCGCAGCTATCCGTTACGCAGTCGAACGCGCCGCCACGAACGACATCATTCTGATTGCCGGTAAAGGGCATGAAAACTATCAGGATGTACAAGGCGTGAAGCACCATTTCTCCGATTTTGAAATCGCAGAAAAAGCATTGGCAGAGCGCGGTTAAGCCATATCGTAAATTTTCAGACGGCCCGAAACCTTAAGGCCGTCTGAAAAAGATTTAAACATATACAATAAAAGCAATACGACACACGCATTACGGCACGTCAGCCATTAAACCCATCACAGTTGTTTGTTTCGGAGGACTTTTTAACAAGGCCGTCTGAACAACAAGGAGACCGATTTGATGCTGAAAATGCCGACAAAAACCTTATTAATCAGTGCAGCCGTAGTTTTATTCGCAGGCTGTACAACCAAACAACTTACGCGTCCAACTGCCGAAATCGAGCAGTTGAGGGCGCAACAGCCTCCTGCCGAGCAAAGTCTACCGAATCCTGTTAAAGGCAAGCGTTTTGACGACACTTGGGGCGCAGCGCGCAGTCAGGGGCGCAGGCATGAAGGTGTGGATATTTTTGCTAAGAAAAATACGCCGATACGCAGTACCACGCCCGGTATCGTAACCAAAATCGGGCGTAACCGATTGGGCGGTAAAGTTATCGGCATCCAAGGGCCGGGTGCGTGGCATTACTATGCCCACCTCAATAAATTTGCCCGTATCCGTCTGTATGAACGAGTAAAAGAAGGGCAGGTCATCGGCTATGTCGGTAAAACCGGCAACGCTAGAACCACACCGGCCCACCTGCATTACGGCGTGTATCTGCCGAGCGGCGCGGTGAATCCGTATCCGCTGATTAATCAGAGCAGATAGGCCGTCTGAACAAGATTTGAGAGTATGAACGCAAAGAAATTGGTTAAGGCAACGAATATCGTCGGTATGGTGGCAGTCGTGCTGCTGGTGTACTGGGTGTTCGCGCTGATATTGATTCAAGTTTTCGGACTCAAGGTGTTCCGCGAACACATTACAGAAATTTTCCTGATGAGTATTCTGGGGATTTTTGCTGTGATGGGCGGTACGCTGATGCTGAACATCATGTTGAATCTAACCCGTATTGCCGAGCGAGGACAAGAGGAAGAAAGCAAAGGCGGCCGGAAAACCTTATATTTGTTGTTGGCAGTATTTCCTTTGTTGGCGGCATTGTTGTTCGGTGGCAATTACCTGACAATTCAACAAAAACGCGACATCTTAATCCAATCGTCGGAGCGTATCGTCAAAGACAATCCTGCTCAAATAGATGCGTTGGCTGATTACCGTTTTGACTTGGCGTATATCAGAAAAACGTCGGAAATCCTGGATTTGATGGCTAAAGACAATTCGTCTTTTAAGTCTGCCGTGATTATAGTGCCGGATAAGATCGACAACAAACCGGTTTATCTGGCTTTTTCAGCCGACTCCTCCCGTCTTACCCTGAGTGACGAAGTCGTGCCTACCACCAATCAGAATGCAGAAGGTAGCGATAATTTTGTCGTGAATCGAAATGGTGAGAAAGTAGCGGTCAAGAAAACGGACTATGTCTATTCCCCGGATTTGAAGGAGCGCGAATACCTGCAAAAAGTATTTGCCGGACAAACCCAGGAAATGCGCTATGAAGCGGAAGACGGTCATTACAGCCTCTGCCACCCTTATCGTAAAAACGGTAAAACCATCATCTTGTGTTTCTCCGATTATCAAGAGTATGGAAAAATCGGTAGTTGAGTGTGGGAAAATCGGTTTCAATAGTACAGGAATACGTCAAGTGAATGATTTACAAGAATTATTGCTGAATAAGTATGTAGAGATTTTAAACAAACCGGAACATCAGAACTTGTTGCGTGCAATTAGCAATAAAGACAATAAATTATCCAATATCCATTTGGGCTTTGTCCCTGAGCATTATGAAAGCGCAGAACATAAAATTCTGATTGTCGGTCGAGAAACACGAAGTTGGTACGATAGCAAGAAATTTGATGAATATCATGCCGAAAATGTAAGGCAACTGATGTCGTTAAGCAAAGATTTTATTTGGCGGAATTTGACTGGGGATTTAAAAAGAAACACAAAAGGAGCAACATTTTTCAATTTCGTCCGTAACGTTGCTAAGCGAAGTGGGAATGAAGGCATCTTGTGGGCTAATATTTTTGCGGTGGACTATAAAACTAAACATCCTAAGCATTCGGATTGGTTCGAAGATATAAAAACACTTTCCTGTAAATTGTTACGTGCCCAAATTGAAATTTTAAAGCCACAGATTATTCTTTTCGTAAGCGGAGACGGCGGCGTAGCGGCGCGGAGGGAGTGCTTTCCTGATTTGTCCAGCTCGGGTCAAGGCATAAACGGCTTGAATAAGGGAAAACTGGAAAAATTTTCTTTTGAAGGTAATAAGGAAATAATATGTTACCGAGCACCTCATCCCAGTACCAGAAATCGAGAAGGAAGGCGCGCTTTAAAGGTGCTCGTCGAAGAGTTGCTGCCTTCTGCCAAAGTGTAAAATGCCTTTGCAACAAAATGCCTGTTTGAAAAAAACAAACGAAAGAAACCATGAAACCACTAGACCTAAATTTCATCTGCCAAACCCTCGGCCTTCCGATGCCGTCTGAAAATCGACCCGTTTCGCGTATTGTTACAGACAGCCGCGATGTTCAGGAGGGCGACGTATTTTTTGCGCTTGCCGGTGAACGCTTTGACGCGCATGACTTTGTTGAAGATGTGTTGGCAGCGGGGGTAACGGCAGTTGTGGTTTCGCGCGAAGATTGTGCGGCTTTGAAAGGTGCGTTGAAGGTTGACGATACGCTTGCGGCTTTGCAAAAACTGGCGAAGGCGTGGCGTGAAAATGTGAATCCGTTTGTCTTTGGCATTACCGGCTCTTCCGGCAAAACGACGGTTAAAGAGATGTTGGCCGGAGTGCTACGACATCGATTCGGCGATGAAGCCGTGTTGGCAACTGCCGGCAATTTCAACAACCATATCGGCTTGCCGCTGACTCTGTTGAAACTGAACGAAAAACATCGCTATGCCGTCATCGAAATGGGTATGAACCATTTTGGCGAATTGTCTTTGCTGACCCGAATCGCCGGTCCGAATGTTGCTTTGGTCAATAACGCCTTGCGCGCGCATGTCGGTTGCGGTTTTGATGGCGTCGGCGATATTGCCAAAGCCAAAAGTGAAATCTACGAAGGTTTGCTTTCAGACGGCATTGCGCTGATTCCGTGCGAAGATGCCAATATCGCTACATTTGAAGCTGCTACTGCACAATTGAACGCTCAGACTTTCGGCGTTGCCAGTGGCGATGTCTATGCGGAAAATATTGAGTTGAAACCGTTGTCCTGCGAATTTGATTTGGTGCGCGGCAATGAACGTGTTGCCGTGGTATTGCCAGTCCCTGGCCGTCACAATGTGCATAATGCCGTAGCGGCGACGGCTCTGGCTTTGGCGGCAGGTTTGAGTCTTGCCGAAGTTTCAGACGGCCTGAAAAATTTCAGCAATATCAAAGGCCGTCTGAATATCAAGCAAGGCATTAAAGATGCAACTTTGATTGATGATACTTATAATGCCAACCCCGACAGCATGAAAGCCGCCATTGATGTACTTGCCGCTATGCCCGAGCCGCGTATTTTTGTGATGGGCGACATGGGCGAATTGGGTGAGGATGAGGCCGCCGCCATGCACGCCGAAGTTGGCGCGTATGCACGGGATAAAGGCATCGAGGCCGCGTATTTTGTTGGCGACAACAGCGTTGAAGCGGCGGAAACATTTGGCGCGGAAGGTTTGTGGTTTGCTGACAAAGATCCGCTGATTCAAGTGTTGAGCCACAATTTGCCTGAACGCGCTACTGTATTGGTCAAAGGCTCGCGCTTTATGAAGATGGAAGAAGTGGTCGAGGCGTTGGTGGATAAAAAAATTGGTTGAGTAAAATTTTTTAATTTCGAGGAATAAGTGGCTAAAAGGTTAATCGTATCTGGAGATATCACTACACATGGCGGTAGGGTTATTGCAGGTTCTAGCATGATGATTGTGATGGAAAGCCTGTTGCATTGGTTGGAGATTTGGTTAGTTGTTCCAAGTGTAATGGTGTCTATCCTATTATCATGGGAACAAATCAAGTGTTTTATATGGGTAAGGCAGTTGCTGTCGAGGAAATGATGACATTGTGTGGTGCTGTGTTGATTGGTTCGCAAGACACTTAGCTTTTGTGAATGAAGATAATGGTGTGAGAAGCCCCCCTTTGTCTGTAAAGCTATCTGCTTTAGATGAGATAAAGTTATTTGACGATTATTTTCAGCTTGTAGACTCTCGACATAAAATGCCATTAAGAAATATTGAATATGCAATCAAAAGAGCAAATGGTGAAGTTGAGTATGGATGTACTGATGGAAATGGATATACCCATTTACTCAAATCAACTGAAAAAAGTGAAAAAATAGAGATTTATGTGGAAATTTGAATTATGGGAAAACATTGCAATCCAAATCGGGAAAGACTTTATTCTTTGTTAAAGCTACACAAACAACAACCCAGTCTGATAATTCAATAAAAGAAATTTTGGTAGCAAATGAAACTGTGGAGTTGCTAATCAGTGATTCTAGGATTATTTCTATGGGTTCACAATTCGGTCATGTGGCAATTGATATTGATGGAATAGTTTATGGTCGTGCCGTAAAGGCTTGGGATGTGGATAATAAAACACACTATTTATACAGGCAACAGGTAAAAATGAATAGGGATACGTGGGGATATGCATTACGGGTTACGAAAAAGGAGAAAGAGACAATTCTAGCTGCAATATTAAAGCTAAAGGCAGAAAATGCTAGATATAGTTTGTCCGACAATAGTTGTTCTTCAGCGATGGTTAGAGCTTTTGGTGAGACTGATATTTTAGTTGTGGATCCTAGATGGAACTTTGGAGGTGTCTTATCCCCTTCTGATATGATAGATGCTTTAAATAAGTCTTCTCGGGTTATTAAAAGAACTACGTATCCAAAGAAAAAATGAAATTGATTTATTTATTATTCGTCGGTTTGATTGCTTCTTGTAGCAAAAAAGAAGTAAAAGTTAAAGCTATCCAAGATGTTAATGTTTATTATGAGGTAGATGTTGCATTTTCGGAAGGAGGTTTTGTACTTCCTAAAGGAAGCATTTGTACTTTAGGAGATGAAATATATGGAAAAGTGGATAAATTTACAGAGATAAAATGTGGAGATAAAAAAGGTTTTATCTTTGAAGATGAGAAATTTGAACGAATTAATTAAAATTTTCTAAATTGTCTGAGGCCTGTTCAGGCGATGTAAGGCCAATTTTTCAACGGGTAGAAGCTCGCTGTAACAATAAAAACAAAAGAAGGAAACCCCATGTTTTTATGGCTCGCACATTTTAGTAACTGATTGGCCGGTCTGAGTATTTTTTAATACACTACATTCTGCGCCGTAATGACTGCGCTGACTATATTGGAGAAGGCCGTCTGAAATATGAAAAAGATTTTACTATTGGCTGGTTTGCTGATTGCCACGTTTTATGCCGGAATGAAAGTACAGGCATTTATTTATGAAGATACCTGCTTGGACTTGGGCGGCGGAAAGAATCCTGGAAACCATCCGATTTGCGAGGTAGAGAAATAATCTTGGCGTATGCAAGGGAAAGGCATCAAGGTCGTGTATTTGTCTGTGATAACAGCGTTGAAGTGGCAGAAACGTTTGGTGCGGAAGTCTTGTGGTTTGCAGACAAAGATCCTTTGACTCAATTGTTGAATCATGATTTGTCAGAACATGCTACTGTATTGGTCAAAGGCTCGCGCTTTATAAAGATGAAAGAAGTGGTCGAGGTGTTATTAAATGCACAATCCAGTTGAAAGAAAAGCCATACATATTGTATGGCTATGGATTTTATAATTTTATATTTTGGGCCTGTTGGATTGCCTCTCGATTTTCCGAAAGAATGCGAATATAGGCAACTTGTATAACAGCAGGAATAGTAACGCGGTAAGCAGGACCTGCAAGGTCAATAGCCGTCCATAAACCTGTAATAACCCAACCGATAGGGCCGGTCAGTAGGGCTGCAGTTCTTGTAAGAACTATATTTCCACCAAAGGTTAGACCTCTGCCAATAAGTGCTTTTATAACAGCATTTACAATGATTAATGTTAGTTGATAGGATTTAAATCCACCTGCTTGAAAAATAGCAATGAAAATACCTGACAATTGAGAGGGGTTGATAAGAGAAGTATTATCTAAGCCCAATTCTCTTCCAAGCTCAGCTAGATCTTCCTTGGACATTTTGTCTAGAGCTTCTTTCAGAATTTTCATCAGAAGATTTTGTTCAATATCTTTGGGCGAAGAATATTTGTTGTAATTGACTTTCATTTTGTCACAGACATCGCAGAGAACTTCTTTGTAGAGCACGCCACGACCGCCACGAAAGAGGTTAATAAAACTATTGCCACCGAATAATTGGATTTCTTCGGCAATTTCCTGCCAGTATATCGAATGATCAGGATAGTGGCGTTTGAATTTATCATTGTTGGTTAGTGATTCTGTATAACGAACTCTTCCATCTTTATCGTGAGTCAGTAAATAAACAAGGTCGTTAAGTTCTTCTGAAGAGCAAGTACCTAAAAATTCCAAATCGGGATCATAGCGGTATGCCATAATATTTTCCTTTGTATAGGTTGAAAGAAATGGCATATTAATTTGTTAGAGTAATGGATACCACATATGAATCGTTAGGGTTTAATACCCAAAATGGTTATATGGAGCTACCTTAAAAGAGTGGTTTATGAATGCAAGAGATCAATTGAGACAAAATATTCGTGATTTACGCGAAGATAAACACCTAACTCAAGCAGTTATGGCTGAAAAATTAGGAATGTCTGAAACAGGCTACGCAAAAATTGAGCGTGGTGAGTCAGGAGTTAGAATCGAAAGGTTGCAGCAGATTGCTCAGGTACTTGAAGTGAATATTGCAGATTTGATCCCTCTTGGGGATGAAGGTGTAATTGTATTTAATAATTCAAATGATAATTTTAGTAATTCTAATAATTTCAGTTTGTCTTTAGGTAATCCTGCTCTAGAAGCTGAAATATCGAATTTACGCAATATGATTGAAATGAAAAATGAATTGCTTAATGCGCGTGAGCGAGAAATTGCCGCGTTGCAACAGCAAATTTGTACACTGAAAGAATTAATCTCCTCTTTAAAGGAAGGATAGGGAGTTTTTAAGACCTATTTTATTATTAATTTCATGATTTTATTTAATATTTAATTTAATATAAAAACAAAAAAGGAAGCCCCATGTTTTTATGGCTCGCACATTTCAGTAACTGGTTAACCGGTCTGAATATTTTTCAATACACCACATTCCGTGCCGTTATGGCCGCGCTGACTGCGCTGGTATTTTCATTATTGTTGGGTCCGTGGACCATCCGCAAGCTGACTGCGCTTAAAGTCGGTCAAGCCGTCCGTACCGACGGCCCTCAAACCCACCTGATCAAAAACGGTACGCCAACTATGGGCGGCTCGCTGATTTTGACCGCTATTACGGTGTCCACAATCTTGTGGGGCAACTGGGCAAATCCTTATATCTGGATTCTCTTAGGAGTCTTGCTCGCTACCGGCGCACTCGGTTTTTACGATGACTGGCGCAAAGTGGTTTATAAAGACCCTAACGGCGTGTCTGCTAAATTCAAAATGGTGTGGCAGTCCAGCGTTGCCATCATCGCCGGTTTGGCATTGTTCTACCTTGCGACAAACTCTGCCAACAATATCCTGATTGTTCCCTTCTTCAAACAAGTTGCCTTGCCGCTTGGCGTAGTCGGCTTCTTGGTATTGTCCTACCTGACCATCGTCGGCACATCCAATGCCGTTAACCTGACCGACGGTTTGGACGGCTTGGCTGCATTCCCCGTTGTACTTGTCGCCGCCGGCCTTGCCATCTTTGCTTATGCCAGCGGACACTCCCAATTTGCCCAATACTTGCAATTACCTTACGTTGCCGGCGCAAACGAAGTGGTGATTTTCTGTACCGCCATGTGTGGCGCGTGTCTCGGCTTTTTGTGGTTTAACGCTTATCCGGCACAAGTCTTTATGGGCGACGTTGGTGCACTCGCGCTTGGTGCGGCACTCGGTACCGTTGCCGTCATCATCCGCCAAGAATTTGTCCTCGTCATCATGGGCGGCCTGTTTGTTGTTGAAGCCATTTCCGTTATGTTGCAAGTCGGTTGGTACAAACGCACCAAGAAACGCATCTTCCTGATGGCGCCGATTCATCACCATTACGAACAAAAAGGCTGGAAAGAAACCCAAGTCGTCGTCCGTTTCTGGATTATTACCATCGTCTTGGTGCTGATTGGTTTAAGCACCCTCAAAATCCGCTAAATCTCCAAAGGCCGTCTGAAACTTTCAGACGGCCATTATGTAAGGTAAGCATGCTTGCCTGAATCCTACATCTCAAAATAAATCCCGCAATAATCCACACAGAAAGTCCCCAAACATGTACCAATCTTTTGGCGGCGCAACCGGCATCCGCACCCTGACCGACCGTTTCTACGACTTGATGGAACTCGAGCCGCAATACCAAGCCTTGCGTCAAATGCACGGTGAAGACATGACCCTGATACGCGAAAAGCTCTACGAATTTTTTAGCGGCTGGCTCGGCGGCCCGCAACTCTTTGCCGAAAAATACGGACATCCCCAACTGCGCGCCCGCCATATGCCTTTTGCCGTCAACGTACAAGTTCGCAACGAATGGATCGCCTGCTTTGCCCAAGCCATGAGCGAACTGGACATCGACAAAGCACTTGCCGAACCTGTTTTAATCCAAGTTTTTGCCATGGCAGATTGGTGCCGTAACCAAAACGAAAGCGGTATCGAACCGCCTATGCCTCCAATGGCGGTTGATCCATGGGTGCGTGCACCGGAATTGCAGCAGATTTTGAGTAGCTACGGTGTGAATAGTTTTTTTAAGGAATTCGCTAGTTGAGGCCGTCTGAAAAAACTAGGATAAAACAGAAACAATAATTTGAAAGAAATGGATTTTAAAATGAATAAATTATTAAAAAAAATGATGGTAGCCCTGTTATCTTTGGGCTTGGCGCAAGCGGTTTTAGCAGATGACGTGTCAGATTTTAAAAAAACACTTCAAGCTGCGGAGCAAGGAAATGCTCAAGCTCAATTTAATTTGGGTGTGATGTATTATGCTGGACAAGGGGTCCGTCAAGATTATGCAGAGGCAGTGCAGTGGTTTCGCAAGGCTGCAGAGCAAGGGGTTTTCGAAGCCCAATATAATTTGGGTAATATGTATTACCATGGGCAAGGAGTACGTCAAGACGATGTGCAGGCGGTGCAGTGGTATCGCAAGGTTGCGGAACAAGGGGTTGCAGGAGCCCAATATAATTTGGGTGTGGCGTATGACAATGGGCGAGGAGTCCGTCAAGATTATGCACAGGCAGTGCAGTGGTATCACAAAGCTGCAGAACAAGGGGAAGCAGAAGCCCAATTAAATTTGGGTAATATGTATGCCAATGGTCGAGGAGTCCGTCAAGATTATGCACAGGCAGTGCAGTGGTTTCGCAAGGCTGCGGAACAAGGGTATGCCAAAGCCCAATATAATTTGGGTGTGGCGTATGACAATGGGCAAGGAGTCCGTCAAGACGATGCACAGGCAGTGCAGTGGTTTCGCAAGGCTGCAGAACAAGGGGTTGCTCAAGCCCAATTTAATTTGGGTGTGAGATATTACAATGGGCAAGGTGTTCGTCAGAACTATAAGATTGCCAAAGAGTGGTTTGGTAAGGCTTGTGATAATGGGTTACAACAAGGTTGTGATACTTATCGCGAATTGAATCAGGCAGGATATTGAATTTTTACTAAAGGCCGTCTGAAAAAACTAGGATAAAACAGAAACAATAATTTGAAAGTAATAGATTTTAAAATGAATAAATTATTAAAAAAAATGATGGTAGCCCTGTTATCTTTGGGCTTGGCGCAAGCGGTTTTGGCAAATGATGTACCGGATTTTAAGGAAACACTTCAAATTGCGAAACAAGGAAATGCTCAAGCTCAATTTAATTTGGGTAAGATGTATGCAAAAGGGCAAGGAGTCCGTCAAGACGATGCACAGGCAGTGCAGTGGTTTCGTAAGGCTGCGGAACAAGGGCTTGCAGATGCCCAATATAATTTGGGTTGGATGTATGCAAAAGGGCAAGGAGTCCGTCAAGACGATGCACAGGCAGTGCAGTGGTTTCGTAAGGCTGCGGAACAAGGGCTTGCAGATGCCCAATATAATTTGGGTTGGATGTATGCAAAAGGGCAAGGAGTCCGTCAAGACGATGCACAGGCAGTGCAGTGGTTTCGTAAGGCTGCGGAACAAGGGCTTGCAGATGCCCAATATAATTTGGGTTGGATGTATGACAATGGGCAAGGAGTACGTCAAGATGATGCACAGGCAGTGCAGTGGTATCACAAAGCTGCAGAACAAGGGGAAGCAGAAGCCCAATTAAATTTGGGTAATATGTATGCCAATGGTCGAGGAGTCCGTCAAGATTATGCACAGGCAGTGCAGTGGTTTCGCAAGGCTGCGGAACAAGGGTATGCCAAAGCCCAATATAATTTGGGTCTGATGTATGACAAAGGGCAAGGAGTACGTCAAGATGATGCACAGGCGGTGCAGTGGTATCGCAAGGCTGCGGAACAAGGGCTTGCAGATGCCCAATATAATTTGGGTAATATGTATGCTGATGGGCGAGGAGTCCGTCAAGACGATGCACAGGCAGTGCAGTGGTATCACAAAGCTGCGGAACAAGGGGTTGCAGAAGCTCAATATAATTTGGGTAATATGTATGCTGATGGGCGAGGAGTCCGTCAAGACGACGCACAGGCAGTGCAGTGGTATCGCAAAGCTGTAGAACAAGGGTATGCAGAAGCTCAAACTAATTTGGGTTTGATGTATGACAATGGGCGAGGAGTCCGTCAAGACGATGCACAGGCAGTGCAGTGGTATCGCAAGGCTGCGGAACAAGGGGTTGCAGAAGCTCAAACTAATTTGGGTTTGATGTATGCTGATGGGCGAGGAGTCCGTCAAGACTATGCACAGGCAGTGCAGTGGTATCGCAAGGCTGCGGAACAAGGGCTTGCAGAAGCTCAATTTAATTTGGGTTTGATGTATTACAATGGGCAAGGAGTTCGGCAAAATCTTGTGATCGCTAAAGAATGGTACGGTAAGGCTTGTGATAACGGACTACAACAAGGTTGTGATGCTTATCGTGAATTAAATCAGGCAGGAAATTGACCCCCTATTTAAATGCCGTCTGAAAAACTAGGACAAAACCAAAATGACTTTTCAAAACAAAAAAATCCTCGTCGCCGGACTTGGCGGTACGGGCATTTCCATGATTGCCTACCTGCGCAAAAACGGCGCGGAGGTTGCCGCTTATGATGCGGAGCTGAAAGCCGAGCGCGTATCGCAAATCGGTAAGATGTTTGACGGGCTGGTGTTTTACACGGGTCGTCTGAAAGATGCGCTGGACAAGGGTTTCGATATTCTGGCGCTCAGTCCCGGCATCAGTGAGCGGCAGCCGGATATCGAGGCCTTCAAGCAAAACGGCGGGCGCGTGTTGGGTGACATCGAATTGCTGGCAGACATTGTGAACCGCCGCGGTGACAAGGTGATTGCGATTACCGGCAGCAACGGCAAAACCACGGTAACGAGTCTGGTCGGCTATCTCTGCATCAAGTGCGGGCTGGATACCGTCATCGCGGGCAATATCGGCACGCCGGTTTTGGAGGCGGAATTGCAGCGCGAAGGTAAAAAGGCGGACGTGTGGGTGTTGGAGCTTTCCAGCTTCCAACTGGAAAACACCGAAAGCCTGCGCCCGACTGCGGCAACGGTATTGAACATTTCCGAAGACCATCTCGACCGCTACGACGACTTGCTCGACTACGCGCATACCAAGGATAAGATTTTCCGTGGCGATGGCGTGCAGGTTTTAAATTCAGATGACGTGTTCTGCCGCGCCATGAAACGGGCAGGGCGTGAGGTGAAATGGTTTTCGTTGGAACATGAAGCCGATTTTTGGTTAGATAAGGAAGGTCGCACCACGGGCGGGCTTCGCACTCTGAAACAAGGCGATGAAGATTTGATTGTCACGCAAGACATTCCACTGCAAGGCTTGCACAACGCCGCCAACGTCATGGCTGCCGTTGCCTTGTGCGAAGCTATCGGTTTGCCGCGCGAAGCATTGCTCGAACACGTCAAAACCTTCCAAGGCCTGCCGCACCGTGTGGAAAAAATCGGCGAGAAAAACGGCGTGGTGTTTATCGACGACAGTAAAGGCACGAATGTCGGCGCGACTGCCGCTGCGATTGCCGGTTTGCAAAATCCGCTCTTCGTGATTTTGGGCGGCATGGGCAAAGGGCAGGACTTCACGCCCCTGCGCGACACGCTTGCCGGCAAGGCCAAAGGCGTGCTCCTGATTGGCGTCGATGCGCCGCAAATCCGCCGCGATTTGGATGGCTGCGGTCTGAATATGACTGACTGCGCCACTTTGGAAGAAGCCGTTCAGACGGCATACGCCCAAGCCGAAGCGGGCGATATTGTGCTGCTCAGCCCGGCTTGTGCGAGCTTTGATATGTTTAAAGGCTATGAGCACCGTTCGGAAGTGTTTATCGAAGCGTTCAAAGCTTTGTGAGGTCGTCTGAAAGATGAAAATCGGGTTGAAAATCGGCTTGGCGACAGTCGTACTTTTGGCTGTCGCCGCTTTAGTATTTTGGTTTGCCGCACCGATTCGTTCCACGACAACCGTTACCACACCAAGCGAAACGCCGTTGCCTGAAGATGCAGTTATCGACAGATTAGTCGTACATAAAAGTAAGCGCACCATGTCGGCGTATTACCAAGGCAAGTTGCTGAAAACCTATCCCATTTCGTTGGGCAAGCAACCGGTCGGGCATAAACAGTTTGAAGGCGACGGCAAAACGCCCGAAGGAAAATACCGCATCAATGAACGTAATCCCAACAGCGGCTACCATAAAAACCTCGGCGTTTCCTACCCTAACGAAGCCGACAAAGCCTACGCGGCGGCACAAGGCAAAAGCCCTGGCGGGCTGATTAAAATCCACGGCATGAAAAACGGCTGGGGTTTTATCGGTAAAAAACACCTGCAAAAAGACTGGACCGACGGCTGTATCGCGGTCACGGACGAAGAAGTCGACGAACTCTACCGCAGCGTGAAACACAACGCAGAAATTGAGATTCTGCCGTAAACATTGTGCGCCATTGTTTCAAAGGTCGTCTGAAAACATAAAAGCGGTTTCAGACGACCTTTTTGCAGCAACGGCAAACTTGTTCTTTTCCTTTATCCGGTGTTACTGTTTCTTAAAATTTGCCTATAACAACATATTTAATTTTAAATCCGGTATGTCAACACATTCCGTCATTTCCGTCCCCGCCTACGCGAGGACAGGCTACGGCGGGAATCCATCGTAAAACTTGAAAAGCCTTGATTTGGAAAACAGTTTCTGAATTTTAAAAATGGATTCCCGTCTGCGCAGGAATGACGACAACCGGTAAGTTGCGTATTGAAAATAAAGTCATTTAGTTATATGCGGGCAAACGGCGAGGCGGCGGGCAGCCATGCCTGACCGAAAAAACGTGTGTTCATCAATCCGAAAGGAAAACCCATGAATTTTCAAGACTACATCCGTTACGATGCCGTCGGTTTGGCAGAGCTGATCCGCAAAAAAGAAGTGTCCGCCGATGAAGTGTTGCAGGCTGCTTTAAACCGCTTGGACGAAGTCAATCCTAAGCTCAATTTGTTGGCGCATGATTTGCGCGAACGCGCGGCGGCGTGGCAGGGGTCGTCCGAAAATGCCGATACGCCGCTGGCGGGCGTGCCGTTTTTGCTCAAAGACCTGCTGGCGGATTGGGAAGGCGCGCCGACATGGTCGGGTTCGCGCATGATGCAGCATTACATTGCCAAGAAAAACAGCGACTTAACCCAAGCCTATCTCGATGCGGGGCTGCGCGTGTTCGGCAAAACCACCACGCCCGAATGGGGCGCATATGCCGTTACCGAAACCGAAATCTACGGCATCACGCGCAATCCGTGGAATTTGGACTACACCGCGGGCGGCAGCAGCGGCGGTGCTGCGGCGGCAGTGGCTTCGGGCGTCGTACCCGCAGCACACGGCAGCGACGGCGGCGGTTCCATCCGCTTACCCGCGCATAACTGCGGCGTGTTCGGGCTGAAACCCACGCGCGGCCGCAGCAGTTACGCGCCGAACGCATCGGAGGCATGGCAAGGCTTGGTATGCGACCATGTCTTGACCCGCAGCGTGCGCGACAGCGCGGTTTTGCTGGACATCGCCGCCCGAACCCAAGAGCGCGCCCTGTATGCCTGCCCGCCGCCGCCCGAAAACGGTTTTGCAGACAGCCTGAAACAAGAAACAGGTCGTCTGAAAATCGCTTTTTGGAAACAGACATGGTTTGGCGGCGGCAACGACGAAGGCACGGAAGCCGCGTTCGCCCATAGTTTGAAACTGATGCAAGATGCGGGACACGAATTGGAAGAAGCCACGCCCGATTTTGCGCCACCCGAACAGCTCAACCGCGCCGCCCGCGTCATCGTCATGGGCGAAACGGCAAAACTGTTCTACCAATATCAATACGAAACCGGACAAAAACTGCCGCACCGCCTGCTTGAGCCGACAACGTGGGCAATGATTCTGCAGGGGCGGCAAATCAGCGCGGGTGAAATGGCTTGGGCGCGCGACGTGATGTTGGCGCAGGAACGTGCCGCCAAAGCATTTTTTACGCGCTACGACGTGTTAATGACGCCCGTCTGCCCGCGCACCACGCCGAAAATCGGCGAAATGATGCCGCCGCCCGCCGCACAAAAAGCCATGCGTCTGCTGTTTGGCACGCTGCGCTTGGGTTTTCTGTTGAAAAACAACCCGTTTTTAGAAAAAGAAGCCGCCGCCGCGCTGCAATACGTCGGTTATACGTCGCCGCTGAACATGAGCGGCAACCCCGCCATGAGTGTGCCGCTTTACCGGCATAACGGGCTGCCCGTCGGTACCCAGTTCGCCGCCGCACACGGGCGCGAAGACACGCTGCTTAGCCTCGCCGCGCAGTTGGAACAGATACAGCCATGGGCGGAAATACAGCAGTTGGCTTAGGGTTTGCATTAGATAAAAAGTAGCCTATTTTCCTGAAGAAAAGATTTATACAAGGCCGTCTGAAAATATAAAAGCGTTTTCAGACGGCCTTTTGCCGGTATCAAAGGGTAGGGGAGGGCGCAAAGAACGTCGGAATCCGACATCTTTAAAGATTCTGAATTGTTGGTTTGGAAATAAACCTTTAAAATAACGTTAATTCATTTTTTCAGACGGCCTCTTGCCCATTTGCAGGCCGTCTGAATATTTTATTCAAGCCGTTACGGATGTTTTCATGATTAGTCTTTCCAAAATGCTTGACCGGCCGATTGCGCGCGATGGTCGGAAGTTTGATGTTTCTCTCTTGTGGATGGTCGTCTTAATGACGGTCTTCAGCCTGATTATGATTTATTCGGCTTCTATTGCGTATGCGGCATCGGAAGGGGGCAGCCAGTTTTCTTTTGTGTCTAAGCAGGCAATGTTTATCCTGTTTACGGTGGCCATATGCTTGCCGCTTTTTTTGCTGAAGATGAGCTTCTGGCGGCGGATTATTCCGTTTTATTTTGCTGTCTCGGGTTTGCTGTTGTTGCTGGTGTTGTTTGTAGGCCGCGAAATTAACGGCGCGACGCGCTGGATTCATATCGGACCGCTCAATTTGCAACCGACTGAATTTTTCAAATTGGCGACGGTCTTGTATTTGTCCAGCCTGTTTACGCGCCGTGAAGAAATGTTGCGCGATTTGGATTCTTTGGGTTGGTCGTCTTTGTTTACCGGTATTGGCGATTTGGTGTGCAGCCCCTTTAAAAGTGAAGCTCGGGTAAGGGTAAAGGAACGTTTCCGCAAGTTTAAGACCTTGATTCTGCCGATTATGTTGGTGGCGGTCGGTTTGGTTTTGATTATGGGGCAGCCGGACTTTGGCTCGTTTGTCGTGATTGTCGTGATTACCATGGGTATGCTGTTTTTGGCGGGCTTTCCGTGGAAATATTTTGCCGTATTGGTGGCGACCGTTGTGAGCGGTATGGGCTTGTTGATTTTGGCCGCGCCTTACCGTATGGCGCGTGTGGCGGCGTTTTTGGATCCTTGGAGCGATCCTTTGGGTAAAGGCTATCAGCTGACGCATTCCTTGATGGCGATTGCGCGTGGCGGCTGGTTTGGCGAGGGCTTGGGTGCGAGTTTGGAAAAACGTTTCTATCTGCCCGAAGCGCATACGGATTTTATTTTTGCCGTCATCGGTGAAGAATTTGGCTTTGTTGGGATGCTGGTTTTGGTGTTCTGCTACGGCTGGCTGGTGTGGCGTGCGTTTTCCATCGGCAAACAGGCACGTGATTCGGGCTTGATGTTCAGCGCGTACATCGCCAACGGCATCGGCATTTGGATTGGTATTCAAAGTTTCTTCAATATCGGTGTAAACATCGGTATCCTGCCCACTAAAGGCCTGACTTTGCCGTTTATGTCTTACGGCGGTTCGGCTGTCTTTATCATGCTGGTGTGCGTTACTTTGTTATTGCGCATTGATTATGAAAACCGCCAAAAAATGCGCGGTTATTCGGTGGAGTAAAACCATGAGCGGTAAAACTTTTATGCTGATGGCCGGCGGTACGGGCGGTCATATTTTCCCTGCATTGGCGGTTGCCGAGTCGCTGCAAAAGCGCGGCCATCATGTGATTTGGCTGGGCAGTCAGGATTCGATGGAAGAGCGTATCGTGCCGCAATACGGCATACGCTTGGAAACGCTGGCCATTAAAGGAATCCGCGGCAACGGCATCAAGCGCAAGCTGATGTTGCCGTTTACGCTGTATAAAACCGTCCGTGCGGCGCAACAGATTATTAAGAAACACCGTGTCGAGTGTGTGATTGGTTTTGGCGGTTTTGTTACTTTCCCCGGTGGCTTGGCGGCAAAAATTTCCGGTGTGCCGATTGTGATTCATGAGCAAAACGCCGTAGCCGGTTTATCCAACCGCCAACTGTCGCGTTGGGCAAAACGTGTTTTGTACGCTTTCCCTAAAGCCTTTCAACATGAAGGCGGATTGGTGGGTAACCCTGTTCGTGCCGATATTGCGGCATTGCCTGTTCCTGAAGAACGCTTTGAAAACCGTCAAGGCCGTCTGAAAGTTTTGGTGGTGGGTGGCAGTTTAGGGGCAGATGTGTTGAACAAAACCGTTCCGCAGGCTTTGGCATTGTTGCCTGAGGCTGCCCGTCCGCAAATGTATCATCAGTCCGGCCGCAATAAATTGGGCAACCTGCAGGCGGATTACGACGCGTTGGGCGTGAAAGCCGAATGCGTGGAATTTATTACCGACATGGTGTCCGCCTACCGCGATGCCGATTTGGTGATTTGCCGTGCCGGCGCGCTTACGATTGCCGAGTTGACGGCAGCAGGGCTGGGTGCGCTGCTGGTGCCGTATCCTTACGCCGTCGATGACCATCAAACCGCCAATGCGCGTTTTATGGTGCAGGCAGAGGCAGGATTGTTGTTGCCGCAAGCCCAGTTGACGGCGGAAAAACTTGCCGAAATTCTCGGCGGCTTAAACCGCGAAAAATGCCTGAAATGGGCGGAAAACGCCCGCACATTGGCACTGCCGCACAGCGCGGACGATGTAGCGGAAGCCGCCATCGCATGTACGGCATGATGACATGATGTGATGAATGAAACAGAGGTCGTCTGAAAACCAAGAAATCGGTTTCAGACGACCTTTTTGCAACTTGGCAGCCGTATTGTGCGGGAGTATGATGTAAATAGGAATTTCTCTCATTGGAGGCTGCCATGTCTGCAAAAATCTCTCCCGAAACCGTTTCCGTCCTGTCCAGTACCATGCTGATTCCCCTGTGGGCAAAGGCCGTAGAGCAGGGTAGGGCGCAGCCGCTTTTGCGTGATGACGAAGCCGTGCGGATGTTGGACAAGATTGACTACGACTTCGGCAAGTTTGCCAAAGCCAAAGCATCGCAGGTCGGCTGTTGCGGGCGGGCGAAGCTGTTGGACGATATGACCCGGCACTTTATCGCCGAACATCCCGATGCCGTCGTGGTGCAAATAGGCGCGGGGCTGGATGCGCGTTACGAACGTCTGGGCAGGCCGCGCATTACCACCTGGTATGATTTGGATTTGCCGGAAGTGATTGAAGTGCGGCGTATGCTGCTGCCCGAATCGGGCAATCATTATTTGGGCGCGTCCATGTTTGACGAAGCGTGGATGAACACCGTCGCAGCGCACGGCAAACCCGTGTTGCTCGTGATCGAAGGCGTGTTGATGTATTTCGAAGAAACGCAAGTGCAGGATTTTTTCAAACAGGTTGCTCGCCGTCTGCCGAATGCCCAACTTGCTTTTGACACTATCCCCAAAGCCTACATCGGACAAAGCAAGCACCACGACGCGCTCGGTAAAATGGACAAACCGCCCGAGTTCCGCTGGGCGATAAGCGGAGTGGACGACATTCTGCGGCTGATGCCGGGTGTGGAAATTATTGAAGAAGCCGGTTTGAGCAGCGTCTGCAAACCGCGTTATCCGTGGCTTTTGCGCCTTTTGTATGCGACCGCGTGGGGACGGCGCAAACTGGATATGCGCTTGATGAGGATACAAGTGCCATCCAGTTGATAAGCACGAGGTCGTCTGAAAACGGTTTTCAGACGACCTTATATTTTGTTTTTGCTGGTGTTTTGGTAGCTGAAATCAAGTTTAAAAATAGGCAAAATAGCAAAGATTCACCGCCAAGTGCCGCCCCTTTTTTACCCATATTGCAACCAATGTGAAATCCTGTATGCCAAAACATCTTTAATTTACAAGAAAACTATGGCGCAGAAGCGGATAGCCCTTTAAAATAACGCCTTTACGCACTAAAAACCAACCGGAACGCAACGTTATGATGAAAAATCGAGTTACCAACATCCATTTTGTCGGAATCGGCGGCGTCGGCATGAGCGGTATTGCCGAAGTTTTACACAATTTGGGCTTTAAAGTTTCCGGTTCGGATCAGGCGCGTAATGCTGTTACTGAGCATTTGAGCGCTCTTGGCATTCAAGTTTACCCCGGCCATACTGCCGAACACGTCAATGGTGCCGACGTGGTTGTTACTTCTACTGCCGTCAAAAAAGACAATCCTGAAGTTGTTGCCGCGTTGGAGCAGCAGATTCCCGTGATTCCGCGCGCGTTAATGTTGGCGGAACTGATGCGCTTCCGCGATGGTATCGCCATTGCTGGTACGCACGGTAAAACCACAACAACCAGCCTGACTGCTTCTATTCTCGGTGCGGCAGGACTCGACCCGACTTTCGTTATCGGCGGCAAACTCAATGCCGCAGGTACCAACGCCCGTTTGGGTAAAGGCGAATACATCGTCGCAGAAGCCGACGAATCCGATGCCTCTTTCCTGTACCTGACTCCGATTATGTCCGTCGTGACCAATATTGACGAAGACCACATGGACACTTACGGCCACAGCGTTGAGAAGCTGCATCAGGCGTTTGTTGATTTTATCCACCGTATGCCGTTTTACGGCAAAGCGTTTTTGTGTATCGACAGCGAACACGTCCGCGCGATTTTGCCCAAAGTGAGCAAGCCTTATGCTACTTACGGCTTGGACGATACTGCTGATATTTACGCAACCGATATTGAAAACATCGGCGTGCAAATGAAATTTACCGTTCATGTTCAAATGAAAGGACATGAGCAAGAGCCGTTTGAGGTTGTTTTGAATATGCCCGGCCGCCACAACGTCCTCAATGCGTTGGCAGCTATTGGTGTTGCGCTGGAAGTTGGCGCATCGGTTGAAGCGATCCAAAAAGGCTTGCTCGGCTTTGAAGGCGTCGGCCGCCGCTTCCAAAAATATGGCGACATCAAATTGCCAAACGGTGGAACCGCTTTGCTGGTGGACGATTATGGCCATCATCCTGTCGAAATGGCGGCAACCCTTTCCGCTGCGCGCGGTGCATACCCTGAAAAACGCTTGGTATTGGCTTTCCAACCGCACCGTTATACCCGTACACGCGATTTGTTTGAAGACTTTACCAAAGTCCTCAATACCGTTGATGCGCTGGTGTTGACCGAAGTTTATGCCGCAGGCGAAGAGCCGATTGCCGCAGCCGATTCCCGCGCCTTGGCGCGCGCCATCCGCGTATTGGGCAAACTTGAGCCTATTTACTGCGAAAACGTTGCCGACCTGCCGCAAATGCTGCTGAATGTTTTGCAAGACGGCGATGTCGTTCTGAATATGGGTGCCGGCAGCATTAACCGCGTTCCGTCTGCATTGGTAGAATTGTCGAAACAATCATAATAAACAGGCATATTGGCCTTTGAGGACAGATAGGTCGTCTGAACAATATTCAGACGGCCTGTATCAGTATTTAAGAAAGTGGAAATTATGCAGAATTTTGGCAAAGTGGCCGTGTTGATGGGTGGCTTCTCCAGCGAGCGCGAAGTTTCGCTGGACAGCGGCGCCGCTATTTTGGCAGCCTTGAAAAGCAAAGGCGTCGATGCCCATGCGTTCGACCCCAAAGAAACCCCGTTATCTGAATTGAAAACACAAGGTTTTCAGACGGCCTTCAATATTCTGCACGGCACTTTTGGCGAAGATGGCGCGATTCAAGGCGCGTTGGAACTGATGGGTATTCCTTACACCGGTAGCGGGGTGGCTGCTTCTGCGCTGGGTATGGATAAATACCGCTGCAAACTGATTTGGCAGGCTGTGGGCTTGCCTGTTCCTGAGTTTGTCGTATTGCATGACGACAGCGACTTTGATGCCGTTGAAGAAAAATTGGGCCTGCCGATGTTTGTGAAACCTGCCTCAGAAGGCAGTAGCGTCGGCGTGGTAAAAGTAAAAGAAAAAGGCCGTCTGAAAAGCGTTTACGAAGAATTGAAACACTTGCAGGGTGAAATCATTGCCGAACGCTTTATCGGCGGCGGCGAGTATTCTTGCCCGGTATTGAACGGCAAAGGCCTACCGAGCATTCATATTATTCCGGCTACCGAGTTTTACGACTACGAAGCTAAATACAACCGCGACGATACGGTTTATCAATGCCCATCGGAAGATTTGAGCGAGGCGGAGGAAAACCTGATGCGCGAACTGGCTGTGCGTGGTGCGCAGGCGATTGGTGCGGACGGCTGTTCGCGCGTGGACTTTCTGAAAGATACGGACGGTAAATTGTATCTCTTGGAAATCAATACCTTGCCTGGTATGACCAGCCATAGTTTGGTGCCAAAATCTGCAGGCCATACCGGCGTGGATTTTGCTGATTTATGTATTGAGATTTTGAAGACCGCTCATGTGGGATGATGCAGGCGCACTGGGTCGGCTGACCCGCCGGCTATTGGTGCTGATGACCTTTCTACTGATAGGTTCGGGCATAGCTTGGCTTTACAATTCAAAATATTTCCCTGTGAAACAGATTGCCATTCAGGGTAAGCTGAAATATGCTTCCAACAAAGAATTGCAAACTGTTGCACGAGAGCATATCAGGGGTAATATGTTCCGCGCCGATATTGATTCAGCGCAGGCCGCTTTTCAGGAGTTGCCTTGGATTGACTCGGCAATGGTACGCCGTCGTTTTCCGGAAACCGTGGAAATTATCCTGACCGAGCGTGTGCCGGTTGCACACTGGCGCGCTGGCGGCTTGGTGGACAGTAAGGGCAATGTGTTTGCCGCAAGCCTGAAACGGGACCTGCCTATATTTGAAGGGCAGCAGGGGACAGGCAAAGACATGGTCAAACATTATGCGGACTTTTCCGGAATTTTGAGCCCGTTGAAACTGACCATCAAAGAATTGATCTACACGCCGCGTTCGGCATGGCTGCTTGTATTGAACAACGGCATTACCGTGCGATTGGGGCGTGAAAACGAAATCAAACGTTTGCAGCAGTTTGCCCAGATTTGGCCATCGTTGCTGCGTGAAAAACAAAGCCGTATCGAGTATGTCGATATGCGTTATAAGGATGGTTTTTCAGTCCGTTACCGGCCGTCTGAAAACCCTTCCGACAGTGAATAGCCGATTAGACGTGAAGCAATCTTGTTTCAAAAATAATCAAACCGTCAGTCAGACAACATAGCGAACGAGCAATTATGGAACAACAACAAAATAAATATATCAGTGCCTTAGACATTGGTACGTCCAAGGTCATCGCCTTAATCGGCGAGATTCGGGAAGATAACGAAATCCACATTGTTGGCTTGGGTCAAAGCCCTTCACGCGGTTTGCGTGCAGGTATGGTGACCAACATTGATGCCACTGCGCAAGCCATTCGTCAGGCGGTAGAAGATGCCGAGCTGATGGCAGATACCAAAATTTCCCGCGTCGTCACCGGTATTGCCGGTAACCATATCCGCAGCCTGAATTCACAAGGCGTGGTCAAAATTAAAGATGGCGAAGTATCGCAAGCCGACATCGATCGTGCCATCGAAACGGCCAAAGCCATCAATATTCCGCCTGATCATAATATCTTGCATACCGTGGTTCAAGAGTACATCATCGACAACCAGCCAGGCGTGAAAGAGCCTATCGGCATGAGTGGCGTGCGTTTGGATACCCGTGTACACATCATTACCGGTGCGAACACTGCTTTGCAAAATATCCAAAAATGTATCCAACGTTGCGGCCTGCAAATGGATCAAATCATGCTTCAGCCTTTGGCAAGCGGTCATGCCGTTTTGACTGAAGACGAAAAAGATTTGGGCGTGTGCGTCATAGATATCGGTGGCGGTACAACCGACATCGCGGTTTATACCAATGGCGCAATCCGCCATACTGCGGTTATTCCCGTTGCCGGCGATTTAATTACCAAAGACTTGGCACAAGCCTTGCGTACGCCGCACAGTGCAGCCGAGTACATCAAAATCCATTACGGTGCCGCGATTCCGAGTATGGACGGCTTGGATGAAATGATTGAAGTTCCCAGCGTTGGCGACCGTCAATCACGTCAAATTTCACGCCGTGTATTGGCTGAAATCATCGGCCCGCGCGTAGAAGAAATTTTGGAATTGACACTGAACGAATTGCGCCGCTCCGGCTTCCCTGAAGAAGTGTTGACTTCCGGCATCGTTTTGACCGGTGGTGCTTCTATGTTGACCGGTATTGTTGAGTTGGCGGAAGAAATCTTCAACCTGCCGGCACGTATCGGTGTTCCACAGGAAATGGGTGGTGTATCTGAGCGTATCCGTAATCCACGCTATTCAACCGCCATCGGTCTTTTGCAGGCGGCAAGGGGAGAGGAAGACGGCGCGCCGGTGACAGGTGCCATTGTGGTTCATGATCAGGCTGAAAAAATCAGTCTGTGGGCAAGACTGATGAAATTCGTTAAAGACAATTTCTGATAAAAGTTTTCAGGGCAGGCGGTGTACCAACCGTTTGTCCTGAATATTTAAGTGAAATTAAACGGTTTTAAATAATTGTCAAGTGGATAATTTAAAACTTGTATATTTTCTGTTAAAAAATGTAGTAAAAATATAACGCCGACAGCCGAATGGTAAGAAGATTTTTGCCAGTATCTGGATACTTCTTATATAATACGGATAATAAGTTATTTTTGAACCGTCCTTATAAAGCGGGGCGCGGAGGATTATTGAATGGAATTTGTTTACGACGTAGCAGAATCAGCAACGAGCCCTGCTGTTATTAAAGTTATCGGTTTGGGCGGCGGCGGCTGTAATGCCATTAACAACATGGTTGCCAACACTATTCATGGTGTTGAGTTCATCAGTGCCAATACCGATGCGCAATCATTGGCTAAAAACAATGCGGCTAAACGCATTCAATTGGGTACAAACCTGACTCGCGGTTTGGGTGCCGGTGCAAATCCTGAAATCGGCCGCGCCGCTGCTCAAGAAGATCGCGAAGCCATCGAAGATGCCATCCGCGGCGCAAACATGCTGTTCATCACTACCGGTATGGGTGGTGGTACAGGTACCGGCTCTGCTCCTGTTGTGGCTGAAATCGCAAAAGAAATGGGTATCCTGACCGTTGCGGTTGTAACCCGTCCGTTTGCTTACGAAGGCAAACGCGTACATATCGCTCAAGCAGGTTTGGAACAGCTCAAAGAGCGCGTCGATTCCCTGATTATTATTCCGAATGACAAATTGATGACTGCCTTGGGCGAAGACGTGACCATGCGTGAAGCTTTCCGTGCGGCAGACAATGTGTTGCGTGATGCGGTTGCCGGTATTTCCGAAGTGGTGACTTGCCCTAGCGACATGATCAACTTGGACTTCGCCGATGTGAAAACCGTAATGAGCAATCGCGGTATCGCCATGATGGGTTCAGGTTTTGCACAAGGTATCGACCGTGCCCGTTTGGCTACCGATCAAGCTATCTCCAGCCCACTCTTGGATAACGTTACTTTGGATGGCGCACGCGGTGTATTGGTAAACATTACCACTGCTCCCGGTTGTCTGAAAATGTCTGAGTTCAACGAGATTATGCGTATTGTCAACCAAAATGCACACCCTGAAGTGGAATGCAAATTTGGTGCTGCCGAAGACGAGAGCATGAGCGAAGACGCTATCCGTATTACCATCATTGCTACCGGCTTGAAAGAAAACGGTACTGACAACCAACTGCGCGCTGCTGCCCGTACCCAACAATTGGTACGCGGTGCGGAAGAAGCGCCTCAAGCTAAAAGCCAAAGCAGCGCTGAAAGCTTGGTTCGTACCAACCGCAATATCCGTTCTATGAATCTGACAGCGGCTGATTTCAGCAACCAGTCTGTACTGGATGACTTTGAAATTCCGGCTATCTTGCGCCGTCAGCAACATACTTCTGATAAATAATCAGGATCATGCATGAAAAGACCTGCCTTAAAGGCGGGTCTTTTTTATTAGCAGAATAAACTTAAGGCCGTCTGAAAATTTTCAGACGGCCTTAAGTTTTCAAATAAAGCAAATAACAAACTTACCCTTTATTTAGGATCTGTTTGTTTTCGCCCTCACGACGCAACTCTTTGGGCAAGACAAATACAATGCTTTCTTCTGTGCCTTCTCCTTCGCGGATGGTTTCGTGTCCCCAGTCTTGAATGGTTTGTAATACTTCTCGGACTAAGACTTCGGGTGCAGATGCACCGGCAGTTACACCGACCTTGGTTTTGTTTTCAAACCATTCTTTTTTCAGATAGGAGGCATTATCGACCATATAGGCATCAACTCCGCGCAATGCGGCTACTTCTCGCAAGCGGTTGCTGTTGGAAGAGTTGGGTGAACCGACAACAATTACGAGATCGCATTCTTCGGCCAATTCTTTAACAGCAGTTTGGCGGTTGGTTGTGGCGTAGCAGATATCTTCTTTGTGCGGATTACGGATATTTGGAAAGCGTTGATTTAAAGCTGCAATGATGTCTTTGGTTTCGTCTATCGATAAAGTGGTTTGGCTGACGTAGGCAAGTTTGTCAGGATTTTTGACGTTCAGTCCGGCTACATCTTCCACTGTCTCAACCAGAAACATTTTGCCCGGAGGTAATTGTCCCATCGTGCCTTCTACTTCGACGTGGCCTTTGTGGCCAATCATGATAATTTCGTAATCTTGCTCATCGAGGCGGGCTACTTCTTTATGGACTTTGGTTACCAGAGGGCAGGTGGCATCAAAAACGCGGAAACCACGTTGTGCCGCTTCTTCCTGGACTGCTTTGGATACGCCGTGAGCTGAGTAAATCAGTGTTGCGCCTTTTGGGACATCTGCCAAGTTATCGACAAATACGGCACCTTTTGCCCGCAGATTGTCGACGACGAATTTGTTGTGAACGACCTCATGGCGGACGTAAATAGGCGCGCCGAATTCTTCGAGTGCACGTTCAACAATGCTGATGGCACGGTCAACACCGGCACAGAAGCCGCGGGGATTGGCAAGGATAATGGTTTTTTGAGTCATGTGTGTTCCGTTTTCAGACGGCCTTTGTGTCGTTTGAAGGTGTTTTTTTGTGCAGCAAACCATCTATTACCAAGCAAACTGCGCCAACGCAGATAAAACTGTCGGCAATGTTAAATGCGGGGTAAAACCAGTTTTGCCAATAGAAAAGCAGAAAATCGACAACGTGGCCGTGAATCAGACGGTCAACCACATTGCCAATCGCGCCACCGATAATCATGGCAGCCCCCAGTTTGCCCCAGCGGCCAAACTCATCACGCCAGATGGCACGGGCTAAATATAGGCTGATAACGACTGCCAGACCTAAAAAGAAGAATTTTTGCCAGCCGCCTTGGTCGGCCAAAAAGCTGAATGCCGCGCCTGGATTATAGGCAAGGGTCAGGTCAAAAAAGTCTGGAATGATATTGAGGCGTTCGCCTTCGGTAAAGTGTTTCAAGATTTCCCATTTGCTCAGTTGGTCAAGAATGATGGCAACAAGGGAAAGTAAGAAAAAGGGAATTTTTGCAGTAGAGGATGAACTCATGTTTTCAGACGGCTTATGTAATAAAGGGCTTATTTTACCTTAAAGCAGGCTGGAAGTGTTTGCGATGGCATCGACGTTAAGGCCGTCTGAAAATAGAAACGCCGCCACTTGAATGTATCAAAGGGCGGCGTGGTAAGCATGTGCGGGTTTATTGGTTTTTAAGCAATGGGAAGCCCAGTTTCTCGCGACTTTCAACGAATTTTTGAGCAACGATGCGGCTCAGTGCACGAATACGGCCGATGTAGGTTGCGCGTTCGGTAACGGAAATGGCACCGCGTGCATCCAAGAGGTTGAACGTATGGCCGGCTTTGAGTACAAGCTCGTAAGCAGGCAGGGCAAGACTGGTGTCTTCAACTGTAAGTAGGCGTTTGGCTTGTTCTTCATAGTCGTTGAATTGGCGCAAGAGCCAATCGGCATCGCTGTATTCGAAGTTGTAGGTGGATTGTTCGACTTCGTTTTGATGATAAACGTCGCCATAAGTGACGATGTTACCATCAAGAGTTTTTGCCCAAACGAGGTCGTACACATTTTCCACGCCTTGCAGATACATGGCAAGGCGCTCGATACCGTAGGTGATTTCGCCGAGTACAGGGGAGCAGTCGATACCGCCGACTTGTTGGAAGTAGGTGAATTGGGTTACTTCCATGCCGTTGAGCCAAACTTCCCAGCCCAAGCCCCAAGCGCCGAGCGTAGGGTTTTCCCAGTCGTCTTCGACAAAACGGATGTCGTGTACTTTAGGGTCGATACCCAATTCGCGCAGGGAGTCGAGATAGAGGTCTTGAATATTGGCTGGTGCAGGTTTGAGCGCAACTTGGAATTGATAGTAGTGTTGCAGACGGTTGGGGTTGTCGCCATAGCGGCCGTCTTTGGGGCGGCGGCTGGGTTGAACGTAAGCGGCAAACCAAGGCTCTGGGCCTAACGCGCGCAGGCAGGTGGCTGGATGCGAAGTACCGGCACCGACTTCCATATCGAAAGGTTGGATAAGGGTACAGCCTTTGTCTGCCCAGTAGTTTTGTAATTTGAAAATAATTTGTTGGAAGGTGAGCATGGTGGATGGAATAGATTGGAATAAAGAGGGTATTTTACTGTTTTGAGCCTGTTTTGGATAGGCTGAAGGAAGCAGCGCAGTTTATTTGCCGTCCAACAGGTCTGAAAAGGGGTCGTCTTCCGAAGAAACGGTGTATTTTTCTTGTGCCCATTCGCCTAAATCAATGAGTTTGCACCGTTTGCTGCAGAAAGGGCGGTAGGGGCTGTCGGTGTTCCAAACGACTTCTTTGTGGCAAGTTGGACATTTTACAACAGGAGCGGTCATGCAGTTTCTTTCAGTGATTGTGCAATGGATTGATAGTATTGATGCAAGCGGGCAACCTTGATTTTTGCTTCTTCCATGCTGTGGGTATTGTCCAATACATCGTCGGCATGCAGCAGTCTGTCAGTTCGAGAAGCTTGGGTGGCCATGATTTGACGCGTTTGTTCTTCTGAAAAACCATTGCGTTGATATACGCGTTCGATTTGGACGGACTCTGGAACATCTACGACTAAAATACGGTCGGTCTCCGCTTCAAATGCCGGATTCTCAATCAAAAGCGGTACATCGATAATGCCGTAGGTGGAGGAGGTAAGTTGTTGTTTCTGCTGTTGGATTTTGTTTAATATTAATGGCAGAAGCAGATTTTCCAGTTGTTTTTTGGATTGAGGCCGTCTGAAAACTTCTTCCCGTAAAGCCATACGATTCAGACGGCCTTCACTGTCAAAAACCTCATCGCCGAAAAGCTGGCGGATGGCAGGAAGGGCTTCACCGTTTTCAGCGGTCAGTGAACGGCTGATGGCATCGGCATCGATAATGGGTGCGCCAAGTTCGGCAAACATTTGGGCAATAGATGATTTACCGCTACCGATACCGCCGGTCAAGCCTATCCATAATGTCATTATCGGAATCCTGATTGTACGAGCCACCATTGTACCAGTTGGGTAATAGGTGCATTGGCAACCAAAATAATCCATCCTGCTACAGCAAGGCTGGGACCAAAAGCAAAATATTGACCTTTACCGACGCGGGCAATGAGTGCGCCCACCAGTCCGACTAAAGCAGCCATGAAGATCAGAACAGGCAAGATACCTACGCCCAGCCATGCCCCGAGCGCGGCCAAAAGTTTGAAGTCGCCATTGCCCATGCCGATTTTACCGGTCAGAAGTTTATAGACGGCGCATAAAGTATAAAGGCTCATATAGCCTGCGATTGCGCCTAAAACGGCTGAATGCAGGGGTACGAATGTGTCATTCAGATTAAACAGCAGGCCGATCCAGATTAGGGGCTGAGTCAGGCTGTCGGGTAAATATTGTGTATCGGCATCAATAAAGGTCAGCGCAATCAATATGGCAGTCAAAATTAATCCGCCAATAGTTGTACATGACCAGCCGTATTGCCACGCGACAATACTGAATAAGACACTTGTCAGCAGCTCAATCAGCGGATAGCGTATGCCGATAGCGGTTTTGCAGGAGTGGCATTTCCCGCCCAGTAAAACATAGCTGAGGATGGGGATGTTTTGCCAAGGTTTGACTGGGTTTTTGCATTTTGGGCAGCGTGAATTCGGTTTGCACAGATTAAATGGCTGTTTTTCTTCATCTGTCAGCTTGATGCCCAAATGCTCTTTAGAAAATTGTGTCCATTCGCGTTCCATCATTATCGGCGTGCGATAAATGACAACGTTTAGAAAGCTGCCAATCAGCAATCCTAAAATAACGGCTAAAGGAATGGCGAATGGCGCAAGAACGGAGAGGGCGTCGATGGCAGAGTAAATACTATCAAGCATATCAACCTACGACATTACCCAAGTTAAACAGCGGCAGATACATGGCAATCAGCAAGATACCGATGAGCGAACCCAATACCACCATGATGATAGACTCCATCAAGTGAGACAATCGGGAGACGGAGTTGTCTACTTCATCTTCGTAGAATTCGGCAGCTTTGTTCAGCATATCGTCCAAAGAGCCTGACTCTTCGCCGATGGCCGCCATTTGGATCACCATATTGGGGAACATATCCGTACTTTGCATACTGGATGTCAGCGACAGACCTTGGGTTACCTTGGCGCGGATGTCTTGAGTGGCTTCTTCATAGAGAATATTGCCGGATGCGCCTGCAACTGAATCTAATACTTCCACCAAAGGAACGCCGGCTGCGAAGAGGGTGGAAGTCGTACGCGCCCAACGGGCAATGGTTGCTTTACGGACGATGGCGCCAAAAACAGGGAGTCTCAAAATCAGAGCATCGATTCGTTTTTGGAAGGTAGGCGATTTTTCATGGAGTTTGTACAGGCCGAAGGCGGAAACAATCAAAAGGATGATCATAATCCAGCCATAGTCGACGAATAAATCGGACAAGCTCATGACGAGTTGGGTAAGGCTTGGCAGCTCTGCCCCCATATTGGCATAAACTTCTTTAAAGGCAGGCAGTACAAACATCATCATGATGAAGATAAGCGCAATTGCCACCACGATAATGGCAATCGGGTAGGTCAGTGCGGTTTTAACCTTTTTCTTAATGGCTTGCGTTTTTTCTTTATAGACAGCCAGTTTGTCCAATAGGCTTTCCAGTACGCCGCCCGACTCGCCTGCGCTAACCAGATTACAATAAAAGCGGTCGAAATATTTTGGATATTTGGAGAACGATTTACCCAATGCGCTACCTTGTTCGACATCGGAGCGAACCTGCATCAGCATTTCGGTCATGCTCGGATTGGAGTGGCCGCGCGCAACGATTTCAAAAGCCTGCATCAGCGGTAAGCCTGCCTTCATCATCGTTGCCAGTTGGCGGGTGAACACTGTAATGTCTTCTTGGGTAATACGGCGTTTGCGTGCGGTTTTAACTTTGCTGATACGCAAAGGACGAATGCCTCTGCGTTGGAGTTTCTTGCGTGCTTCTTCTTCGTCTTTGGCAACTACTTCACCATGGACAAGACGTTCGGTCTCGGTATTTTTTCCTTCAAAAGTAAAACGCTTGCCTTTGCTTCTAGAGCCGAACAGACTTCTTTTTTGCTCTGCTTGAGCCATGTGTTATCCCTTGTTAGTAAGAAATAAAGCGGACTGTTTCCCCGTGCCGCTTTATTTTAATTTTCGAAAATATGGCAGTTTAGTCATTGGTATGAGCAGTCACTTCTTCCAACGAGGTCAGGCCTTGCATGACTTTCATGAGGCCGGCGCGACGCAAGTCTACCATGCCTTCCTGATAGGCCATGTTCATGATATCAACTTCTGTACCGTTGTTCATAATGACTTTTTGCATTTCATCGCTGACCGGCATGACTTCATAAATACCGACGCGGCCTTTAAAGCCTTTGCCGCGGCAGCTGTCGCAGCCAACCGGGCGGTAGAGTTTCCAATCTTGAGCCAAGTCCGTATCGGTAAAGCCGGCTTTTTTCAATGCCGGAACCGGCGGGCGTTCAACTTCGCGTTTGCAGTTTGGACACAGTCTGCGCAACAGCCTTTGCGCCATAATCAGGCTGACCGAGCTGGCGATATTGAAAGGCGCTACGCCCATGTTCAAAAGGCGGGACAGCGTGGCCGGTGCATTATTGGTATGCAGGGTCGAGAAAACCATGTGGCCGGTTTGGGCGGCTTTAATGGCGATGTCGGCGGTTTCCAAGTCTCGGATCTCACCGACCATAATAATATCAGGATCTTGGCGCAAGAAGGATCGGAGTGCGGCAGCAAACGTCAGACCTTGTTTCTCATTGACGTTGACTTGGTTGACGCCCGGCAGGTTAATCTCGGCCGGATCCTCGGCCGTCGAAATGTTCACATCTTCCGTGTTCAAAATACTCAGGCAGGTATAGAGTGAAACGGTTTTGCCCGAACCTGTCGGACCGGTAACCAACACCATGCCGTAAGGGCGGTTGATGGCCTCAAGCAGCATTTCTTTTTGGAAAGTCTCTAAGCCGAGCTGGTCGATATTGAGCGATGTACCATCGGAATTTAGGATACGCATTACCACTTTTTCGCCAAACAATGTCGGCAACGTGCTGACACGAAAGTCAATCGGACGGCCGTGTTTATGGAAGGCAATTTGAATTCTGCCGTCTTGAGGAATACGTTTTTCGGAAATATCCAAACGCGCCATCACTTTGATACGCGATGCCAACTGGCCGCGCACGGCGACAGGAGGCTGTACGACTTCACGCAACTGCCCGTCCACGCGGAAACGAACGCGCGCCATTTGTTCGTAGAATTCAAAGTGGATGTCCGATGCGCTCGCGTTCAGGGCATCGGATAAGGTTTTATGGATGAAGCGGGGGATTGGACCGTCTTCAGCCTCTTCATTGTCGATATAAAGCGATTGCGATTGCTGCGTTGCTTCATGTTCGTCGTTGATTTCTTTCAGAATGGTGGTCGAACGTTGACCCAGCCATTCCAGCAATGAGCTGAGCTGGTCGTCTGGAACTACTACCAAGTCGACATTTAAACCTGAAGCAAAAGCAATTTTTTGAAATTTTTGGATTTGGGTCGGATCGGATACGGCGAAATAAACCTTGCGTCCGCGTTTGAAAATCGGAATGCAACGGTTTTGCACCATTTGCTCTTCCGTCAGAATGTCGCTGACTACATTATTGCGCGGGTAGTAGCGCAAATCCAAAAGGGGATAGCTGAATACGCGCGCAACCAACTCTCCCAAAGCTTTAGGGGAGATGATGCCGTCTGAAAACAGGTTGGGCAGGATTTCTTTGCCCGATTGTAAAAGGCTGTTGTAATGTTCCGCTTGTTGATTTGAGATGGTCTGGCTTTGAACCAAAACACGCAATAATCCGACACTCATTTTATTTTCCGTTTCTTGTGCAGTTTTCCCTTTAATTTAGAGGAAAGCCGTATTATTTTATCATTATTATGATTAAAGCATATGTTTAATTATGCAAATCTGCTTAAGTTGCAAAGACATGCTTCTGCTTTAATTGTATTTTTATTTCAGACGGCCATTATAAAGCAAGGAGAATAGGCGTTAAACTCGATATTTTTGGATTATGGTGAAAAAACAACAATTTTGTCGTATGAATCCAATCAATAACGAAATTATATTTCATGTTGCTATTGCTTGTTTGGAGATGGCAGAAAAGGTTGTTTTGATGGACAGACGGTTGGAATTTGAAATATGAAAAGGCCGTCTGAAACTGAGCAATCAGGTTTCAGACGGCCTTTTAGCTATTTAAATCCGATAGGATTGATTAGGCTTTGTTTTTCAGACGGCCATGCAACTCCTGCACGCTATACACGCCCAAGTGCTCGCGGCTTTTTGCGCCTTCGCTCATGGCTTCGCCGCCGGCCACGGTGGTGTATTGCGGTACGCGTTGGGTAAGGGAAGTGCGGCGGATGCTGTGGCTGTCGGCGACGGATTGCGGGTTGCTGGATACTGTGTTCACCACCAGCGCGATTTCGCCGTTTTTAATCGCGTCCACGATGTGCGGGCGGCCTTCCTGCACTTTGTTTACCGCTTGCACGATGATGCCGTGCTCTTTCAGGTATTCGGCGGTGCCGCGTGTGGCGCAGACGCCGTAGCCTAAGGCTTGGAAGTTTTGCGCGGTTTTGACGATGAGCGGTTTGTCTTCGTCGCGTACGGCGAGGAAGATTTTGCCGGTCGGGTTCAGGCGTTCGCCTGCGCCGAGTTGGGCTTTGTAGTAGGCTTCGCCAAAGCTTGCGCCCACGCCCATCACTTCGCCGGTGGAGCGCATTTCGGGGCCGAGAATGGTGTCCACGCCGGGGAATTTGATGAAGGGGAACACGGCTTCTTTAACGGCATAGAAATCGGGGACGACTTCTTTTTCCACGCCTTGCTCTTGCAGGGAAATGCCCGCCATACAGCGCGCGCCGACTTTGGCGAGCGGCACGCCGGTGGCTTTGGAGACGAACGGAACGGTACGGCTGGCGCGCGGGTTCACTTCCAACACGAACACCACGCCGTCCTGCACGGCAAACTGTACGTTCATCAGGCCGACCACGCCCAGCGCGTACGCCATGGCTTTGGTTTGTCGGCGGATTTCGTCTTGGATTTCTTCGTTGAGCGAGTAGGGCGGCAGCGAGCAGCCGGAGTCGCCGGAGTGGATACCTGCCTGTTCGACGTGCTGCATGATGCCGCCGATAACGACGTCTTTGCCGTCTGAAACGCAGTCCACATCGACTTCAATCGCGTTGTTCAGGAAGAAGTCGAGCAACACGGGGCTGTCTTCGGATACCTGCACGGCTTCGCGCATGTATTTTTGCAGCTCTTCGGCGGAATGGACGACCTGCATGGCGCGGCCGCCGAGGACGTAAGACGGACGCACGACCAGCGGATAGCCGATTTCTTCGGCTTTGACGAGCGCTTCTTCTTCGTTGTGGGCGATGCGGTTGGGCGGTTGGCGCAGGCCTAAGTCGTTCAACACTTTTTGGAAGCGTTCGCGGTCTTCGGCGGCGTCGATGCTGTCGGCGGACGTGCCGATGATGTTTACGCCGTTTTCAACCAGCGCGTTGGCGAGTTTCAGCGGGGTTTGACCGCCGTAATGCACAATCACGCCCCACGGGTTTTCGGTGCGGACGATTTCCAACACGTCTTCCAGCGTCAGCGGCTCGAAATACAGGCGGTCGCTGGTGTCGAAGTCGGTGGACACGGTTTCGGGGTTGCAGTTCACCATGATGGTTTCAAAGCCCGATTCGCGCAGGGCGAGCGCGGCGTGAACGCAGCAGTAGTCAAACTCGATGCCTTGACCGATGCGGTTCGGGCCGCCGCCGAGAATCATCACTTTTTTACGGTCGGAAGGACGCGCTTCGCATTCCTCTTCGTAAGTGGAATAGAGGTAGGCGGTTTCGGTGGCGAACTCGGCGGCGCAGGTATCGACACGTTTATAGACGGGATGCAGGTTCAGCGCGTAGCGGTGTTCGCGCACTTCTTTTTCTTTTACGCCTAAAAGCTGCGCGATGCGTTTGTCGGAGAAGCCTTTGCGTTTCAGACGACGTAAGGCGGCGAAATCCAAATCTTGCAGGCAGCCTGCACTTACCTGCTGCTCTTCTTTCACCAAGTCTTCGATTTGCGCCAAGAACCAAGGGTCGATGGCGCAGATTTCGTGAATTTCTTCCAGCGTGAAGCCCGCGCGGAACGCGTCTGCTACAAACAGCATACGTTCGGGACCGGGGTTCGCCAGTTCGCGGCGGATTTCCGCTTTGTCGGAACTTCTCGGATTGAAGCCGCACAAGCCCGTTTCCAAGCCGCGCAGGGCTTTTTGGAAACTTTCCTGAATCGTGCGGCCCATCGCCATCACTTCGCCCACCGATTTCATCTGCGTGGTCAGGCGGTCGTCTGCGGCAGGGAATTTTTCAAACGCGAAACGCGGGATTTTGGTGACCACATAGTCGATGGAAGGCTCGAACGACGCGGGCGTGCGGCCGCCGGTAATATCGTTGCGCAACTCGTCCAGCGTAAAGCCGACCGCCAGTTTCGCCGCCACCTTCGCAATCGGGAAGCCCGTCGCTTTGGAAGCCAGCGCGGACGAACGGCTCACGCGCGGGTTCATCTCAATCACAATCATCTCGCCGTTTTCAGGGTTCACCGCAAACTGCACGTTCGAGCCGCCCGTGTCCACGCCGATTTCGCGCAATACCGCCAACGAAGCGTTGCGCATGATTTGGTATTCCTTGTCCGTCAGCGTTTGCGCCGGCGCAACCGTAATCGAGTCGCCCGTATGCACGCCCATCGGGTCGAAGTTTTCAATCGAACAAATGATGATGCAGTTGTCGGCCTTATCGCGCACCACTTCCATCTCGTACTCTTTCCAGCCGAGAACGGACTGCTCAATCAGCAGCTCATGCGTGGGCGATGCATCGAAACCGCGTTCGCAAATCGCCAAAAACTCGTCTTTGTTGTAGGCAATGCCGCCGCCCGAACCGCCCATGGTGAAAGACGGACGAATCAGCGTCGGGAAGCCGACCTGTTCCTGCGCCGCCAGGGCTTCGTTCATCGTGTGGCAGACAAAAGATTTCGGGCAGGAAAGGCCGATTTTCTCCATCGCTTCCTTAAAGCGGCCGCGGTCTTCCGCCTTGTCGATGGCGTCTTCCGTTGCGCCGATCAGCTCGACATTGTATTTCGCCAGCACGCCGTTGCGCGCCAAATCCAGCGCACAGTTCAGCGCGGTCTGGCCGCCCATCGTGGGCAGAATCGCATCGGGCCGCTCCTTGGCGATAATCTTCTCCACCGTCTGCCACATAATCGGCTCGATGTAGGTAACATCCGCCATTTCAGGGTCGGTCATGATCGTGGCGGGGTTGGAATTCACCAGAATGACTTTGTAGCCTTCTTCACGCAAAGCCTTGCAGGCCTGTGCGCCCGAATAGTCAAATTCGCAGGCCTGACCGATAACGATAGGGCCGGCGCCGATGATAAGGATGGATTTTAGGTCGGTACGTTTGGGCATGATGTTTTACTCTAAAAAAATAATGAAAATAATGTTTTCTATTGTGGTCATTTAAAAGCTCTAGAATTGATTTTGTTTCTATTATCTGTTATCTGTTGTATGCATATACTCTTATCAATCGAATATCTACAATGTTGGCATTTTTTGCTTTTGCTTCGCTACGGAAAATAATAGAAGAATCAGCAGGAATAACATAACCTTTGATATTGCAGCTATTACTAAAAATATCAGAAGGATCAGAATAAGTTCCTGGGGTAGCAGTAACGGTACATATTGTTCTATTGTTACTATCTATTAATTTGGCGGTAATACTACCTGCTGAATGTTCTGCTGCCTTTTGTCCTGTAACCTGAAAAGTAATCTCTAGAGACCTATCGCCTGGAGCAGCATCTACTTGCCAAGTAGCACCATCAAGTAAAGAAGTCTCGTCTGTAAGATACCCTAGAGCCCCTGAAGGAAATTCACCTGAGTCCAAGTGTTTTGATACTGCAGCGTGTGGTGATGTAATAGTAATAGCTTCTGCAGTGGTTTCTGCTGTTTCGGATTTCTTCGTATCTGAAAAATTATTTATTACACCTTGAAAACCACTATTAAAATTGTTCCAAACAGTAGTCGGTTGTTCTTCTTTCTTATTAATGAAATAACCAATAATCTGCGCTCCTCCTAATAACACTCCCGTTATTACAGCTGAAATTACAGTTGCTTTAGCCATTGACATAAACGTTCTTTCTAAGAAATATTAAATTCAAACAAACTTAAGTAGGTGTAGATTGGATTGAAAACCCAGCACAAACCGCTTAACTATCTAAAAACGTCGGGTTTGCCAACCCAACCGCTCTTGCGGCACAACTCATTTTTAAACTGTCTGTAACCGCAAAATTCACTACAACCTACTCCCTCCCCTGTGGGGGAGGGTTGGGGAGAGGGCATCTCCCAAAATTGCAGCAATCTTTCCCAACGCAATACCGCCCAAATACAAGCCTTGCGGCTTGTTGCCCTCTCTCTAACTCTCTCCCACGGGAGAGAGGACGGGGCGGCTGTTGGGATTAAGGGGCTGCAACCCTAACCCACCGCGTGCGTGCCTTGTGGCACATACCCTACCGATGGGTTCAAAGGTCGTCTGAAAAAACGTTCGCAGCGTTTGTTCCATCTGCCGTGCGATAAAGGCTACCTGAAAAATTCCTGCTGTTGATATTTCGGGTATTCTTTTTTCAGACGACCTGCAATGCTTGAATCCGCTGCAATCTGCTCCCTCCCCCGTGGGGGAGGGCTGGGGAGAGGGCATTTCCGAATTTCGGTAATCTCTCCCAGCACCCGAAACGCCCAAATACAAGCCTTGCGTCTTGTTGCTCTCTCTCTAGCTCTCTCCCGCGGGAGAGAGAATGGGGTGGCTGTTCGGGTTAAGGGTTCTGCAAGGAAAATAGGTTGTGCAGGCTGTTTTTTACTTTTCAGACGACCTTTATAAACGCTCAATTCAGTCGGTTTGTACCCTATTATTTTCAAAAATCCAATCAAAATCAGCCATCTGCTACTGTGCAGGCTGCTTTTCCAATTCTTGCAACACGCGCAGGATTTCCGCCAGTACATCGTTTGTCTGCTGCAAAATTTCGTGGTTCCAAAAACGCAGCACGG